>Ga0208121_100494_pt1 | contig 13153 bp, 10 predicted proteins | sample LakWasMet62_LOW9_2_FD_183894 | JGI IMG/M metagenome (GOLD analysis project Ga0208121, IMG submission 183894) | Freshwater sediment methanotrophic microbial communities from Lake Washington under simulated oxygen tension - Sediment Metagenome... | ecosystem: Environmental > Aquatic > Freshwater >... | reverse complement strand
CCATGCGTGTCAACAGCACTTCGGCCCAAAATTTAGCGCCATCAAGGCTCTGGTGCATCCATTCGAAAATATGCGTGCCGTTTTCCAGCGCTGTTTGCATCATGGTCGCCGCCTTCCCGTCGGATCGGGCTCCGTCCGGTTGAAATTCCGGCGAAGTGGTGGCGGGCGACAAGGCCATAAATTGCCGTTCGTCGCGACAGCCGAACAGGGCGACCGCTGCCGGGTTGCCGCCGATAAATCCCGTGGCCGGACTCAGCGTCAATATCGCATCGCGCGAAGATTCATACAGCACGCGGTAACGTTGCTCGCTAGCCAAGCGCGCTTCCTCGGCGCGCTTGCGCTCGCTGATGTCGCGGATGAAGGCGCTAAAAAAATAATTCTTGTCCCTGAGCGTCGGCGTGGCAATGGCGAGTTCAATCTCGAACTCGCTGCCATCGGCGCGCACTGCGGTAATTTCGACGCGAACGCCCACTACCGGTCCGGAACCGGTCTGCAAAAAACGCAGCAAACCCTCCCTGTGCCCGCTGCGATAGGCGGGCGGCACAATCAAATCGGCCATCTCTCTGCCAATAGCCTCGCTTGCGCTATAGCCGAACATGCGCTCGGCTTCCGGATTCCAATGCACTACACGCCCGGACTGATCCATGCCGACCACCGCATCCAGCGCGGTATCCAGAATATGCATCAGCTGTACCTCGCTGTCGCGTAGCGCCTGCGAGGTGTTTTTGCGCTCACTGATGTCGCGGGAGACTACCAGCACATTCTGAATCGCTCCGTTTTGATCGAGAATGGCGCTGGACTGGGATTCGATATGCCGAACGCTGCCGTCCTGCAATTGATAGCGATACTCGGTGCGCTGGCCGCAACCGGAAGAAATAACTTCCTGGAAAATGCGCTTAATCTTCTCGCGGTCGTCAGGGTGAACATGCCGGAACGAATCTTCCGGCGGGCCTCTATCGCCAAGAATGCGTTGATAAGACGGACTGGTATAAAGGCGGTTGCCTTGCGTATCCAGCAACACGATCAAATCATCGACATTTTCCGTAATTAAACGAAGAATGCTTTCGCTCGTCAGCAGCTCCTGCTTGGCGCCGGACAAAGCGCCCGGATCATCTTGCCGCGCGTTGGGATCATTTCCGGAGTATGAATTCATGGTTTAACGTGACAGGCATATTTTGTATGGGAAATCCGATAATAATGAGTGCTGTGCAGGTTCCCAATATGACGGAATAAGCGTGGAACTCAAAGGCGGACCAAGTCTTGTTGCCAAGGGTTACGTTTTCATTCAGGCCGGTAACAAGGGACGATTGAGTTGTTATTCTTAATTTTACCTGATTATAAAGATTCTTCAGCTAGCGCAAAAAACTTCGTCATTCCGGCATGGATGCCGGAATCCAGAGCCATGGATGGTAACTATCCATGGCGCTCGTACCCAATTTAAACACTATGTCAAGTCATGCATTCACATCCATGTGACTGGATACTGGCATCCATGCCAGTATGACGGTGTTAGCTGAAGCATCTTACTCATCAGGTAATTTTTTATAGTCGCCGGAAACACATGTTCAAGATTTCATACTGCCTGTCGTCGGTAGGCAGCTTTATTCAACCTTGTACTATAGGTTCATAATTTTTATACGGTTCCGAGTTTATCGCAATTTAACGAAAGTTGCGACTCTTTGAAGGATCGGATCAAACATAGATATTGCCCTGTTAAAGCCGCCCAACAGTAATGCTAATGACCCGCCCTTTGCGCCGTCTATGCGAAACCGCTATCAGCAAACTGCCGTGATGATTTCGACTTAATATTAACGCTTCCGATGAGAACAACCTGAGCGCCGTCACGGGTATCAGCAGTGCTCGACTTCTTTTTTAAAGGCTTTTATTTCCCTTGCCGGCCCCATCACCACCAGCACATCGCCCGCATCCAGGCGATGCTCTTTCTCGCCGATTGCAAAATGCAATTGATCGCCCAACTCCCTGTCGACCACGCCGATCAAAATCAGGTTATGCCTTCGATTCAAGTTTAAGTCGCTGGTTTTAGTGTTTTCCAGACAGGAGCCTTTAGGAATTTCTATTTGCGCCATATTCAAGTCATAGCGACCGAAAACAGTATGATCCAGAATATTGCTGATGTCCGGCTTGGTTAACATTTCGTGGGTTTTCCGGCCGCAAATTTCATACGGGTCGATGATTTTATCCGCCCCTGCGGCCAGTAATTTTTCGGCCGATTCCGGATCGTCGACAATGGCGACGATGGTGATATTTTTATCAATCGCCCGAGCCGAAATAGTTAAAAATACATTGTCGAAATCCCTGGGATAAAAACAAAACAGGGTATCGACATCGCTGCCTATGCCTATCGATCTGAGCGCATCGTCATTGCGAAAATCAATGACTTTGGTGTCAAAGCCTTTTTCTGCCACCAACGCGGCTTCGGTATCGTCTTTCCCGATAAAAATAATGCTGCATTGCTCCTGATTCAATCGGCTCATCGCTTCCAGGGACATGACACTGTAGCCGAATACGGCAATGCGCTTCATCGCTTGCTCCCTCTTTTTAACCGGCTTTTTTCAATCTGGTCGCGAAAATAGTCGATAGCGTATTCGCGGCCTATCACGACCAGCAAGTCACCCTCGCGCAAGACAAAATAGGACTCCGGATTAAAATAAAAATGCTGGTTTTTTATCGGATAACTGTTCTTGTGTTTTTGATGCACCGGGTTGGCGCTGATAATACCCAGCAACATCAGTTTCCTTTGTTCAAAGTCAATCCCGGCAATATTCATCCCCGCAATGAAGGAGCCGGGATGCACGCATAATGTTTCCATGATGATGTGGCTTTCCTCACGAATGATGCCCAAAATCGCCTCGAAAGCTACCGGTTGGCCGATATATTCGGCGACCACCATGGCGGCGATTTCAAACGGCTGAATCACATTGCTGGCGCCGGCTTGATAGAGTTTTTTGACATTATCCTGATTGTTGGCTCGGGAGATAATCCGGATATCCGGGTTTAAATGGCGGCTGGTCAGGGTGATATAAACATTGATTACGTCATCGCCAGTGGTACAAATAACCGCCGTTGCGCCGTTATTAATGCCCGCATTCCGGATCACGCCGTTTTTGCTGGCATCCTCGTGGATAACCAGATAACCCAAGCGCTTTGCTTTCAAGACATTAGCCTCTCTCGTATCGATGATAACAAAATGCTGCCGGTCTTTTTCAAGCTGTCTGGCGATATGCTGCCCTACCCGGCCAAATCCGCAAATGATGATAAAATCATCAAAGCGGTTCAGTTCGGCGTAGGTGCTGTTTTCGCGCAACTCGTCCATCTCCTCGTTAAATGCCGTGACAATGATGGAAACCAGAAAAGACAACACGCCCAAGCCAACCAAAATCAAGACCATCGCAATGATGCGTCCGCCGGTCGTTTGCGGCGATATATCGCCATAACCGACCGTTGCAACCGTTACTATCGCCCAGTAAAAACCCTCGAACAGGTTGTTAACCTGTCCGCCGTTAGCGGGATTTTCAAACAAATAAATAGCGGTGCTGCCGATAAATACCAGAAAACCCAGAAAAACGCCCAGCGTAATAAGTTCGAAACGCCGACTGACCAAGACCCTGGCAAATACTTTGATGCTGCTAAAATAGCGGAACAGCTTGAACAAGCGAAACAGCAAAAATATCCGCATGACTCGCAACGGCCTGTAAGTCGGCAAAATAGCGAGCAAATCGATCAAGGCCAGAGGCGTGAAAATATATTTTATTTTCTTGGCCAACATGATTCTGGCAACCTTGCCCAGACGAAAAGGGACATTCAGATATTCGGCCTTTTCATAATGTTCGAGAACGATTTTGTGATTGTCGCTGTACAGCCAGCCGCGCAACAGGTACTCGGCGATAAAGATACTGATTACGCAGTGCTCGAACAGCACCTCGCTTTCGCCCAATTTATGATCCACCTCGTAAATCAGCAGAAAAACGCTGAGCATCACCAGGCAAATCATAAACACATCAAAATACGATTTAAGCGGACTGTTGGCATTCTCCAACAGGTCATAGAAAAACAGCTTGGCGCGTTGGTAGCGCTTCGATGCTTTCAGGAAGTAAGCAAAATAAACAATCAGTCGTGTGAGCATATTTCTGCCGACAAGCCTTGTTCAAGGGTTAACGATTGCGCGGCGGTATTGGCTTCCTTGCCGCTCAAGCCATCCCGTAAAAAGGGAATATCTTGCAAATGTAATTTATTCATCAGGATTACGAGTCTCCGGCTTGACGGTAATATAACGTTGTTTAGGACTGGTAGGTTTATCGGGAATGGTTAGAGCCAATTTGCCGGATGCCATCAGCGGGCGTAACAGCGTATTGCGAAAATACGTGCGATGACTCAAGCCCAGATGCTGCATGATTTCCGTGATAGATCGCGAAATTGCGCAAAACTGCAATAACTTGTCAGCTTGGTCACTGGCTTGGTCACTGGTTTGTCCGGCGGCCTGATAGAAGCCCTCCGCATAAGGTAACACAAGCCGGATAAAATTGGGGCTGAAGCGGTAAATGCTACGGGGGTAGCGCTCAAGAATACGCGGTACGCCCGAGCCGAGCTGCTCAACCAAGTCCAGGTCCCGAAAAACCCGCATCAGCTCCTTATTTTGCGGCGCCGAATAGCCCATGAAAAACTCTTCTTCATCGAAACCGGCAGGCAGGCCGCCGGCTGAGGTAATCTCCAACCGGTCCGCGAGTCCGTCATTCCGGCATGAATGCCGGGATGACGGAGTTTTTTGCGTTAGCTGAAGCATCTTTATAATCAGGTCAAGTTATGCCTTGAATTTAACCGGCGTACGCGGCTCTATCATGGCGTTTAAAAGGCAACGGCAGCTGGGGTTAACCGCGCCCCGGAACATCCGCGTGCCGTTATGTTTTGTTCAAGGTCTTTGGTCGGAAGAGATGAGGGCTTATGCCGATAGGTTGATTTTCGTTCCAAGATGGTCTTTGTTACCGTTTCCGGTATCTTGATTTTTCTGCAATAACTCGGCCTGCGCCTGTGCGGCCAGTGCCGTTGCGCTCGCTGCCGCTTGCATATCCGGGCCGGAGGGTTCGGCCGGAGCCAGGGCGGCTCTCCTGATCGTGTCGGCTTTGCGTAGTGTTGCGGCCGGGTCGCCTGCAACCGCAGAGGTGTCTATGTTGACCTCGCCGCCAATTGCGTACTGAACCCCGTCCGGGCCTTGCTGATAATCAAAACTGGCGCCGCCTGTGGCAATGCCTCCGGCCGCCGCCAGATGCGCGGCCTCATGAGCCTTGACTTCAGCGTCTCTTTGTTTCAGCTCGCTGACGACTTTCAGATCGGACTCGGACAGTTCCCCGGTTTTTTTAGCGCCTGTCGATGAGGAACTACCGGTTTTTAATACGGGGTCTTGTTGAGCTGTTTGATTGGAGTCGGTTGTAGGAGAGACGGCCGATTGCCGCTGGAAGTAATCAGTTTGCGGGGTAGCGAATCTATTGCCGGATACGGAAGAAATCATGATGCACCTTTACATCAAATGGATAATTTAAAGTCTAGCGGAAATTGTTGTCCACGAAAAACAAAAAATGTAAGTAGGGCGTTTAAATCTGTCCTATCCGTCTCATTCAGGGCGCCTGTGCTTGGCATGCGCAGCTATTTTTCCTGGACATTCCGTAACATCAATTAACCCGTTAAATTAACGTATAATATTTTGATTTATCCGGCTGTTTTTGATGTCTACCCCCGATCTTATCACGCAACTTACCCAGCAGTTATCACATTGTCTTAATCAGGACCGGCATGTTTTAAAACGGCAGTTAGACCGCTGCCGCAGCAAAAAATCAGCGGAAGAATTGAACAAACTGGCGAGCCGTATCGAAAGATCGGTTGCGGCCAGGAACAAACGCCTCGCCAGTGTGCCGGCGCTGACTTTTCCCGATTTGCCGGTCACCGGCAAAAAAGACGACATTGCCAAGCTGATACAAGATAATCAGGTGCTGATTGTTTGCGGCGAAACCGGTTCCGGCAAGACCACGCAGCTGCCGAAGATTTGCCTGTCGATAGGCAGGGGCGCGGCGGGATTTATCGGCCACACCCAGCCCCGGCGAATTGCCGCGCGCACCGTTGCCGACCGCATCGCCGAAGAGCTTGGCGAGCCGATCGGCAAGTCGGTCGGTTACAAGATCCGCTTTAACGACAAAACCCACGCCGAATCGCTGGTTAAGCTGATGACCGACGGTATTTTGCTGGCCGAATCGCAAAACGATCCTTACCTGAATCAATACGACACCATCATTATCGACGAGGCGCATGAGCGCAGCTTGAACATCGATTTTTTGATCGGTTACATGAAGTGGCTGCTGCCCAAGCGCCCCGATTTAAAGCTGATCATCACCTCGGCGACGATCGATACGCAACGCTTTTCCGATCATTTCAATAAAGCGCCGATTATCGAAGTTTCAGGGCGCACTTATCCGGTGGACGTGCGTTACCGTCCAATCGTTCCGAAGGAGGAGGCGGACGGCGAAAAAGCAACGGACGACCAATCCGCCTGGAGCGGATTGGCACGCGAAGCGCCCGAAGGGTCACGGGCATGGACAGCCCGTGATGAAACCGGTGACGAACTGCAAAACGCGATACTCGATGCGGTTGACGAGCTGTACCGTGACTTGCGCGGCGACATCCTGATTTTTCTCAGCGGCGAGCGGGAAATCAGGGAAACGACCGATTCGCTGAAAAAACACCATCCGACCCAATATGAAATCCTGCCGCTGTATTCGAAACTCAGCGTCAGCGAGCAGGAGCGGGTGTTCAAGCCCAAGGGCGGAAAAATCCGCATCGTGCTGGCGACCAACGTCGCGGAAACCTCGTTGACGGTACCGGGTATCCGTTGCGTGATCGACACCGGCCACGCGCGGATCAGCCGCTACAGCCATCGCAGTAAAATCCAGCGTTTGCCGATTGAACGCATCTCGCAATCTTCCGCCAATCAAAGGGCCGGACGGTGCGGACGTGTCGCCGAGGGTATTTGCATACGGCTATATTCGCACGACGATTATCTGGCGAGGCCGGAGTTTACCGAACCGGAAATCATGCGCACCAACTTGTCTGCGGTTATTTTGCAGATGATCTCGTTAAAACTTGGCGACATCGAAGATTTCCCGTTCATTGAGCCGCCCGAAGACAAGATGATCCGCGACGGCAAAACCGTGCTGCATGAAGTCAACGCGCTGGATAAATCGGGCAAGCTGACCGAAGTCGGCAAGCAGCTGGCCAAATTCCCGACCGATCCCAAGCTTGCCCGGATGCTGATCGCCGCCGCGCACGAGCATTGCTTGACCGAAGTTGCGATTATCGTTTCCGCGTTAAGTGTGCAAGACCCGCGCGAAAAACCGGCCGACAAGATGGCGCAGGCCGATCAAAAACACGCGGCGTTTCGTCATCCCGAGTCCGATTTTTTAACGCTGTTAAATGTCTGGAATACCTACGAGGAGAAGAAAAAACAGCTGTCCAACAACAAGCTGCGCAAATATTGCACCGACAATTTCCTGTCTTACATGCGGATGCGCGAGTGGTTCGACATCCACGCGCAAATCATGCAGGTGGTGAAAGGCGAGCTGAAAATGCACCCGAATACCGACGAGGCCGGCTATGAAAAAGTTCACCGCGCCTTACTGCCGGGCTTGTTGTCCAATATCGGTTTCCGTCATGAGCAATACGAATATCTGGGCGCGCGCGGCCTGAAGTTTTTCATCTTCCCCGGTTCCGGCCTGCACAAGCTCAAGCCCAAATGGATCATGGCCGCCGAGCAGGTCGAAACCAGCAAGGTTTATGCGCGCAATGTCGCCCGGATCGAGCCGGAATGGATAGAGCAATGCGCCGAGCATCTGGTCAAGCTCAATTATTACGACCCGCATTGGGAAAAGAAAGGCGCGCGTTGCATGGTGTCTTCGCGTACCTTGCTGTACGGCTTGACGCTGCAAGCCGGACGCAAGATTCCTTACGATCATGTCGATGCCAAAGCCGCACGGGAGATTTTTATCCGCTCGGCGCTGGTCGATCATGATTACCACAGCAACGCACGGTTTTATGTCGCCAATCAAAAGCTGCTCGAAGAAGTGGGCATGATCCAGCATAAGGGCCGCCGGGTCGATCTGGTCGAGGATGAGCAGTGGCTTTATGAATTCTACGATAGCAAACTGCCGCCCGAGGTTGTCAGCGGCGTTACGTTGGATACCTGGCGCAAAACCGCCGAACGCGCCAACCCGAAGATCCTGTTTTTAACCAGGGAGGATTTAACGCGCGAGCAGGAGCAGGATTATGTCAACGAATGGGATTTTCCTGACAGCAAGAAGATCGGCAACCTGACCATCCCGCTGCAATACCGCTTCGAGCCGGGCCATGATGAAGACGGCGTGACCGCGATTATCCCGGTGCATCAATTGAACCAGGTCTCGCAAACGGCTTTCGACTGGCTGGTGCCGGGCTTGCTGGAAGAAAAATGCATCGCGCTGATTAAAGCCCTGCCCAAGAACATCAGGAAACATTTTGTGCCGGTGCCTGAAACCGTCAAGCAGTGTCTTGAAATAGAGCCGGATTTTAAAGGCGCATTGCCGGAATGGCTGGGCAACCGCTTAAAAAAACTGACTGGCGAGGCGATTCCGCTCAATGCCTGGAATACCGAGACCTTGACCGATCATTTGAGGATGAATTTTCGGGTGGTAGACGATCAAGGCCAGCTACTGGATTACGGCCGCGACTTGAAAAAATTGCAGCTCAAGCACACCGCCAAAGCCGGAGACAGCTTCGACCAGATCGCCGCCGACGAGCTGAATTACACCGGCTGCATCGGCTGGGCCTTCGACGACCTGCCGGAGACGTATCAGTTTATCCAGAAGGGCCAGGCTTTTGTCGGCTACCCCGCGATTATCGATGAAGGCGATGCGGTCGGCGTGCGCATTTTCGATACCGAGCAAAAAGCCGCGTTACAGCATCAGGCCGGTTTGATGCGCCTATTCCAGCTGCAATTGCGCAAGGAATGCACTTATGTGACCAAAAACATGCCGAAGTCGGCGGCAACGGAACTGACCTATAACCGCTTGCCGAAGCATCCTGTTATCGGCGGCGACGCAGTGGTTTCGTATAAAGACGACCTGCTTTATTTAGTTCTGTACGGCGTATTTGTTGAAGGCCGAAGCATCCGCACTCAGCAGGCTTTTGAGCAAACCTTGCTAGCCAACAAAGCCGGGCTGATCAGCGCCGCCAATGACGCCGGTAAAATCGCGCTGGAAATTATGGAACTTTACGGCGCTATCAAAACCCAACTGAATCGCCTGAATGCGAACGATCCGCTGGCGAAAGACATTAACGAACAGCTGGACTTGATGATTTATGCCGGGTTCATCCGCAATACGCCTTACCAGCAGCTCAAAGCCATCCCGCGCTATTTGAAAGCCGTGCAATACCGGCTGGAAAAGCGGGATAACACGCTGCAAAAAGTCCAGGAAGCCAGCCGTTATGCGACCCGTTTTTGGAAGGACGTGGAGAAGAAAGCCAAAAAAGACAAGATTATCCCGGAACAAGATCCGTATCGTTGGATGCTTGAGGAATTTAGGGTATCGTTGTTTGCGCAGCAGCTTAAGACGGCTTATCCGGTCTCGGCGAAGAGGATGGATAAGGCTTGGGATGATAGGGGATAAAGCTTGTGTTGCACACATCCAACCCGGATTGCGCATAACCGGAGTGGGGTTATAATGCGGTAACATTTGTAATTATTCATCCTGCCCCCCTTTTTTAGTGATGATAATCTAATAAAGATAAAGGTGACAAAATGACAACTTTATGCGACCCGGAATTATTAAATGAAGCCCAGCGCTTAGGCCTTCATCATACTAAGAAAGAAACTTTAAATAGCGCTTTGCAAGCTTATATTGAAAAGTGCAAACGTAAGGCAGTACTCGAAGCATTCGGTAGTTTTGATTTTGACGAAACTTACGATTATAAAAAAGCACGTGAGAAGCGCTGATGATTTTTGTCGATACCTCGGTTTGGTCATTGGCTTTTCGGCGTTCAAATTCCGCGATACAGGTAAAAGAGGTTTTGCAATTACACGAGTTAATTTCACAAGATGCGCCGTTGGCGGTAACGGGAATAGTCATGCAGGAGTTGTTGTCCGGTTTGCGTGAGGAGGCGCAGTTTAGGCGCTTGCAAGGGTTGTTGGCTAATTTTCCTCTGGTTCTTGCCAGTCAAACGCATCATGTTTTAGCGGCCCAGATTGGCAATCGTTGTCGGCAGGGCGGTATTGTAACAAGTGCAACCGATTGTCTTATTGCTGCGATTTGTATTGCCAATAATTCACCGTTATTAACGACAGATAAGGATTTTGAGCAGATGGCGGTTTTTTGTGATTTGAGGTTGTATCAGGGGTAATGGTCAAGACCTGTGTTTTTTATTTCCTGTATCCAGGTAAATGCATAATGCAAGATCTGGAACCTTTTTTGCTGCCAGACTGAATAGGAGAACAACTCATGTTGGAAGAAAAAGTAGGACACCACGGCAATTTCCAGCTTCATGGGTTAGATGTCTGGGGCGAGTTGACCCTTGGCGGGGAAGGCACTCAACTGATATTGATGACTGAAATGGAAACAGCTCAATCCAGCACTCCCAAAGTAATACACGGGCGGCTTCACGATTTCACGATTGTTTCTTGCATCCACTGCGTCGGAAGTGATATGCCGACGCTAAGCAGGGATGGTAATGGCAAGAACACTTCATCCTGGAATGTGTTTCCGCACCAAGTAGTGTTCGGTCGCTCATACTTCAACCCTAACGAGGATCGTATTCGAAAGGTGTGGTTTTCAACGGGGGATATCTATCGAATCTTTGATGATTTCGATTCATTCGGAACACTTGTGTCCTCCCCCGGACAGCTGGAGTCCTTACTTCCCGAGACAATTGGAAACCGGAATGTGCCAATCGGTCCTAAACCGAATTTCGTGTACTTCGCCGGCAGATCAATTCTGCTGGAGGCGTCACTGTCTTTTGGGAAACTAGAAGTTCAGCATTGGCCATCAGCCCAATCGGATTCACATGGTGCTCGAATCACCACTCAGCTGATGATCCAAGTCGAGTTCGAGCGCGCAGTAAATTTAGAAGAATGCCTGAACAATGTATCGAGCATCGGTCAATTTCTGAGCTTGGTTGCGGGTCGCGCACAAGGCATCGAAAAAGTGCAGTTCGCGGTAGAGGGCCGTAATAGTGAGGAATTGCCGCTTTCGCTTTACTGGAGTCTTGGCCCCCAACAAGCAGATGGCCAAGAGTTAGACATACCCTCTTGGAGGGACATGCCCCTTGACGGTGTGAGACGGGCTGACGAGTTTAAGCAAGTAATTGAGCGCTGGTTTAGCTCCAATGAACACCCAGTTGCGCGCGCTCGACTCTACTTGTGCCGAGAGGCTGGCAATCGCTTTGATGTTGATCGTCTAGTGGCGGCAGCAAACCTCTTTGATCATACGAACGCATTAATATCAACGGAAGTCTCTCCCGAATTAGCGAAAGTCCGCGATGATTGCTTGTGTGCTCTTAGAGAATTGCCTCACTGTGACGATAGAGACAGCGCGATCCAGGCGTTGACACGAATTGGTACACCGACTCTGATGAAAAAAGTTCTTTCTCGGGCTGCGGTGCTGAGATGCCACTTCCACCTTGAGGATCTGGACAAGGTATTGCGACAAGCTATTTTGTGCCGGAATTACTTCGTCCATGGCCCTGGCGACACAAGGTTCAAGTACGATGTGGTGAAAAGCCACACAACCTTCCTCACCGAGGTGCTCGAATTTGTGTTTGCGGCCGCTGAATTAATCGAATGTGGTTGGACTGCAAGAGATTGGCGAGGTCGTCATCACACTGGCCACCATTGGTTCAGCCGTTTCATCTCCGATTACTCGCTGGCGCAAAAAGAGCTTCTATCCGACCTTGAGATGGCAAAGCAGTTCCGTAGGCCGGAATAAGTCGGTTTGAGCGATAGCGAGAACTGACGTTTCCGGCAAACGCTGTCCAAACTCGCCGGAAACGCCACCTCGCGTACCCGCTTGGATGGCCTTATTCCGGCCTACTGTAAATGTTGTCTCGTTCCCACGCGCTGCGCCGTGAGCCGCGTAGGGGGCGCATCGCGCCCCTTTTTGATATTCAACTGTATTGGAAATTCCAAGCGGGACGGGGTTTGTAACCACGTCCTTAACGTTTCTGCGATGTCTGAGTTATGCGACTACATTTAATTGCCGCAAAACGTTTCGAACGGGGCAACATGCCCCGCCCGGCTGTCGGTTGATTTTTGCACGGCAAACCGGACTTTCGAGAACATAAAAGCTCGGGGTTCAGATCTTGCATTGTGCATTTATCCAAAATAAACCCTGATTACGCACAACGAAAGGCCTCCTGTGCTTTTTTAATTTGTTGAATACAACCACGGATTGACTAGTTTCAAATTGTCCAAAAAATCAAAATCAGTGGTGTTGCGCGTAGCAAGTAACGCAGAATTTTGTAGTGCAATTGCAGCAATTTGAGCATCTTCAACACTCATTGGACGACCTTGCTTTTTTGCGAAGGCAATGATTTTTGCATAATGGCTGGCCGTTTCACCATCAAACGGTAAGCAGCGATTTGAAAAGCTCATAAAGATGAGTTTGGCCGCTTGTAACAAAGCTTGTTTGCGTTTGCCGTTATCTAAAATGGCGACGCCCATTTCAATTTCGGCTTTGACGATAGCGGGAAGATATAATTCGTTGCTAAATTGTTCATCCAACCATTCAATCACGGCAGGGTTAGGATGTGTTTTCATTAATTCGGAAATAATATGGGTGTCCAGCAATATCCTTTGTTGTTTTCTGAGAAGTCAGGTGCCGCACGAGGAAGTGAGCGAGCGGGAAGTTATAACTCTACGCCATTGGTTAACGCCAGGATTTGTCTGTGTAAACGGCTACCCAAGTTTTTTTGGTTTTCAATTGGAAAAAGCGCTTGTTTCAGAATGCGGTAAGCTTCTTCTGTAGAGCAGTTATGTTGTTTTGCACTGATTTGTAGTTGCTTTTCCATCGCATCATCAAGATTGTGAACAGTAAGCGTAGTCATGGCAAGCTCCAAATACTAAGTG
>Ga0208121_100490_pt1 | contig 13257 bp, 6 predicted proteins | sample LakWasMet62_LOW9_2_FD_183894 | JGI IMG/M metagenome (GOLD analysis project Ga0208121, IMG submission 183894) | Freshwater sediment methanotrophic microbial communities from Lake Washington under simulated oxygen tension - Sediment Metagenome... | ecosystem: Environmental > Aquatic > Freshwater >... | reverse complement strand
AACGCAGCGTTTGATCCGGTCGCCAAGATCCCGGAGTTCAAGTACTGCGCGGTGGCCATCCGCCGCGGCGGCACGCCAGCGGTGACGCAGGGCTTTGGTGCGGCCGAGGCCATGCTGGGCTGAGCGTCCTGCCGGAGCGGCCCGGCCGCTCCCTCAACATCGAAGGGGAACCGGGTGACCGGTTCCCCATTTTCTTTGTAGGTAAAAACTATTCAAAACGCTGCCTGGCCAGCCGAGATTGCCATTCTGAAAGATCCCGGATAGACTTAAAGATATCTATTCATATATTAATTCATAATGCGCCCTCCAAATCAGCAGGCCCGTGACCAGCTCCCCTTGCTGCTGCGCCGTCGCCCCGGTGCCAAGGCGGCGGAATTGGCCGCCCTTGCGGGCGTGAGCCAGCCCACGCTGAGCCGCATGCTGAAGGAGGCCGCAGGCGATGTGGTGGCGCTGGGCCGTGGCCCCCGGCGGCGCTACTACGGGCGGCGCGCGCTGCGTGGTTTGGCGGGCTCGTTCCCAGTCTATGCCGTGGACAGGGCGGGGCGCGCGGCCCAGGTGGGCACGCTGGAGCTGGTGGTGCCCGAGGGCTCGGTGCTGGATGTGGCCGCCATGGGCTGGCCGGTGGACGATGAGTTTCGCGACGGCCACTGGCCGGGCCTGCCCTATCCCTTGCAGGACATGCGGCCGCAGGGATTTCTGGGGCGCAGCTTTGCACGACATGTGGCCGCCGATCTCGGTGTCTCGGATAACCCGCGCGACTTGTCCGACGACGACGTGCTGGTCATCCTCACGCAACGCGGTGTGGACACCGCGGGCAACCTGATCGTGGGCGATGCGGCCCTGCAGCGCTGGCTGGCTCTCAAGAGCGCAGCACCAGCGCCGATCGCCGAGGCGGACGTCGAGCAGGTCTACGCGCAACGCGCGGACCAGGCCAGCGCGCTGGGGGCTGTGGGGTCGAGCGCGGCGGGTGAATTCCCCAAGTTCACGGCAATGCGCGCCCTGGCGGGCAGCGATACGCCGCATGTGATCGTGAAGTTCTCGGGCACGGAGACCACGGGCACGGTGCGCCGCTGGGCCGACCTGCTGTGCTGCGAGCACCTGGCGCTGGAGCATGTGCGCAGACTGCCGGGCGTGCCCAGTGCGCGGACCCGCCTGCTGCAGGTGCAGGGCCGCACCATGCTGGAGAGCGAGCGCTTCGACCGGCACGGTCTGCATGGCCGCAGCGCCTTGTGCAGCCTGGAGACCCTCGATGCGGCCATGCTGGCGCGCACCGGTGAGGACTGGGGCGCGATGGCCGTGGCAATGCGCGCACAGGGCTGGATCACGCAGGACACGGAGCGCCAGATCCAGCTGGTGTGGGCGTATGGTCGGCTGATAGGCAACACCGACATGCACAAGGGCAACCTGAGTTTTGTGCCAGTGCTGCCCATGGCCATGGCGCCGGTGTACGACATGTTGCCCATGATGTACGCTCCGCTGGGCGGCGGCGAGCTGCCCCGCGCGAGGTACGCACCGGCCTTGCCCGCACCCAGGGAGCGCGAGGTCTGGCTGCAGGCTGCCGCCGCGGCCACCGATTTTTGGGACAGTGCAGCGCAGGACGCGCGCATCAGCGCTGAGTTTCGTGCCATCTGCGCGGAAAATCATCAGGTGCTGATGCGGCTGGTAGCCATGGCGTGAAAGGACGGGGTCGCTCTCGTGCAGCATCCTTGCCGGCACACCCAAAATCATGAGGACGGGTCAGGTTGTCAGCCAGTTTGAAGCTGCAGTCGAAGGCGAGATATTGATGGTGCAGCATGTGACGCTGTTCAGATCAGACACATGAACTCCTCAAACTTGCCTGACGTGTGCCGTGGGATGTGCTCCGGGAAATAGACATAGGTATGGTGGAAGGCATGGCCGATCCATCGGTTCACGATCTCCGACAGCGCCGATTCCTGCCGGGGGCTCAAGCTGCCACCCGACACGACCAACCGGATCTCGATGTCCTGGAGTGAGCGTTGGATTAGCTGGTATTGCCGGATCTCGGCGACCGCCCCGAACTCGCGAAAGCCGGTCGTGGGCCAGTAGCGGCGCCCATCGGGCAGGCGCACCATATTGCGTTCGCGGCCCAATATGCGTTTGAACGTCGGCAAGCCCCGACCACACAGGCATGCTGGGCCCTGCTCGGCCACATCGCCATTTTCGTAGCGTAGCAGCGGTGTTGCCAGATTCATCAGGTCGGTCACGACCACACGGCCGGTCTCCCCGGGCTGGCAAGGCTTCCCCTCAGGACTCAAGACCTCCACGATCAGCCCCTCTGACATCACGTGGTACATCCCACTGTGCGGGCATTGCACAGCGATGGTCCCCAACTCTTCTGCGCTGTAGAGATCGACCAGCTCGGCGGGCGTCTCGGCACGCGTTCTGGTGCGCAGTTCATCCGTTACCGTCTCGCCCAGGGTCCGGACCTGGCGCAGCTTGTCCCATATGCCGCTTTCTTCTCTCCCCGCGTCCAGGATGGCGCGCCAAATGTTCGGATAGACCAGCAGATAGCTCGGCCGGATGTCTTTCAACCACTGCAACAGCTGTAGCACATCGGTGTTGGTGGGCACGCCATAGGAGGGGCCGGTCTTGAAGAAATCACCCACCGGCGAGCCCCAGCCCTTGCTGGCCATTGCCTGCGTGAGATGCGCTCGCACGGCCAGCAGCGTTTCACTGGGATAGCGTTGGTGCCACAGGTGCTCACGCAGGGTCGTTGCTTGCCAGAACAGCTGCGAGACCGCTGTGCGACGCACGACGACAGGCTCGCCGGTCGAGCCCGAGCTTTTCTTCTCCACCACGGGCTGATGGGCTGCTGGTACAGACCGACTGTTCAGTTCGGCTGTCTGCAGGTCCCTGCGCGTGGTCAACGGGAAACCGGACCAGGTAGCCAACGAGGCAGTCAAGTCATCCGCATTTCGTCCGTTGTGCGCAACGCGTTCGCGCACCCAGGGCGTATGCTGTTCATGGTGCTTCAGCAGCTGACGCAACAGCCCCAGTTGGTGCGTTTCCAGCTCTTCGGGTGACCACCATTGGCTGCGCTCCAGCAGATCCATCAAGCCGGTCAACGCAGGGTTCTTGCGCAGGCCGCTGGCCGAGGCGAAGCCGTTCATTTGCGCAGACTTTCCAGGATGACGATGGGGCACCGCTCGGCAAGCTCGTACGTGCCTCGGCGGTAGCGTATGCCCGTAGCATGCGCAGCCAGCAGGGCGTGCACCTCGGGCAGTCTGGGGAAGCTCAGGATCGCGGCCGAATTCCTGTAGATGTCCACCGTATCAAACACCAGGGCTGGCCAACCGGTACGCGCCATCAGGTCCTCACGGTCCGCAAACGCGTGATTGAACGTCTCCAGCAGCTCCGTCACCTGCACATTGCCACCGCGCGCCTGTGCCAAGGCCATCGCCAGGCGCCACTTCAGGGCGTGAAAGCTCTTGATCCGGCCACTGCGCAGCGCCTGCCGGATGTCATTCACGCTCTCGTCCTGGTCCGATGCCGTGAACAAGCGCAACACGATCTTGCCTCCCGGGCTCAGTACACGATGCAGTTCCGTCAGCAGCAGCGGGTATTCCTGTGGGAAGCGCAGCATGGTCAATGCGCCATCGCCCACCACTTGCTGTACCGAGTCCTTGGGCAGGGGCAGCTGCAGCCAGTGCCCCTGGATGACTTGCCAGTTCATCGGCTGCGGCCATACCTTGTCGATCATCTGCGCGTTCCTGTCCACGGCCACTCCGCGCAAGCCAAGCTTGGCAATTTCGGGTGTGACACCCAGCAAGAGCGTGTGTGCGTGCGGGCTCAGTTCGTGGGCATAGACGCGGATGTCAGTGGCGTGAGGTCTGAGCGGAGGGCTTAGCTTGTTCCAGTGGTCCGCGTAGTCATGCCAGTGATAGAAAATATGCATGCAAATTATCGAGTCAATTGTTTAATTGATATCACATTCAGCATGTGGGTGTCCATCCCCAAATAGAGGGATGGCGTCACAAGCTGGCAGCCGCTACCGTATTGGTTGAACTTGGTTCGGCAACAGGGGGCGCCCAGTGGCGTCGCAATACGGTGGCACCAATACAGATCGCGGCCGGTGAATTCGCATGGGCGGTAGAGAGCCTGTGCAGCATATTGCGCCGCCCTTTCCAGCGGGGATTGCTGCTCCAGCAGTTCGTGCCGCCCTATGACGCAGCTACCCTGGTACAAGCGCTCGATGCGCTGGGTATCACCGCAGAACCCGTCAAGCGGCTCAAGCCTGCAAAGCTGCAAGCTCAATCGTTTCCCCTGCTGCTTTGGCTCGATCCCCAGCGCTTCCTCAATCGCTACAGAAACCACACGGCTCGTACCGGCTTTGTTGTTGCAAGCCGACAACCAGCAAGTCTTGCTGATCGAGCCGGGTGACACGGCGCCGCGCGTTCTGGCCCTTGCAGCCTTGCAGGCCCGGTTTCACGGTCAGGCCCTGAGCCTGGCCACCAAGGTGGAGCCCGGTACCGATCCGGACGCCGTGGCCACCCAGACCCGCCGTTTCGGCTTCGGCTGGTTCGTGCCTGAACTGCTCAAACACAAACGCATCTGGCAGGAAATCCTGTTGGCTTCGCTCGTCATCCAGCTGCTGGCGCTGGCTATGCCCCTGTTCACGCAGACCATCATCGACAAGGTGGTGGTGCACCGCACCCAAAGCACCCTGGTGGTCATCATCATCGGCATGGCAGCTTTCGTGGTGTTCTCCGCCATCCTGAGCTGGCTGCGCCAGTACCTGGTGTTGCACACTGGCAACCGGGTCGACGCCGTGCTGGGCTCCGCCGTGTTCGAGCGCCTGTTCAAGCTGCCTCCCATGTACTTCCAGCACCGGCCCACGGGTGTCATCTCGGCACGCCTGCATGGTGTGGAAACCATCCGAGAGTTCATTGCCAGCACGGCCGTCACGCTCATCCTGGATCTGCCTTTCCTGCTGATCTTCGTGGCCATCATGTTCTATTACAGCGTGGCCCTCACCGCCATCGTGCTGGGCATCCTGGCGGTCATCGTCATCACCAGCCTGCTGGTGGCGCCGGTGTTCCAGAAGCGCTTGCAAGAGCAGTTCCAGATGGGGGCGCGCAACCAGGCCTTCATCACCGAATACGTGGCCGGCATGGAAACCGTCAAGTCCCTGCAGCTGGAGCCGCAGCTCAACAGTCGCTACCGGGGCTACCTGGCCACAGCCCTCACCGCCGGTTTTGCCACCAAACAACTGGCCAACACCTACAACAGCTTCTCGCAGATGCTGGAGCAGGTCATGACGCTGCTGGTACTTGGCGTGGGTGCCTGGATGGTCATGCACGATGCGGCCTTCACCATCGGCATGTTGGTGGCCTTCCAGATGTTTGCCAGCAAGGTCTCGCAGCCCATGCTGCGGCTGGTGGGTCTGTGGCAGCAGTTCCAGCAGGCGCACCTTTCCGTGCAGCGCCTGGGCGACCTGATGAACGCACCCATCGAACCCTATTCCCTGCAGCCGCGCCGCCTGCAAACAGGCCAAGGCGGCATCGAGATCGATGGCCTGGCTTTCCGTTATTCGGACAAGCTACCTCTGCTGTACCAGAACCTGTATGCCGAGATCCAGCCCGGGCAGACCGTGGCCATCATGGGCCCGTCCGGCAGTGGCAAGAGCACGCTGGCCAAGTTGCTGCAGGGCTTTTACCAACCGAGCGAAGGCCGTATCAAAATCGATGGTGTGGACATCGCCAACCTGTCCGCCAACGAACTGCGCAGCCACTTCGGCGTGGTGCCGCAGGAAACCACGCTGTTCTCCGGCTCCATCCTGGACAACCTGCAGATGGCCAACCCGCAGGCCAGCTTCGAGCACATCGTGGCTGCCTGCAAGCTGGCCGAAGTCAACAGCGTCATCGAAGCCCTGCCCGAGGGTTACCAGACCGAAATTGGCGAGCGCGGCGCAGGCCTCTCGGGCGGCCAGCGCCAGCGTATCGCCATTGCGCGCGCCATGCTCAAGCGCCCCAAGATCCTGGTGTTCGACGAAGCTACCAGCGCGCTGGACGGCCCCACGGCCGAGCAATTCGCCAAGACCATCAACGCCCTGCACGGCAAGGTCACCATGCTGTTCATCACGCATGGCCTGCCGCGTGGTCTGAAGGTGGACGTGCTGTTCCAGCTCACCGCCGCAGGGCTGGAGCGGGTGGGCGGCACACCGCCGCCGGCCGGCCAGACTGCGGCCAAGCCCGAGGCACGCAGTGCCGCCGCCAGCGCTGCAGCCCATGCCGCCGGCAATGTGGCCGATCTGGCTGCCGCGGCTCACCTGCATGCCGGGGGTGTCAAATCATGACTGTCATCTCTCTGCCCTCCACCAACGCCAGCCAGGTCGCCAACCCCGCAGCTCCGGCTTTGCTGCCTGCCGGCCCGCGCTGGAACGACCCGCTCCACCTGATCCAGAACGACGCTCCGCCGCACATCGGCCGCCTGGTGCTGTGGGTTGTGTCGGTGCTGGTCTTGCTGTTGATCGTGTGGGCGGCCATAGGCCAGCTGGACATCGTGGCTACGGCCGAAGGCAAGCTGGTGCCACAAACCCTGGTGAAAATCGTGCAGCCGGCCGAGGCCGGGGTGGTGAAGAAGATTCTGGTCAAAGAGGGCGACGTGGTGGCCGCAGGCCAGGTGCTGGTGCGGCTGGACCCCACCCTCACTCAGGCCGACAAGGCCGGTGTGGCCCACGACCTGGCTTTGCAGTTGATGCAGGAGCGGCGCATCCAGGCCGAGCTGGGCCAGCAGTCCATGAAGCTCAGGAAGGAAGACGACGCAGAGCTTTTCGTCCAGATCCAGGGCCAGATGCTGGCGCGTCGCCGTGCCCTGGCCGACCTGCTGGACCAGGAGCAGGCCCTGCTGCGCAAGGCCGAAGGCGAGCACAAAAGCGCACAGCAAACGCTCAGCAAGCTGCACCAGACCCTGCCCAGCTACAACAAGACGGCCAAGGCCTACAGTGATCTGGAGAAAGAGGGTTTTGTCGGCAACCTCATCGCCGCCGAAAAACAACGCGAGGCCCTGGAGAAAGAAAAAGACCTGGACGCCCAGCACGCCACCGTGGCCGCCCTGGCCGCCACCATCGAAGCCCAGCACAAGAAGATCAGCCAGATCCGCAGCAGCTATGGCAGTGACCTGCAAAAGGAGCTGGCCGAGCTGCGCGCCCGCATCCAGCAGCTGCGCCCCAACCTGGACAAAAGCATCTACCGCGAAGGGCTCATGGAGTTGCGCGCCCCGCAGGCCGGCACCGTCAAAGACCTGGCTACTACGACCGAGGGCGCTGTGGTGCAGCCCGGCAGTGTGCTGATGACCCTGGTGCCGCGCGACGAGAAACTGTTTGCCGACGTGGCTATCAAGAACGAAGACATCGGTTTTGTGCAGGTAGGGCAAAAAGCCCAGGTCAAGCTGGCCGCGTTTCCGTTTCAGAAATACGGCTTGTTGACGGGTGAGGTGGTGCTGATCAGCGCCGATGCCACGGAGATGGGGCCGGCCAAGGGCATGGGGCAGCAGGGCGGTGCGGGTGGTACAGGCAGCAATGACAACCCGGCTTCAACGCTGGCGACCTACAAGGCGCGTATTGCACTGGACCAGCAGCAGCTCAAGAGCCCGAATGGGGTGGTGCTAAGTGTGGGGGCGGGTATGCAGGTGGTGGCGGAGGTAAATCAGGGGAAGCGGACAGTGTTGGAGTACCTGTTGTCATCAGTTAGTAAAGCGACACAAGAGGCCGGGAGAGAAAGATGAAAAAATTGACGAATGGGTGTCCAGGCGTATTTTGTGAAGCAGTCAGATCTGTATGAATGAAATGTGTGCTTTCCTACAAAAAAGGAGTACGGCCGATGAAAAATCTCACCATGCGAGTGATCGTTTTAACAGCGCTCGCCCTCTCAGCTTTGCATCCTGGAATTTCGACATCTTCTGAAAAATTGCATGTATTAGAAACCAATAAGGAAGACGAAAAAACTATTCTGTTACGCCAGTCAATCAATCCAGCCACTTGCAAAAGCGGCGACCGGAAGTTCATCTATTGGGCCGCCGGCGATCAAGTGTTTCGATTCCGCTTTGACCCCAAGATTCCGTTGCATGTTTCGCAAGAAAGAGAGCAATGGCCAGCGTGGGTAGCCACTAATAAAGAAATACCTCCGGCTCGAGATCCGAAAGAACCCGAGGGTTGTTATGACAACCCACTACGTGCAGGAAATGTGCCGTACATGAAAGGGTTTAGTGAAATCCATTTCAAAAAGATGATCGGAAGAAAGCTGGATTCTGGTGGGGGAATGACGCGCTACTACGCCGAAGATCGGAAAGGACAGGCCTTTCTAAGAAACTTGAGTGATAAGAAATTGCTTGAGAGAGGTCACGATTGCTGGGTGCGAAATTCTGGAGTGCAAGAGTGTTTGATTTCCAGGGGAAATGACAGAGCTGACTACAGCATCTCGCGTGCGATGAAGATCGACAAATCGATGCTGTCCAAGCATCGCGAAATTGACGATCTCTACTTAACGATGTACCAAGATGCCGCTGCCGGCAGGCATGGAAACGGATACGTCATCGAAAACGAGTACAGCCTATTTACTTATGTCAGATTGGCAAGCAGCTTTCGACTTTTTCCAGAAGAAATTGATCTTCTGGTTCCGTACTACCGCGGCCTGGTGGGCTACATCATTGATGCACATCTACCCCATTACAAGTGGTCAGATGCTGACAAAAGAAAATAACAGGAGGAAAAAAAATGACAGATACCACAACCGTAACGTACACGCGTGATGCAGGCGGATATGGCTTCACTGAAGCTGAACTCAACGAACTTAAACTAATTCTGCAAAATCTGAGAGAAGCGGTTAGAACTAATGAATCGGGGAAAGGGCTGGGCGTCGCGGCGTACGAGGCAGTCCTGAGGATGATTAGTGATGAGGTAGTCATTGAGCCACAACCGTCGCCGGAATTCCCAGATCCGGGGCTACCGATAGTCCAACTCGTTGCGAAAGCCGGGGTAGACCAAGGTGTTTGGGCATGGGTAAATGGTGCACGAAAAGTAAATGATGCAGACGGATTTTTTGCAGTCTTTATTCATGAGTACACCATAAAGCAACTGGAGTTGAGAGGTCTTGCGGGAGCGGATGCCGCGCAAATAACTCAAAAAGCATCCAATCAAATCGCTATCCGTTTGCTAGCTGACATTGTTGGAACAAGGAATCTTCCTGGACCGGAGGCGATTGGTGCCATTGATGCAGGCGTTGCCGCAAGTACGGCATTTCGACATGATGGTTTTGATGAATATGCCCCGTGGGCTGGAACTCTATTGTTTCCCTATTTAGGCGTATCCAAGTTTTTCGAAAACCTGCTACTCGAGGACAAACAGGTCGTTGCCAACGTTCCACCGATCGGAGAGCTGCAGGGGGCGACTCAGTTAAACATCAAGTATGCAAAAGGGACGTACGACTTGGTTGCTTCTCTCCAGGCCGCAGAGTTCGCAGCAAGTAAATCGGGTCTGGCAAGCACGGGTAATTTCTTGCAAGCGCTTTCAGCATGGATGTTTGGGCCACCTCAATACGGACCGGAGCGTGTCCCCTATCCCAATCAGCAAGCACTCGTAGATGCCACAACAGCATGGTTCAATGAAAAATATTTCCTTGAGGCCGGGACGTTTAAGGTCGGAGATGACTTGGTCCTTAAGGGAAACGCTCTGGACAAATACGACTACTTTGTAGGCACGTACGAGAGTGACGATGGAGATGATCGAAAGAAGCTCGTCGCACAAGGTTCCTTTGGTGATGCACTAGAACAAGTGATCATGAACGGAGGTGCGGGCGACGATGTAATCGTTGGGTGGATGTATGACGACCTTCTGGATGGTGATGAAGGTGATGATGAGTTGGATGGCGGAAAGGGGTCCGATCGGCTGTATGGCGGGTCGGGAACGGATATTTATCTTGTTGGTGAGGGGCATGACATTGTTCGAGATGATGACGATGGGAAAGGTCAGGTCCGAACAAAGGCCGGGTATGCCTTTGGCGGTGGAGTAAGGAAAAAGGGGAACAACTACTGGGAGTCAGGCGATGGGACGGTTCGATACTTTGAGGTCAAAGGCTCATTGCTGATCATCAAAGATAAGGATCAGGTAAATCGGACGACCATAAAGAATTTTGACTTCGGGATGGCTGCCGAGGACGGCTACCTGGGGATAGTTCTCAAAGACGAAGGAGATCCTGAAGAACCCGAAGAATCCAGTATTCCAACCGAAGTCCGTGCATCATTCTTGCGTGGCTTAGGCTGGGTTTGGCCGAGCGATCCGCTAGTTTTGGATTTAGACGGCGATGGAGTCGAAGTCTCAGATTCAAGTAATGCGATTCGCTTCGACCACAACTCCGACGGCATCCAAACCGGCACTCAATGGGTCAGGCCTGATGACGGCCTGTTGGTCCGTGATTTGAACGCCAACGGCACCATCGACAGCGGCCGTGAACTCTTCGGCGATCAGACGTTTCTGAGCAACGGTAGCTTGGCCACCAACGGCTTTGCCGCTTTGTCTGATCTTGACGCCAATGTCGACGGCATGATCGACAGTGCCGACACCGCCTACAACGAATTGCGTATCTGGCGCGACCTGAACCAGGACGGCGCGAGCCAGGAAGGTGAGCTGCAAACCCTGACCGAGCTGGGCATCACCAGCATCAGCCTGGGCGCCAATAGTGCCGGCACTAGCAACTACACCCGCACCGTTACCGCTGAGGACGGAACCACTAGCAGCGTCAGCCGCACGGTGCAGAACGTCAACTTTGCCACCAACCCCTTCTACCGCGAATTCACGGACGATCCGGAAGTGACCGAGTCCGCCGCGGCCCTGCCCCAGATGCAAGGTGCCGGCCTGGTGCGCGACCTGCGCGAAGCCATGAGCCTGGGAACCAGCCAGGCTGTGTCCCTGGAACAAAGCGTCACCAACTTCAAGACAGCTGCGAGTGCCCAAGAACGGCAGAATCTGCTGGACCAAGTCATCAACACCTGGTCCGCCACCAGCAGCCAGGCCGACGCACTGACGCGCAACGCAAGCCGCTCCGGCACCTGGTACAACGCCACCGTCGGCGATGCCATCGCCGCCTATGCACATGCCAAGCCGGCCGAATACGCCATGATGAGTGCGCTGGAGCGCTTCAATGGCCAGGCTGTGTTGGAGCGCTATGTGCGCCAGCGTAGTGCCGCCTACTACGAGCCCAATGAACAGCGTTGGAAAGGCTACACCTACTATGTTTTGGAGATTGAAGCTCCTCGCATGGCTATCTTTACGCAAGCCTACCAGGCCCTCAAAGGCAGCATCTATGAAAGCCTTTATCGACAGACTGCTGGCCAAGCGTTGTTGGATCTGATCGAGATCAAGGAGGATGACAACGGCGTTCGATTGGATTTTGCGGTCGTAGACGCGGCCTTTTCCGCCCAAATGGCGCAAGACCCCGCAATAGCTGCGGTGAACCTCGCCGAATTCCTCCACTTTGCCAAAAGCAACCTCCACGGGAATGATTGGGATGGAGCGGCACTGTTGGCCGATTTGCTGGAGAGCACGCCGCTGAACGCCAGCCAGAACGGTATTCTCACAGGCTTCAACTACAAGTTTGCAGGCGCCATTGGTGATGTAACGAATTCCAACTTGGGGGGTGGCTACGCCGCCGATGTGCTGGTGGGCCGTGCGGGCAATGACACGCTGAGCGGCGGCTCAGGCGACGACATCCTGATCGGTGGCCAGGGCAACGACACCCTGATTGGCGGCTATGGCAATGATCAGCTGGTGGGTGGCGCGGGAGATGACTACCTCAATGGCCAGTGGGGAACGGACACCTATTTCTGGGGCACCGGCCAGGGCAACGACACCATTGCGGATGGCCTGGTCAATGTGGGCGAGCAGAACACGGTGGTGCTGCGCGGGCTCAACCCGGTGGACGTGAGCGTGGAGCTGGTGACGGCTGAGGACTTTTCGCGCTTCAGGCTGACGATCCTTGCGACCGGCGAGACGCTGACGCTGGACACCAGTGGCTGGAGCTATGGCGTGGGCAGTACCTCGGCCCCGGTGCGCCTGGTGTTTGCAGACGGCAACCAGTGGGGCTTCGAGGAAATCATCCGCCAGACGCTTCCCATGCCGACGGAGGGCGATGATTTCCTGATGGGGACGCCCGTGGATGACCGGCCGGACCGGCTCAACGGCGGGGCGGGTAATGACGTCATTGTGGGGCGTGGCGGGTACGACGTGATCGAGGGCGGTGCTGGCAACGATCTGTTGTATGGCCACGCCGTGATCTCCACCTATCGCGACTTTGAATCCGTTCCTCCTTATTGGAATTTCAAGGTGGCGTCACGCGGAGATAGTGACGTTTACGTTTTTGGCCGGGGTGATGGGCAAGACACCATTTTTGACCAGGACTATGGTTTGAATGAGGATGTGCTCCGCTTCAAAGAGGGTGTTTCTGCGGCCGACCTGGAGCTGGCGCAGAGGGGGGATGATCTGGTCGCTGTCATCAAAGGAAGCAGTGACCAAGTCACAATCAAGAAGTTCTTTGGTGATGGAAACCTCGTCTGGCGATATTTCATTGATGCCACCAACGCCATCGAACGCTTTGATTTTGCGGATGGCACGCAGTGGCTCTTGTCAGATATCAAGCAGGCAGCCTGGTCCGGAACGGCGCAGGCCGACGTCTTTACCGGTGACTACGGCGACAACCTGATTTCGGGAGCCGACGGTGGCGACAGCCTGGATGGTCGCGATGGCGACGACATGCTCTCGGGCGGCGATGGCAATGACGTACTGCTGGGAGGCAACGGCGACGATGTGCTCGATGGTGGCGCTGGCGACGATCATTTGTATGCCGGCTTGGGTGCCGATGTCATCCGCTTCGGGCGGGGCGACGGCAGAGACGTATTAGCCAGAGATATCAACTGGAACTACTATTACTCTGCAATGCCCAGCGGGCAGCAGTTGGACCCGCATGGCAACAATATTGTGGAGTTTAAAGCCGGTGTCACACCATCGGATGTGAAGCTGGCTCGCGACGGGACCACGTTGAACATCCACATCAAGGGCACGGACGATGTTCTGACCGTCAAGGATTTCTACATCACCCGCTACAGCTGGGACACGCCGGCCGACCTGAATTTCAGCTTACGCGCGATCCGCTTCGAAGACGGCACTGTCTGGGAGACGGCCGATATCCTGGCGCAGACGCTGGTGGGGGATGAAGCGGATGAGACGTTCACCGGCTTTGAGACGGA
>Ga0208121_100489_pt1 | contig 13280 bp, 16 predicted proteins | sample LakWasMet62_LOW9_2_FD_183894 | JGI IMG/M metagenome (GOLD analysis project Ga0208121, IMG submission 183894) | Freshwater sediment methanotrophic microbial communities from Lake Washington under simulated oxygen tension - Sediment Metagenome... | ecosystem: Environmental > Aquatic > Freshwater >... | reverse complement strand
GCTGAACTCGGGTTGTTTGTCCAGATGACCGTACATGAGCACCGTCTGCGCCGACACCGGGGCGTCGCGCTCGCCGCGACTGGCCGGTACCTCGAAGAACAGCACCGGCGTACGACCTTCGAGGCGAATGACTTCCAGCTTCAGGCCTTCGACCTTTTGCGCCTCGACCCAGGCAGCGGCGTTGCGCACCACGGTGTCGATAAAACCGTGCTGGGCCCACAGGGGGTCAAACATGGGCGACTTGGCCGGGATGGCGATGTAGTCGCTGAGCTGGCGCACGATATCGCCGTCCCAGGCGCGGCTGATCTCCTCCAGCGCCTGGGCGGTATCGAGCACGGTTTGGGGGGCACGGGTGTTCATGCGCATCCTTGTCGAAATGCTGGGCCGCTGCCAGTATATTCACCCCCGACCATGTCGTGCGCCGGGCCTGCTTACACTTCATGATTGGTGCAAAGCGCCATCCCTGGCCACTCAGAAGATTAGGAGACCCCCGTGAATACAGCCTTCCACCTGCGCCGCGCCCTGCTGCTCGCCTGCGCCACGGCTTTTTGCGGCCTCGCCCAGCCGGCCCTGGCGCAGGCCAGGATGCCGTTGCGCATCTCCTCGCCCGCCGTGCCCGACGACTGGCACGCCAAGATGTGGGGCGTGTTCAAGGACGCGCTGGAGAAGTCCGCGCCCAACCAGTTCGACGTGCAGATCAACCTCAACGCCTCGTTGTTCAAGCAGGGCACCGAACCCGCCGCCATGGCGCGCGGCAATCTGGAACTGGCTTCAATCTCGGCTTTCGACATCGCCAAGCTGGTGCCTGCTTTCTCCATCTTCACCGCCGGGTATGTGGTGCGTGATCCGCAGCATCAGCAGAAGGTCTTCAACGGGCCCATCGGCACCGAGCTGTTCAAGGCCGTGTCCGACAAGATGGACGTGACCGTGCTCTCCACGGTCTACCTGGGCACGCGCCAGCTCAACCTGCGCGAGGTGCGCCCTGTGCGCACACCGGCCGACCTCAAGGGCGTGAAGCTGCGCATGCCCGGTACCAAGGAATGGCTGTTCCTGGGGGACGCGCTGGGCGCCACCGCCACGCCCCTGGCCTTCGGCGAGGTCTATCTGGGCCTGAAAACCGGCACCATTGACGGCCAGGACAACCCGCTGCCCACGGCACGCGCCGCCAAGTTCTACGAGGTGACCAAACAGCTGGTGCTGACCCAGCACCTGGTCGACAGCCTTTTCATCACCATCTCCAACAAGAGCTGGAACGCCCTGACGCCGGCGCAGAAGCAGAACGTGGCGGCCGCTGCGCAGGCAGCCGCGAAGTTCAACAACGAGAACCGGATCAAGGAAGAGGGGCAGCTGGTGGACTTCTTCCGGCAACAGGGTTTGCAGATCAGCACGCCCGACGTCGATGCCTTCCGCAAGTCGGTCCAGGACAGCTACGCCCGCTCGGACTACGCCAAAGTCTGGCCAGCAGGCCTGCTTGAGCGCATCAACGCGACCCGCTGATCCATGAGCCTGCTGCGCAAGCTTGCCCAGACGCTGGGCGGCCTGATGTTCCTGGGTCTGTTTGGGGTCTTCCTCGTGCAGATCACTGCCCGCTTCGGCTTCAACCGGCCCTTGCCCTGGACCGACGAACTGGCTGTGGTGCTGTACCTGTGGGTCATCCTCTGGGCTTGCGCTTTCATGGTGCCCGAACGCGACCACGTGGCGTTTGACCTGCTATGGAACAGCGCCGGCCCCCGCGCGCGCCGCGTCATGCGCATCGTTGGTCATCTGCTGATGGGCAGCCTGGCGGTGGTGGCCATCCCCGCCAGCTGGGACTATGTGCATTTCATGGCACGCGAGAGCACACCCGTGCTCGGACTGTCCTTTGAATGGGTCTTCCTGCCCTTCGTGTTGCTGCTGCTGGCGCTGGCGGGGCGCAGCCTGCATGGCATCTGGTTGGCCTGGCGGGGCCGGGACCAGGACCTGGGGCCATCGTCATGAGCCTGGCCTTGTGGGCCCTGGTGGGCGTGGTGCTGGCCGGCATGTTGCTGCGCATGCCCATCGGCTTTTCCATGCTGATGGCCGGGGTCGCCTACCTGCTGGTCAAGGGCCAGGACCTGGGCCTGGTGGCCGAGCAGGTCAGCAACGGCCTGTACAACAGCTACGTGCTGCTGGCCGTGCCGCTCTTCGTCTTCGCCGCCAACATCATGAACGCGGGCACCGTCAGCGAACGCATCTTCGACTTCTGCCGCATCCTGGTCGGCCGCATGCGCGGCGGCCTGGCCCAGGTGGACATTCTGGTCAGCGTGATCTTCTCGGGCATGAGTGGCAGCGCCATCGCCGACGCAGCCGGGCCAGGACTTGTCACGATCAAGCAGATGCTCAGGAAACCCGAGTACAGCCGCGGTTTTGCCGGGGCCGTGGTGGTGGCCAGCGCGACCCTGGGGCCCATCATCCCGCCCTCCATCCCCATGGTGATCTACGCCCTGGTGTCGGGTGCCTCGGTCGGCGCACTGTTTCTGGGTGGTGTCGTGCCCGGGGTGTGCATGACGCTGCTCATGATGGGGGTGGTGTCCTACATCGCTCACAAGCGCCAGATGCCGCGCGAAACCCCGGTGCCAATCAAGGACTGGCCGGGCATCGTGTTTCGCGGCGCCTTGCCGCTGTCTATGCCCGTCGTCCTGTTGGGCGGCATCTACTCGGGCGCCTTCACACCCACCGAGGCCGCGGCCGTCGCGGCCCTGCATGCGTTGATCCTTGCCGCTGTGGTGTTCCGCGCCCTGAGCTGGCGCTCGTTCTGGGGCGTGGTGCTGGAGTCGACACGTTCGAGCGCCGTGATCACCATCATCCTGGCCGGCTCCTTCATGCTGAACTATGCGTTCACAGCTGAAGGGGTACCCCAAGCCATGGCCGCCTGGGTCGATGGCCTGCACTTGAGCCGCCTGCAGTTCCTGTTCATGGTGAACGCGCTGTTCCTGGTCCTGGGCTGTTTCCTCGACGTCTCGGTCCTGCTGCTGGTCTTCGTGCCCATGCTGCTGCCCGCAGCCAGGATGCTGGGCGTGGACCTGGTCCACTTCGGCGTGCTGGTGGTGCTCAACATGATGATCGGCCTGATTCACCCGCCTTTTGGCATGCTGCTCTTCGTCACCAAGGCCCTGACCGGCATCCCGATCGGCGAGATGATGCGCGAAGGCTGGCTCTTCCTCGTGATGCTGCTGGGGCTGCTGGTGGCCATGACCCTGTTCCCCGAGATCGTGCTCTGGCTGCCCCGGACCATGGGCTACGGAAGTTGACCTGCCCGCCTTGCGCGCAAGGCGGATTCATTCAGAGGTCCAGGGCCCAGATGCCCGGCAGGTTGCGCCAATAGCCATAGGCGTCCATGCCGTATCCCACCAGAAACTTGTTCGGGACCACGAGTCCCACGTAGTCCGGCCGGGCCGGCTTGGGCTTGCCGATGGCCTTGTCGGCAAACACGGCCAGCAGCACCTCGGTCGCCCCCATGGCCAGCAGACGCTCTTGCACATGGGCCAGGGTTTCTCCCTCATCGAGAATGTCGTCGAGCACGATCACGGTGCGCCCGCGCACATCGGCGCGCGGTTCCACCTTCCACTCGATCCGTCCGCCATGGTCCTTGGCACCGTAGCGGGTCACGTGGATGTAGTCGAACTCCAGGGGGAAACTCAGCCGCGTCAGGAGCTGGCCCGCAAACACCACGGCACCGCCCATCACCCCGAGCACCAGGGGGAAAGCGGGGGCACCTTCCTGCTCAAAGCGGGCATTGATCTGGCTGGCCATGCGGGCGAGCGCGGCCTGCACAGCGGCGGCATCGAACACCTCGGTGGCCTGGGCCAACAGGGTGCGGGCCTTGGCCGCGTGGGCCTGGTCGCTCATTTCTGGGGTGGCAGACATGGTCGGTTCCCGGCAGGGGTTCAGCGCGAAAACTTCAGCACCGCCGTGCTGGCGAGCAGATTGGGCAGGAAGCGCTGCAGGCGGCCGTTGTGCAGGCCGAAGCTGTCCAGGATCTGCAAGCCATTGCGCTGGGCCAGCACCTCCAGATCGGCATGTGTGCCGACGCGGATATTGGGTGTGTCGTACCACTGGTAGGGCAGGCGGCGCGTCACCGGCATGCGCCCGCCCAGCACGCTCAGGCGGTTCGGCCAGTGCGCAAAATTGGGAAAGGCCACGATGCCCATGCGGCCCACACGCGCGGTCTCGCGCAACACGGTCTCGGCGTTGCGCAGATGTTGCAGGGTGTCGATCTGCAGCACCACATCGAAGCTCTGGTCTTCGAACAGGGCCAGGCCTTCGTCCAGGTTGAGCTGGATGACGTTCACCCCGCGCTGGACACAGGCCAGCACGTTGTCGTCGGCGATCTCGATGCCGTAGCCGCTGCAGCCGCGCGTGGCCTGCAGATGGGCCAGCAGGGCGCCGTCGCCACAGCCCAGGTCCAGCACGCGGGCGCCTTGCGGCACCAGGCTGGCAATGGTTTCCAGGGTCAGGCGGTCGCTCATTGAGTCACCTCCGTGCTACGCACTGCAGTGTGAGCGCCTTCGGGCGGCCGGGCGGCGCTCATGCTGCCAGCTCCTGCGCAACGCCCTGGAAGTAGGAGCGCACCAGCTTCATGTAGCGCGCGTCGTCCAGCAAAAAAGCGTCGTGTCCATGCGGCGCATCGATCTCGGCGTAGCTGAGCTCGCGCCGGTTGTCGAGCAGGGCCTTGACGATCTCGCGGCTGCGTTTGGGGGAGAAACGCCAGTCCGTGCTGAAGCTCACCAGCAGGAACTTGCAGCGCGCTGCCGCCAGCGCGCGGCTCAGGTCGCCGTCGTGCCTTCGGGCCGGGTCGAAGTAGTCGAGCGCACGCGTGATCAGCAGGTAGGTGTTGGCGTCAAAGTACTCGCTGAACTTGTCGCCCTGGTAACGCAGATAGCTCTCGATCTGGAATTCGATGTCCTGCGTGGTGTACTGGTAGCCCTCGCGCGCAGTGCCGGCCACGGCACTGCGGAGTTCGCGCCCGAACTTCTCGTTCATGACGTCGTCGCTCAGGTAGGTGATGTGGCCGATCATGCGTGCGATGCGCAGGCCGCGCTTGGGGATCACGCCATGTTCGTAGAAATGGCCGCCGTGGAAATCGGGGTCGGTCACGATGGCGCGGCGTGCCACCTCGTTGAAGGCGATGTTCTCGGCGTTGAGGTTGGGTGCGCTGGCCACCACCACGGCATGACGCACGCGCCCCGGGTACTGCAGCGTCCACGACAGGGCCTGCATGCCGCCCAGGCTGCCACCCATGACAGCGGCGAGCGTCTGGATGCCCAGGGCGTCGAGCAGGCGGGCCTGGGCGTTGACCCAGTCCTCCACCGTCACCACCGGGAAATCCGCGCCGTAGACCTTGTTGGTGTCCGGATTGACGTGCATGGGACCGGTGGAGCCGAAACAGGAACCCAGGTTGTTGACGCCGATCACAAAGAACTTGTCGGTATCCACCGGCTTGCCCGGGCCGATCATGTTGTCCCACCAGCCCTCGCTTCTAGGCTGGCCTTCATAGACGCCGGCTACATGGTGCGATGCGTTGAGCGCATGGCAGATCAGCACGGCGTTGGACTTGTCGGCATTGAGTCTGCCGTAGGTCTCGTAAGCCAGGGTGTAGCCGCGGATGCTCGCGCCGCTCTGCAGGGGCAGGGAGGCATCAAAGGTCATCGACTGTGGCTGGGCAATCAACATCTGGGGCTCGGAAAACAAAACCCGGCATAGCGTTCAGCTAGGCCGGGTCTCAGATGGCGAAAACACCTTGCCTGTTTAGCTGAACTTCGAAGCTCGTCGGCTTCGGCGCCCGCAATCGGGTTCAAATCGGCGCTGAGGATTAGTATAAGTCCAAGTCTTCAACCCTCGACACCGGAGTTGCCCATGTCCGAACTGTACGGATCCGACGCTTATGCCCCTGGCGAAATCGCCCAGCGCATCGAATCGGTCGGCGTGACCAAGGCCAGGTTGGCCACACTGCCCCTGCTGATGCTGGGCGTGCTGGCCGGTGCCTTCATCGGTCTGGGCGCGCTGCTATTCGTACTGGTGAAGTCCGACGCGACGCTAGGCTTTGCCACCGCGGCCATCCTCGGCGGGCTGGTTTTCTCGCTGGGCCTGTTGCTGGTCGTCGTCGCGGGCGCCGAACTCTTCACCGGCAACAACCTGCTGGCCATGGCCTGGGCCGATGGCCGTATCAGCAGTGCCGACGTGCTGCGCAACTGGGTACTGGTGTGCGTGGCCAACTTCGTCGGCGCGGCCGGCCTGGCCGTGCTGGTGTTTGCCAGCGGCCACACCGATCTGAATGGCGGCGCCGTCGGCCAGCAGGTCGTGAAGATCGCGCTGGCGAAGCAGGACCTGTCGCCGCTGCAGGCTTTCTTTCGCGGCGTGCTGTGCAATGTGCTGGTCTGCATGGCGGTCTGGATGGCCATGGCCGGGCGCAGCGTGGTCGACAAGGCGGTGGCCGTGGTGCCGCCCATCATGGCCTTTGTCGCTGCCGGCTTCGAGCACAGCATCGCCAATATGTACCTGATGCCGCTGGCCATGCTTTTGCAACATTTCAGCCCGGCGACGCTGGCGGCCACAACCCCGGTCACCTGGGGCGGCATGCTGGGCAATCTGCTGCCGGTGATAGCCGGCAATCTGGTCGGCGGCAGTGTGCTGGTGGGTCTGGCCTATCACGTGATCTACCGGCACAAGCCGGGAGGCTAGAAGCCTCCCGCGGGAGGCCGAGCCTGCTTGGTGCAGGCCTGCGCTAGGCGCCCCAGCCCAACAACACCGCGAGGCCCAACACGAGGAAGATCCCCGCCGAGACCAGGTGCACCAGGCGGATCGGGATGCGACGCGTCATGCGCTCGCCCAGCCAGACCACCGGCGCGTTGGCCAGCATCATGCCCAGCGTGGTGCCGGCGACCACCCAGGCCCAGGCCTGGTATTGCGCGGCCAGCATCACGGTGGCGATCTGGGTCTTGTCACCCATCTCGGCCAGGAAGAAGGCGATCACGGTGGTGCCGAACACGCCCCAGCGCGGCGCCTGGGACGCTTCGTCGTCATCGTCGAACTTGTCGGGGACCAGCATCCAGGCAGCCATGGCCAGGAAGGACAGGCCCAGGATCCAGCGCAACCAGACCGGGCCCAGCACGGTGGTGACCCAGGCACCGAGCGCACCGGCCAGGGCGTGATTGACCACAGTGGCGACCAGGATCCCGGCCACGATGGGCCAGGGTTTGCGAAAACGAACCGCCAGGATGAGGGCCAGGAGCTGCGTCTTGTCGCCCATTTCGGCCAGCGCGACCAGGCCGGTCGAAATCAGAAAAGCTTCCATCGGTCGATTCTACCGACCCGGTTTATGGCTCTTCCCATCCCGGCTTGGTGCGTTCATTGCACCCCCTTGGCGCAGCTTGGCCTGGATTTTGCTTGTCATTGGTGCATTTCTTAAAAATTCTGGTTTTCGCACCAGATGCAAGCATTTTTTCGGAGATCTCAAAATGGACGCACTAAAGCAGGGCGCGGATGCCCTGTTCATCCTGCTCGGCGCCATCATGGTTCTGGCCATGCACGCCGGCTTTGCCTTTCTGGAGCTGGGCACCGTAAGGCGCAAAAACCAGGTCAATGCCCTGATCAAGATCCTGGTGGACTTCTCGGTCTCCACCGTGGTGTATTTCCTGGTCGGTTATGGCGTGGCTTATGGCAGCAGCTTTCTGATCGGCGCCGAACAGCTGGTGGCCAAAAATGGCTACGAGCTGGTGAAGTTCTTTTTCCTCCTGACTTTCGCCGCTGCCATTCCGGCCATCATCTCGGGGGGCATTGCCGAGCGCGCCAAGTTCTGGCCGCAGCTGATCGCCACGGGCGTGATCGTCGGTTTCGTCTACCCCTTTTTCGAAGGCATCGTCTGGAACCAGCACTTCGGCATCCAGGCCTGGATCAAGTCGGTCACCGGCGAGGAGTTCCATGACTTCGCAGGCAGCATCGTGGTGCACGCCGTGGGCGGCTGGATCGCCCTGCCGGCCGTGCTGCTGCTCGGTGCGCGCTACAACCGCTACCGCAAGGATGGCGGCATCTCGGCCCACCCGCCGTCGAGCATTCCTTTCCTGGCCCTGGGTGCCTGGGTGCTGGTGGTCGGCTGGTTCGGCTTCAACGTCATGAGCGCCCAGACCCTGGACAAGATCTCCGGCCTGGTCGCGGTCAACTCGCTGATGGCCATGGCCGGCGGCACGCTGGCTGCCTTGCTGGTGGGCAGGAACGACCCCGGTTTTGTGCACAACGGCCCTTTGGCCGGCCTGGTGGCGGTCTGCGCCGGCTCCGACCTGATGCACCCGCTGGGTGCACTGGTGGTAGGCGGCGTGGCCGGCGCCATCTTCGTGTCCATGTTCACGCTGACGCAGAACAAATGGAAGATCGACGACGTGCTGGGCGTGTGGCCGTTGCATGGGCTGTGCGGGACCTGGGGCGGCATTGCCGCCGGCATCTTCGGCAGCAAGGCCCTGGGCGGCCTGGGTGGTGTCACCGTCACGGGCCAGCTGATCGGCACTGGCCTGGGTGTGTTGTGGGCCCTGGCCGGCGGCTTCGTAGTCTATGGCGTGCTCAAGCTCACCATGGGCCTGCGCCTCAGCCAGGAAGAAGAGTTCGACGGCGCCGACTTGAGCATCCACAAGATCGGTGCGACCCCGGACCGCGAGGTCAACTGGTAAGCCCCGCGCTCTGGCCCATGCGTTGCAGCAACCAGGGCCAGACCCGCTGCTCCAGCGTCCAGCGTCCGGGGCCGTAGATCGCCAGCCCCGCCAGCAGCACGGCCCAAAGAATGTGCTGCTGCAAGGCGGCGGGCCCGATCTCGGCCAGGCTGATCACGGCGACCGCATTGACCACGCCCAGACCGAGCGCAGCAAAGCGCGCGCCCAAGCCCAGGACCAGCAGAACCGGCAACAGCAGTTCACCCGCCGTACCCAGGCCAGCGGCCAGTGCGGGTGACAACCACGGCACCTGGTACTCGTCGGTGAACAGGGCCAGGGTGATCTCCCAGTCGCGCAGCTTGGTCAGGCCGGACAGGAAGAACACCTGCGCCACATACAGTCGCGCCAGCAGAGCGGCGGCCGGCTGCAATGCTTGCAGACCCAGGCTCAGCCGAGCCCACAGAAGCAGCGGCAGGCGGTGCCAACGGGCAGGGGTTTCAGACATGGCTTGACACTCCTCTTTGCTTTCTAGGGCCGGCACTCATCCGCCGCCTGTTTCGACACGACGCGCAGCAGCAATCTCTCTTGCACGGCGCACGCCAGCCAGGCGCTGAAATCGAAATCTGCGACACATCCCAGCGCCGCGCCCAGGTTCTGCCCTTCCTGCACGGCCTGCAGGAACGCCGGCTCACCGGGCTGTGCGTGGCGCAGCATCGGCCGCCAGCCACTGCGCCAGACCAGCGCGGTCTCACCCCCATGGATCGGCTGGGGTGGCGGATCGCCAGGCGACCCGATCAGCGTCACCACCGGCCAGGCACTGCTGAAACAGGCCGTGCCGGGCGCGAGGACGAAATGCAGCAAGGCGGGATCCTCATGGGCCAGCAGGGTCAGGCTGTCAGGTTCGGCCATGGCATCGGCCACCGTGGCGATGCGGTGCAGCGCCCATTCGACCCGCGCCACATCGGCCAGGAAAGGCAGGTCGGCCACCAGTTCCGGCAGGGCTTCGATCTGCGTCGCCAGGGTTGCGCCCCATTGCGCCAGATCCCCGACCGATGGCGGTCGCTCGCGCCACAGCAGGCGCGCGAGCGCCTCGAAATTTTCTTCCCCGATCAGGCTCGCCACCGCGGGGTAGGCCGCCTCCAGCGAGCGAGCCGCCTGGGAGGCCGCATGGCTGCGATAAGCCGCGATACCCCGCCACAGGACCTTGCGCCGCCCGGCGTCTGGCCCGGCCAGATGGTCCAGGGCTGCATCGTGCGTCGGGGCCCACAGGGCCGCCAGCAGAGATTGCTGCCAGCGCGCGAGCGCCACGTCTGGGGCAGCGGTCAACGGACTCACGCGCCAACCTCCGCCGGGCTGGTGACAGCTGCTGCGCGTCTGGCTTCGTCGAGCAGGACTGTCAGCGGCGGCAGCCCGGTATCCCACTCGATCAGCGTCGGGACGGCCCCCCACAGTTCCCGGGCATAGACATACAGGGCCCACACCTCCTCGCAGACACGCTGGCCGTGGTCATCGATGGCCAGGCGGACACCGCCTTCATGCACCTCCGTGTGTCCCGCAAGATGGATTTCTCCGACCAGGGCCGGATCCAGGGCGTCAATGACCAGACGCACGGCGGCTTGTGGGTCTGCTAGCTCGCCACGCCAGGCCGCGTTGCGCGCATTCACGTACAGGTTGTTGATGTCCAGCAACAGACGACAGCCGCTGCGGCGTGCCAGTCCATGCAGGAACTCGACTTCCGTCATCTCGTTGCCGGGGCACTGGACATAGGCGGAAAGGTTTTCCACGAGCAACGGCCGCTGCAATCTGTCCTGCACAAGCTGCACGTTGCGATACAGGACATCAAGCGCTGCGCGGCTGTAGGGCAAGGGCAGCAGATCGCCGGCGTGGACCGCTGCCGTCTGGCCAGACAAAATCCCGTGGGTGAAGCAGGCGTGGTCGCTGACGAAGCGCGGTTCGATGCGCTCCACCAGCAAGGCCAGCTGTTCCAGATGCCGCGGATCCACGCCGGCCACCGAACCCAGTCCGAGCCCGACCCCATGCAAGCTGACGGGGTAGTGGGCGCGCCCCTGCTCCAGCACGGCCAGCGCCGCACCACCAGCACCAAAGAAATTCTCCGAGTGGACTTCAAGAAAGGCCAAGGGTGGCAGGGTTTCCAGCAACTCGCCGTAATGCGGATGCCGCCAGCCTATGCCCACGCCGGCTTCGCACGGACCGGGGGGAGGAAATACGGGCTGGCGGGCCATCATGGCCGGATCAGCTCTTCTTGCCGGCAGCCATCTTGGCTTCGTCGGCGGTCATGCCCATCATCTGCTTGCAGGTGCCTTTGGACACGTACTTCCAGGAGCCCTTGTCATTGTCGAGCTTGGCCTGGCCGGCACAGGAGTGCGTACCGGCCAGACTGGCGCAGTCGTTCTGGCCTGCCTTGGCGATGCCGTAGCATTTTTCCTTGCTCTGGGCCATGGCCGGGGTGGCCACGAACAGGGTGGAGAGAAGGGTGGCCGCAGCGGCGGCAACAATGGCACGTTGGTTCATGGAAAACTCCTGGTGATATCACCGGACGACCATCGCCCGGCTACAGCATGAGTCGGGGCCTGCGCTGTTTTTCTTACAGCAGATCGGCGATGTCGTCCCAGGCCTGGGACGGAATGCGACCGACATAGGTCTTCTCCACGACTCCGCTCTTGTTGACGATGTAGGTCACCGGCAGCACGGAGTGCGTGCCAAACGTGTCGGCGTAACCCGGCTGACCGCTCCAGAGCTGTGGGAAGCGTTGCGCACGGGGCACCGTCACTGCAAGGATCTGCTCGTATGCCTGCACGTCTTGCAGGCGCCGGTCCTGGTTGACCAGAACCATCTCGAAGGGCTGGCCACGCCAGCCTTCGTAATTGGCGCGGAGTTCCCCCATCTTGTCGCGACAGACAGCGCAGGTGGTGGACCAGAACACCACCAGGACGACCTTGCCACGCAGCCCTGCCAGGTCAAAGGGCTGGCCGTCGAAGGTCCGGCCGATCACCCTGGGCTGGGCTGCTGTGGCTGGCGCAGCGACCCGGGGCGCTTGTGGCTGCGTTTGGGCCTGGGCCCAGGGCACGGCGAGCAGTATCGACAACAGGGCGGGGGCGAAGTTTGCAATCCTGTACATGGTTTTGCTCCGGACAAGACCGTTTTGTCGTTTCCAAGCCCCTCTTTCTTACAGATACAACGCCTGCGGGTCTCCGTTTGCTGGATATTTCAGCGGGATAACGCATAATGATCCCGTACTTCTGTAAATCGGTGGTACTAAATGCGGTGATTCGTCGGTTTTGCGTCTTCTTCAAGTCTTCAGTGCTTTGTTGCTCGCGGCTATCTGACTCCATCGCCTTACCTGAGTCTTTTTGAGGAGTCCCTTCATGGGCAACAAACTTTACGTGGGCAACCTGCCTTATTCCTTCCGTGACGAAGACCTGCAACGTGCTTTTTCTGCTTTCGGTAACGTCAGCAGCGCCAAGGTCATGATGGAGCGCGATACCGGCCGTTCCAAGGGTTTCGGTTTCGTCGAAATGGGCAGCGATGCTGAAGCACAAGCTGCCATTGCTGCCCTGCACGGCCAGCAACAGGGCGGCCGCGCCCTGGTGGTCAACGAAGCCCGTCCGATGGAAGCCCGCCCGCCCCGTAGCGGTGGCGGTGGTGGTGGTTACGGCGGTGGTGGCGGCGGCTACGGTGGTGGCGGCTATGGCGGCGGCGGCGGTGGCCGTCGTGAAGGCGGTGGCGGTGGTTACGGCGGTGGCCGTAGCAGCTACTGATCCTGTTCCATGCTGACCAAAAAGGGCCTTCGGGCCCTTTTTTCATGGTTTTTCCTAGGCCGGAGCACCTTGTCGGAACCGGATTTCTGTGTCAATAATTAAAAAGTGGCGGCTGGGAGGCCAGTCACAGGATTGCGGTGATCTGCTGAATTCGCATCATCGACACGAATGGATTGCGTTTCCGGGACCCCATCGCTTGTTTTAGCTTTGACTCAGGAGTCCCTGCATGGGCAACAAACTCTACGTGGGCAATCTTGCCTATTCCATCCGCGACAACGACCTGGAACAGGCGTTCAGCCAGTTCGGTGCCGTCAGCAGCGCCAAGGTCATGATGGAGCGCGATACCGGCCGTTCCAAGGGTTTCGGTTTCGTCGAAATGGGCAGCGATGCTGAAGCACAAGCCGCCATCAACGGCATGAACGGCCAGCCCTTGGGCGGCCGCAGCATCGTGGTCAACGAAGCCCGCCCCATGGAGCCGCGCCCCCCGCGCACAGGGGGTTACGGTGGGGGTGGCTACGGTGGCGGCGGTGGTGGGGGTGGCGGTCGTCGCGAAGGCGGCGGCGGTTATGGTGGCGGTGGCGGTGACAGTGGTGGGGGTGGCGAAGGTGGTTTTCGCAGCCCTTACGGTAACCCCCGCGGCGGTGGCGGCGGTCGTCGCGGCTATTGAGCTTCGCGACTCCCCAGACAAAAGGCCCCCGACGGGGCCTTTTTTGTTGTTGGGGCCGCTGGCTTCAGCGTTTGTCCTGGCGTGGCAAAGCCGCGCTCATCGGCCCCGCCGCAGGGGGTGGTGCGCGATGCTTGCGCGGCCGCCCGGCCAGCAGGCGGTCAAACAGGGCATTGGGCA
>Ga0208121_100486_pt1 | contig 13331 bp, 7 predicted proteins | sample LakWasMet62_LOW9_2_FD_183894 | JGI IMG/M metagenome (GOLD analysis project Ga0208121, IMG submission 183894) | Freshwater sediment methanotrophic microbial communities from Lake Washington under simulated oxygen tension - Sediment Metagenome... | ecosystem: Environmental > Aquatic > Freshwater >... | reverse complement strand
GAACCCCAGACGCGTCCCGCCATCGCCCTGGGGCGGTAGCGCGCGCGCACCACCTGCTGCAGCAGGGGCAGGGCCTCGCCGGCCATATTGAAGTTCGGGTCCAGGCCGCGGCCCAGGCCCTCCAGCGTGATGAAGGCCTTGATCAGCAGGGCCAGGTCGGCTGGCAGGGCCAGATGGTTCTCGCGCAGGATGGCCGTCACGTCCACCAGCATGCGGCCCAGGCTCAGCTCGGCCAGCGGGGTGCCGTGGTACTGGTCGAGGAAAGCCTCGATATCGCTTTCCAGCCGTTCCACCGGCACGGTCTGGCCGTCGCGTGTCCAGTCCAGCAGCACGTCCACCACCGTCTGCGGCTCGCGCTGCACCAGGCCCAGCAGCAGCTTGAGCAGTTGCTGGCGCCGGCGCATGGAGAGATGGCCCACCATGCCGAAATCGATGAAGGCCAGGCGATTGCCAGGCAGGTAGAAGACATTGCCGGGGTGCGGGTCGGCGTGGAAGAAACCGTCTTCCACGATCATCTTGAGCACGGCCTGGGCGCCGCGCCGCGCGAGCAGCTGGCGGTCCAGGCCCGCGGCGTCAAGCGTGGCCAGTTCATGGCCGGCGATGCCCTCCACGTAATCCTGCACGTTGACACGCTCGCGGGTCCAGGCCCAATGGATGCGGGGGATCTGCACAAAGGGCAGGCTTGCCATGTTGCGCGCCAGGCGCTCGGCATGGCGGCACTCGCTGGCCAGGTCCAGCTCGCGCTGCAGCGAGCGACCGAACTCGCGCAGCAGCTGGCGCGGGCGATAGGGTGCGAGTGCCGGCAACTCGATCTCGACCAGCCCGGCCAGGCGGTCGAGCAGGCGCAGGTCGGCCTCGATCACTTCGCGGATGCCGGGACGGCGGATCTTGATGACGACCTCGCTGCCGTCTTTCAACTGGGCACGGTGCACCTGGGCGATGGAGGCGGCCGCCAGCGGCTTGGGGTCGAAGCGTGCAAACACGGTCTCGGGCGCGTCGCCCAGGTCCTCGCGCAATTGCGCGCGCAGCGCGTCCAGCGGCAGGGCCGGCACGTGGCTGTGCAGCTTCTCGAATTCGGCGATCCATTCGGGGCCGAACATGTCGGCCCGGCCGGCCAGGATCTGGCCCAGCTTGACGAAGGTGGGGCCCAGTTCCTCCAGGGCCTTGCGCAACTGCACGGGTGGGGGAAGATGGGCCAGGTCGGCCGCGTGGTCCCAGTGCAGGCGTTGGCCCGCCTTGTCCAGCACATCGGCCAGGCCCCAGCGGCGTACCAGTTCACCCAGGCCGTGGCGCACCAGCACGCCGGCGATCTCGTTCAGACGCCCCAGATTGCTGCGCTGGACACCGTGGACCGCTGAAGTGTTCATGGTCGAAGTGCCAGGCCGGTGGACTCAGGCGCGCGAGCGCCGTACCCGCAGGAGCTCGTCGAGCAGCAGGAAGATCACGCCCAGGGTGATGGCGCTGTCGGCCACGTTGAAGGCGGGGAAATGCCAGCGGTCGATGTGGAAGTCCACCATGTCGACCACATAACCATGCAGCAGGCGGTCCAGCACATTGCCTACCGCGCCGCCCATGATGCAGGTCAGCGCGAAGCAGAACAGGCGCTGGCCGGCATGGGCCAGCAGCAGGTAGATGATGAAAACCGTGGCCGCTGCGCCGATGCCCACGAAGAACCAGCGTTGCCAGCCATCGGCCCCGGCCAGGAAGGAAAAGGCCGCGCCGCGGTTGTGCACGCGCACGATGTTGAGGAAGTCGGTGAGGTAGGTGACTTCGCCCGGGTGGTAGTAGGCCAGGATCAGTGCCTTGGTGATCTGGTCGATGACCAGGATCAGGAAGGCCAGGCCCAGCCATTTCAGCAGGCCGCCACCGGACATGGACTGGCGGGCCATCAGGCGAACTTCCTTGTTTCACCCTGGCCGTAGAGGTTGCTGACGCAACGGCCGCACAGGGTGGGATGCGCGGCATCCACGCCGACATCGTCGCGGTAGTGCCAGCAGCGCTCGCATTTCTGGTCCGCAGAGGGCGAGACCTCCACGATCAGACCACTGCCTTCGACTTGTTGAAGCGCAACTTTGGAAGTGATAAGTACAAACTTCAAGTCCTCTGCCAACGCCATCAACTCGGTATAGGTGGGATCGCCGCACTTGATAGATACATTGGCCTGGAGCGAGGAGCCGATTTGTCCGTCAGCGCGCTTTTCCTCGATCTTCTTGTTGACGATGTCTCGAACTTGTTGGATGTCGGCCCACTTGGACAGCAGCGCGGCATCGGGCTGACCCAGCTCGACATAGGTTTCCATGAAGATCGATTCGGAGGAACCAATCACCTTCCACGCCTCCTCGGCCGTGAAGCTCAGGAAAGGCGCCATCCAGCGCAGCATGGCCTGGGTGATCTGGTGCAACGCGGTCTGGGCGCTGCGTCGCGCCAGAGACTTCGGCGCGGTGGTGTACAGGCGGTCTTTGAGCACGTCGAGGTAGAAGGCGCCCAGGTCTTCCGAACAGTAGACCTGCAGCTTGGCCACCACCGGGTGGAATTCGTAGACCTCGTAGTGCGCCAGGATCTCGGCCTGCAGCTCGGCCGTGCGGCTCAGGGCGTAGCGGTCGATCTCCAGCATCTGGTCCAGCGGCACGGCATCCTTGGCCGGGTCGAAGTCGCTGACGTTGGCCAGCAGGAACTTGAGGGTGTTGCGGATGCGGCGGTAGGTGTCCACCACGCGCGCCAGGATCTTGTCGTCGATGCCCAGGTCGCCCGAGTAGTCGGTCGCGGCGCACCACAGGCGGATGATCTCGGCGCCCATCTTCTCGCTGACCTGCTGCGGGGCCACGACGTTGCCCACGCTCTTGCTCATCTTGCGGCCCTGGCCGTCCACGGTGAAGCCGTGGGTCAGCAGGCCGCGGTAGGGCGCGCGGCCATACATGGCGCAGGCGGTGAGCAGCGAAGAGTGGAACCAGCCGCGGTGCTGGTCGTGGCCTTCCAGGTAGAGGTCGGCCTCGGGGCCGCTCTCATGGCCGGCGCCGGGGTGCGAGGTCTTGAGCACGGTGGTGTGCGTCGTGCCGGAGTCGAACCAGACTTCGAGGATGTCGCTGCTCTTGCTCCATTGCGCGGCGGCGCTCTTGTCGCCAATGCGCTGCAGGATCTCGGCGGTGCCGAGCTTGCTCCACGCCTCGATGCCGCCTTGCTCCACCACTTCAGCGGCGAGGTCGATGATCTCGGGCGTGCGCGGGTGCGGCTCGCCGCTGTCCACGTCCAGCAAGAAGGGCAGGGGCACGCCCCAGCTGCGCTGGCGCGAGATGCACCAGTCGGGCCGGTTGGCGATCATGTCGCGCAGGCGGGTCCGGCCGTTCTCCGGGTAGAAGCTGGTGTCGTCGATGGCGGCCAGGGCCAGCTGGCGCAGGGTCTGCGGGGCCTTGTCTTTGGTGAAGATGCCCGTGCCTTCGTCCATGCGCACGAACCACTGGGCCGCGGCGCGGTAGATCACGGGGGTCTTGTGGCGCCAGCAGTGCGGGTAGCTGTGGGTGATGTCTTGCGTGGCAAAAAGACGGTTGGCGTTCTTCAGCGCTTCCAGCACCACGGGCACGGCCTTCCAGATGTTGAGGCCGCCGAAGAGCGGGAAGTCCGCCGCATAGGCGCCATTGCCCTGCACGGGGTTGAGGATGTCGTCGTATTTCATGCCGTGCGAAACACAGCTGTTGAAGTCGTCCACGCCGTAGGCGGGCGCCGAGTGCACGATACCCGTGCCGTCTTCGGCGGTGGCGTAGTCGGCCAGGTAGACCGGGCTGAGGCGGCGGTAGCCGGCATCCACGTCGTAGAGCGGGTGCTTGAAATGGATCAGGCCGAGGTTTTTGCCCACGGTGGTGGCCAGCACTTTGCCGCTGAGCTTGAAACGCTCCATGCATTTCTCGACCAGCACGGCCGCCAGCACCAGCAGGCCGCGTTCGGTCTGCACCAGGGCGTACTCGAGCTCGGGGTTGAGGTTGAGGGCCTGGTTGGCGGGAATGGTCCAGGCGGTGGTGGTCCAGATCACGGCATAGGCCGGCTGCTCCAGCTTCGGAACACCGAAGGCAGCGGCCAGCTTTTCGGGCTCGGCGCACTCGAAGCCCACGTCCAGCGTGCTGCTCTTCTTGTCCTGGTACTCGATCTCGAACTCAGCGAGGGAGGAGCCGCAGTCGAAGCACCAGTAGACGGGCTTGAGGCCGCGGTAGACGAAACCTCGTTCCATCACGCGCTTGAAGGCGCGGATTTCGGCGGCCTCGTTGACGAAGTTCATCGTCTTGTAGGGGTTGTCCCACTGGCCCAGCACGCCCAGGCGCTTGAAGTCGGCCATCTGGCCGGCGATCTGTTCGGTGGCGAAGGCGCGGCTCTTGGCCTGCATCTCGTCGCGCGGCAGATTGCGGCCGTGCAGCTTCTCGATGGCGTTCTCGATCGGCAGGCCGTGGCAGTCCCAGCCCGGGATGTATTGCGCATCCAGCCCCTTGAGCTGGCGCGCCTTGACGATCATGTCCTTGAGGATCTTGTTGACCGCATGGCCGATGTGGATGGCGCCGTTGGCGTAGGGCGGGCCATCGTGCAGGATGAACTTCGGCTTGCCGTGGCGGACGTCGCGCAGCTTCTTGTACAGGCCCTGTTCATCCCAGGCCTTGACCCAGCCCGGCTCGCGCTTGGGCAGGTCGCCGCGCATGGGGAAAGGCGTGTCGGGCAGGTTCAGCGTGGCGCGGTAATCAGCTTTTTCAGTCATGGCAAACTTTTCGAGAGACGTGGCGGCCCGGTGGGCGGGCGAGAGGGGGCTTGAGCTGGCGCGGGGCAAGGTGCGCCGGTAGTGCCCCGTCAAATTCGCCGGGCGAACCAGGCACGGGCAGCATCGCAGTCCTGGGCGATGCCGCTCTTGAGCGCATCCAGGCTGTCGTATTTCAGTTCGTCGTGCAGTTTGTGCAGCAGTTCCACGCGGATGATTTTACCGTAGGCCCCCTCAGGCCCCAGGGTGGCCGGCCAGTCCAGGCAATGGGTTTCCAGCAGCACCCGGCCGCCGTTGACATCGGTGGGGTCCAGCGAGGGTCGGACTCCCAGGTTGGCCACCCCGCGCAGGGGCTGGATAGGGGCCCCCACGCTCGGCACTGACGTGTCCTCGCTGCCCCCCGAGGGGGCGTTCGCCGCCTTGGGGCGGCCCGGCGGCGGCTCGGTCAGGCCGTGCACCAGCACCGCAAAGATGCCACCGGCGGCCGGTTTCCAGTGGGTGAAGCGCAGGTTCAGGGTCTTGAAACCCAGTTCGCGCCCGAGCTTGCGCCCGTGCAGCACATGGCCGGAGATGTGGTACGGGTGGCCCAGCAGGCGGGCAGCGTCGTCCATGCGGCCCTCGGCCAGGGCGGCCCGCACGGCCGAGCTGGAGACGCGCAGGCCGTGGACCTCATAGCTGTTCATGCGCGCCACGTCGAAGCCCTTCTGGGTGCCGGCAGCGTCCAGCAAGGCGTAGTCACCGGCGCGTTTGGCGCCGAAGCGGAAGTCGTCACCCACCAGCACGTAGCGTGTGCCCAGTCCGCGCACCAGCACGTCGTCGATGAAGGCCTGCGGGGAGAGGGACGCCAGTCGCGCGTCGAAGGGCAAGACGATCACCTGGTCGATGCCGCAGCGCTGCAGGTCGGCCAGCTTGTCGCGCAGGGTGGCGATGCGGGCCGGGGCCAGGGCGGCGTTGCCCGTGGCGCCGGCAAAGTAGTCGCGCGGGTGCGGCTCGAAGGTCATGGCGCAGCTGGGCACGCCGCGCTGCGCCGCCTCGCTGCGCAGCAGCGCCAGCATGGCCTGGTGCCCGCGGTGCACGCCGTCGAAATTGCCGATGGTCAGGGCGCAGGCCGGGGCGATGCCGGGGTGGTGGAAGCCGCGGAAAACCTTCATGGGCAGGGTCTTGGTATCTTTTTGATAGCGGGCCGGGCTGTCAGCAAAAGCAAAGCCGCCAAACAGTCATCAAATCAGGGTATATTGTGTCCGAATGGCGAGGCGGCTCCGCAGCAGGGGCCACCGCAGACGCAAACGTTCCGTTTGGATGGTTCTCGTAACCGGTCAGGAGGCGTGTTTTGAAGGTCTTGAAGCTGTCGGCCCAGGGGCTGCCCCAATCCTGGATTTCGCTCGAGGAGGCCGTGTTGCACTATGCCGCCGACGAGGTGCGCTGGGAAGCAGGCGGCGAGATCGCGGTGTTCCATGGTGGCCACAACGCCATCACCGGCGAGCAGTCCGTCATCACGGTCAACAGCATCATCGGCACCAAGGGCGTGCCCAGCATCAACCCTTTCGACCTGCGCCCCAGCCTCACCAACAGCAAGCTGTTCACGCGCGACCGCAACGTCTGTGCCTATTGCGGTGTCGACCACCACGAGACCGAGCTCACGCGCGAGCACATCATCCCCTTTGCCCAGGACGGCCAGGACCACTGGATGAACGTGGTCACGGCCTGTCGCGCCTGCAACCACCGCAAGAGCAGCCGCACGCCCGAGCAGGCTGGCATGCCCCTGCTCTACGCGCCCTACGTCCCCAGCCTCTGGGAAGACTTCATCCTGCGCAACAGGCGCATCCTGGCCGACCAGATGGAGTTTCTGATGGCGCACGTGCCGCGCTCTTCGCGCCTCTTGATCAACTGATCCGCGGGATCACAGGCCGCTGGTAAGCTCCGCCGCCACCATCAGCGACCATGGCAATCCAGCGTTCATTGCGGGTCCTGGTGACCGATGACGATCCGATCCAGCTGCGCATCGCTGCGCGCCTGCTGCGCGAGCTCGGGCACTCCGGCGCGCTGGCCAACAACGGCCAGATCGCCCTGGACATGCTGGAGCGCCTGCCCTTCGACCTCATGCTGCTGGACCTGAACATGCCCGTGCACGACGGCCTGGCCACGTTGGCCAGCCTGCGCAATCGCCGCACCCGCGGACAGGCGACCCCGCCGGTCATCCTGGTCAGTGGCAATGACCTGGCCACCAACTGGTCCTATTACCGCGATGCCGGCGCCAGCGGCTACCTGGTCAAGCCGCTGGACATCAAGGCCCTGGAAGCCGCGTTGTTGCAACTCTGAACGGCCATGGAATTGCAGCTGGCTGTTCGGCGCTATCTGTTGGTATCGTCCACGCTGTTCGTGGTGGGCCTGCTCGGCCTGGCCTACGCCCTCGTGGGGCAGCAGTTTGGCAACTTGCTCACCCGCGAGGTGTTGTTGGCGACTGGATGGAGCCTCCTGCTGGCCGGTGGCTGGCAATTCTGGGCACTGGCCATCACCCAGTACCGTGCCGACCGGCAATCGGATGTGCTGGCCAGCCAGCTGGAAATGATGGCCGCCGTGGCCCAGCATACCGGGAATGCTGTCATCGTGACCAACAGCCGCCACGAGGTGGCCTGGGTCAACGAATCGTTCTACCGGGTGACCGGTATTTCCGAAGACGAGGTGCTGGGGCGGCAGCCCGGTGGCCTGCTGCGTTCGCCAGCGGCAGATCCCGACACCCTGGCCCGGCTCGACGAGGCGATCCGCAATCACGCCGGTATCGACGTCGAGGTGTTGCATCGCTACCGCGACGGGCGCGACCGCTGGGTGCGCATGCTGCTGTCGCCGCAGCGGGATGCCGAGAACGGCTTCACGGGCTTCGTGGCCGTGCTGGTCGACGTCGACGCGCAGGTCCTGACCCGTGAAGCCCTGCGCAAGGCGTTGAGCGACAACCACTCCCTGATGCGCACGCTGGACGAGCAGGCTTGTGTATCCGAGACAGATCGCGACGGGACCATCACCCGCGTCAATCGCAGGTTTGCGCAGATCAGCGGTTACAGCGAGAGCGAGTTGCTGGGCCAGAACCATCGCCTGCTCAATTCCAGCGTGCATCCGCCCCAGTTCTGGGCCGAGATGTGGGCCGCCATCCGCCGTGGCGACTCCCGTAGCGAAGAGATCTGCAACCGGGCCAAGGATGGACAGCTTTACTGGGTGCACAGCCTGATCGTGCCGGTCGTGGGGCCTGACGGGGAGGTGGAACGCTATATCGCCCTGTCCCTGGACATCACGGCACGCAAACGGGTTGAGGAGCAGTTGCGCACCAGCCAGCAGCTGCTGACGAGTACCAGTCGCATCGCCGGCATCGGGAGCTGGCATGCCGACCTGCGCACGAGCGAGCTCCATCTGTCGGATGAATGCCGCGCCATCCTGCGTCTGCCTGCCACCCAGGACAGCCGCATCCATGACATCTGGCGGCGTTTCGATCCCGAGGCCAGCGCCCAGGCGCGCGAGCAGCTGATGGCGATGACCCGTCTGGAACGGCTGTCGGTGGACCTGGTGGCACGCATGTCGGGGGCCGAGCCGGGGCAGGCGCTATGGGTCCGCCTGGTCGCCGAGATGGACTGGCATGGGGCTCAGTCCGAACGCATCATCGGTGCCGTGCAGGACATCACGGCACAGGTCGGTGCCCAACAGCGCGTTGAGGAGGAACAGCGTATCCTGCGAGGTGCCATCGAGGCGCTGGGCGAAGCCTTTGTGCTGTTTGACCCCGATGACCGGCTGGTCTACTGCAACGACAAGTACCGGCAGATCTATCCCCCCATCCAGGATGAGATTCGTGCCGGTGCCGCCTATGAAAGCATCGTCCGGGCCGCCACCGATTTGGGCATTTTCAAGAACTCGCAGGAAGACAAGGAAAAGTGGGTGCAGGAAGCACTCGCGTTGCATCGGATGCCTTATTCCGACCGGATCCGCGAGCTGCGTGATGGACGCTGGCTGCGCATCATTGAAGGCCTGACGGCCGACAACTACCATGTCGGCTTCCGCATCGATGTCACCGCCTTGCAGAACGCCCTGATGGCGGCCGACGCCGCAGCGCGCAGCAAGGGCCAGTTCCTGGCGAACATGAGCCATGAGATCCGCACCCCGCTCAATGCCGTGCTGGGCTTGTTGCAGCTGTTGCGCTACACCTCGCTGACGTCCGAGCAGGGCGAACTGGTGCTCAAGACGCATACTGCCGCGCGCTCGCTGCTGGCCATCCTCAACGACATCCTCGACTACTCCAAGGTCGAGGCCGGGAAGATGGATCTCCATCCCGAGCCCTTCGCGGTCGAGCAGCTGTTGCGGGACCTCTCCGTGATCCTTTCGGGCGCCTTGGGCGAGAAGAATCTCGGTTTGGTCTATGAACTGGATCCGCACATTCCGCCCGTGCTGATGGGGGATGCCTTGCGCCTCAAGCAGGTCCTGATCAACCTGGGCGGCAATGCCGTCAAGTTCACGGCGGTCGGCCAGGTACGGGTGGGGCTTTCCCTCGTGCGCCAGGAAAGCGACAGGGTGCGGATCCGGTTCTCCGTGCAGGACACCGGCATCGGCATTCCCCCGGAGCAGCGGCGGCACATCTTCAGCGGCTTCTCGCAGGCCGAGGCCTCGACCGCGCGCCGTTATGGGGGCACCGGCCTGGGCCTGGCCATCAGCCAGCGGCTCGTGGCGCTGATGCAGGGCGAGATCACCCTGGACAGCACACCGGGCACCGGCAGTGTGTTTGCCTTTGAAGTCGACTTCCCGGTGGCGACGGCGGCCGTGCCGCGCCCAGCCTCGGGAGAGGGCGTTCATCCACCAGCCGGTCGACGGCTGGCCGGCTTGCGCCTGCTGCTGGCCGAAGACAATGCGCTCAATCAGGAGGTGGCGCTGGCCATGCTGGAGCGCGAAGGCGCGCGAGTGACGCTGGCCGGGAACGGACAGCAGGCCGTCGACCAGCTGGCGGCACAGCCGGAGGGGTTCGATCTGGTGCTGATGGACGTGCAGATGCCCGTGCTCGACGGCTTGCAGGCCACGCAGCAGATCCGTCAGCGCCTGCGGTTGGGCGCGCTTCCGGTCCTGGCCATGACAGCCAATGCCATGCCCGCTGACCGCGAGTTGTGCGCCGCCGCCGGCATGAATGCCCATGTGGGCAAGCCCTTTGATTTGGACGAACTGGTCGCCCTCATCCTGCAACACACCGGCCGGGCTGCCGGGGGCGCAGCCGGCAGGCCGGCAAGCGGGCCTGCCGACGCCGGTAGCCGTGTGGCTGTGCTTGACACGGACACGGCCCTGCGCCGTCTGGGACAGGACGCCGCCTTGCTGCAGCGCCTGCGCAGCGCTTTTGTGCCGGCGACGGTCGAACTGATGCGCCAGACCCGGCAAGCGGCCGCACAGGGCGATTGGGGTGCGGCTGCCGCCTGGGCACACCAGCTCAAGAGCAGTGCCGCAGCCGTCGGCGCCGAAGAGTTGGCGCAGGCCAGTGCCATGGCCGAGCGACACTGGCGTACGCCAGCGGCTGTCACGGACGACGTGACGTCTGCCCGGCTGCTGGGCGCGCTGGATGCAGGCTGGGCGCGGGCGCAGGCTGCGCTGGGTCAGGAGCCGACAGCCGGGCCCGCGTCCGTCCCGCAGGATGTAGAGAGCCAGACCGTGAGTCTGCTGGAGCGACTGGTGCTGCTCGAAGCGTTGCTGGAACAGTCCGACATGGCCGCCATCGATCTGCATGAGGAGCTGCTGGCGCACCATGCGCAGGTGCCGGAACTTGCCGTGCTGAACCTGGCCATGGACCGGCTGGACCTGCCGCACGCGGCACGGGAGGCGGCCAGGCTGATCCAGCAACTGCGAGCGCGCGCGGCAGAAGGTGGAAATGGGGCTTGAACCCGTGATTTTTTCCGGCTTGACAATTCAACGCGCCGGCTGAAAATGTCCGCAGACAGTCGGCAGGGGTGGATCGATCCGACTGACCCGATCAACCACCTGGTACCCACGCGATGCGCAAGAACCTCCCTGTCACCCAGAATGGATACGACTTCCCGGCCGACCAGACACTGATCTCGGTGACGGACCTGAAGGGGCGGATGACCTACTGCAATACCAACTTCGTTGCTGTCAGCGGTTATGCGCGCGAGGAACTGATGGGCCAGCCACACAACATGGTGCGCCACCCCGATATGCCCGAAGAGGCCTTTCGCGATCTGTGGGACACCATTCAGGGCGGCCTGCCCTGGTCCGCGCTGGTCAAGAACCGGCGCAAGAACGGCGATTACTACTGGGTGCGTGCCAATGCGACCCCCATGCGCAAGGGCTCGGAGATCGTGGGTTTCCTGTCGGTGCGCACCAAGCCCAGCGCGCAGGAGATCCAGGCTTGCGAATCGCTCTACGCCACCATGCGAGCCGAGGCCGAATCCGGTCGCCTGGTGCACCGGCTGCAACGCGGGGTCTTGATCCGTGACGACCTGTACGGTCGCCTGGTCCGCTGGCTCAGGCCCGGCCTGCGCAGCCAGCTGGTGCTGCTCAGCGGCTGGGCGGCGCTGGGGCCGTTTGCCTGCGCCCAGCTCGATGCACCGCACTGGGTCACCGCGGTGGTGTCGGCTTTCACGGTGATCACAGGTTCGTGGATGGGCATGCGCCTGACGCTCAAACCGCTCAAGGACGTGGTGGACCTGGCCAACCTGGTGGCCAGTGGCGACCTGACCAGCTTCATCACGGTGAAGGGCAAGGACGAAATCGGCCAGTTGCAGCTGGCCCTGGCCCAGCTGGTGGTGTCCGTGCGCACCGTGGTGCGCGATGTACGGCATGAAGTGGCCAACCTGCGCGGTGGCACCCAGGAGATCGCCGCGGGCAACCAGGACATGTCTGCGCGCACCGAGTCGCAGGCCACCAACCTGGAGCAGACGGCCTCCTCCATGGAGGAGATCAACGGGACGACGCAACAGACCACGCAGCTGGCGCGCGACGGTGCTGCCGTGGCACGCGATACCTCGGCCGTGGCGCATCGCAGCCACGAAGCGGTACTGGCCGTGGCCCAGACCATGCAGGAGATCTCCGACTCCTCGCGCCGCATCGGCGACATCATCCAGGTCATCGAGGGTGTGGCCTTCCAGACCAACATCCTGGCGCTCAATGCCGCCGTGGAAGCCGCGCGCGCGGGTGAACAGGGACGCGGTTTTGCAGTGGTGGCGGCCGAGGTGCGCGCGCTGGCCCAGCGCACAGCTTCCGCCGCCAAGGAGATCCGCACGCTGATCGAGGAATCGCGCGAGCGCGTGGACGCGGGGACGACGCGCACGGCCGATGCCCGCGCTCGCATGGACGAGGCCATGGTCTCGGTCGAGAAGGTCGCGAGTGTGCTGGAGAACATCAGCCATGCCACCGCCGAGCAATCCGTGGGTGTGTCCAAGGTCAGCACCGCCTTGGTCGAGATGGACGGCATCACGCAGCAGAATGCCGCCATGGTGGAGGAACTGGCCGCCGCCGCCCAGTCGCTCAACGGGCAGGTGCAGCAGGTGCACGACTCCATCCGGGTGTTCCGTCTGACCGATGCCGACGTCACCCTGGCCGAGGTCGATGCCGTGAGCCTGCGCAAGGAAAACCGCACCGGTGGCACGGGAGAATTTGACCATGACGAGGCGCTCAAGACACACCAGCAGTACAGCATCACGCTGCGCAACGCCATCCTGCGCAAGCTCAGCCTGGATGCCGACAACCTGCGCCGGGACGACTGCTGCCAGCTCGGGGAGTGGTTGCGTGGTCCCGGAGGACAGCACTCGGCCCACAAGACAGGCTTCACCGAGCTGGTGCGCCATCACCGTGAGTTTCACCTGGAAGCGGGCAAGGTGGCCGACGCCATCAACAGCAAGCGCATGAGCGAGGCGCAGGCCATGCTGGAGCCAGGTCAGTCCTTCTACCATGCCGCCCGCGGTTTCATGTCGTCCTTGCAGGCCTTGCACAAGAACGACTGAGTTCATGCGCCCCGCAGTAAGCAGAAGGCCCGCTTTGCGGGCCTTCTGCTTTGGCAAGAGCCTGGGATCAGGCGAAGACGCCAGCCGTTTCCTGCATGCGGGCCGATACCTCGCCCAGCTGGTGCAGGCTGTCACCGTAGCTCATCTCCAGCTGCGTCAGCTTCCTGAAGTAGTGGCTGACGATGTATTCGTCGGTCACGCCGATGCCGCCATGCAGCTGCACGGCCTGCTGGCCGACGAAACGCATGGACTGACCCAGCTGGACCTTGGCGCGCGCCATGGCGCGACGGCGCTCGTCGGCCGGGGCGTTGAGCTTGAGGCTGGCGTAGTAGCTCATGGAGCGGGCCAGTTCCAGCTGCATCTTCATGTCGGCGGCGCGGTGGCGCAGGGCCTGGAAGCTGGCGATGGCCACGCCGAACTGCTTGCGCGTGTTCATGTAGTCCAGCGTCACGGCCAGGGTCTGGTCCATCACGCCTACGGCTTCGGCGCACAGGGACGCGATGCCGATGTCCACCGCGTGTTCCAGGGCGGTCAGGCCGTCCGTCGTCACCAACTGTGCAGCGGCCTTGTCCAGCACCAGGTCGGCCGCACGGCCGCCGTCCTGCGTGCCGTAGCCACGGGTG
>Ga0208121_100485_pt1 | contig 13332 bp, 12 predicted proteins | sample LakWasMet62_LOW9_2_FD_183894 | JGI IMG/M metagenome (GOLD analysis project Ga0208121, IMG submission 183894) | Freshwater sediment methanotrophic microbial communities from Lake Washington under simulated oxygen tension - Sediment Metagenome... | ecosystem: Environmental > Aquatic > Freshwater >... | reverse complement strand
CTGGAGCTCGTTTTCCCGCCAAGCTGGTCTAAGGTGACGACTGGATTAAAAGATATTTCAGTGAAACGGGAAGTCTTTATTTATTCAGCGCTCAACTATGACGATCTGATTGACTCGCCGGTTGAGATCGGTTGTCACGAAACAGACGGCTTCATGGCAGCGGGCGCAGAACATCATCTGGCCTTTTATGGATCTCTTCTTCCTCACAAAGAAAATATAAAATCGGATACGAAGAAAATTGTCGAGCATATCGCTGGCTTCTTCGGTGGAGTGCCTTATTCAAAGTATGCTTTTATCACGCATTTTTCACCGGGCCTCTACGGCGGTCTTGAGCACAGCAATTCAACAGCGCTGCAGTTCTGTCCGACTCAAATAACCAACAGAAAAGGCTATATTAATTATCTCGCCCTCGTCTCCCATGAATATTTTCACACATGGAACGTCAAGCGCATCCGCCCTTTGGAGCTGGGACCATTCAATTATTTAAAAGAAGCGACAACGAAACTCCTGTGGCTTTCTGAAGGTCTGACGTCGTTAATGGATGAGCTTTTTATCTATAGAGCAGGATTGATTTCACTTGAAGAATATCTCGAAATGCAAAAAGACAATCTCAACCGCTATTATGCGATTCCGGGAAGAAAATTTCATTCTTTGGATGATTCTTCTTTCAATGCCTGGATTAAACTTTATCGACCAGATGAAAATTCAAACAACTCGAGCATCAGTTATTACCTAAAAGGCGGAATTGCTTTCTGGGCACTCAATATCATGCTTGCGGAAAAGAAAAAAAGCATCAATGATTTTTTAAAACTACTCTGGTCTGATTATCAAAAAAATCCTGAACGCGGTTTAACACCGGAAATGGTTCATGCCATGGTTCTGGAAGTCGGCGGACCAGAGATCGCTTCCAAATTTGAACTCATGACTTCAACAACAGAAGATATTGATTTGGAATCCATCGCCGCTCTTGCCGGCCTTCGTTTTGACTGGGATAAGGCAGAGACTCCTTGGCTTGGTTTTGATCCTGGCTTTGAAGGGGATAGAGTTGTTGTAAAGGCCATCACACTGGATGGACCTGCTTACAAAGCAGGGCTTAATGCCGGTGATGAGATTATTGCTGTCAACGGTATCCGCGTTCTTCGCGACCGTTTTAACGATCATATGAAATACATGAGAGTTAATGAAACTTATCAGATCACTATTTCCCGCTTGAATATTCTTTCGAATATTTCAATCAATGTGGGAATGAAACCACAATCGCTTCGCGCGATTACGGCAGTGGATAAGCATCTGGCGGAAAGTGTTCTTCATCCAAAATAAATAAAGGGCCCTCTTTTGAGGGCCTTTTTTTTAGGGCAAACGATAAGTCGCATGACAGGCAATACACTTATTGGTGATTTCACCTAAACGGACCAGCGATTCCTGTTGAGATAAATTCTTATTTAAATCTGCTGAAAGTTTGTCGAAATCATCATGCATACTCATTCCCAACTTTTTAAACTCAAGCGGTAATTTGGTCATAATGACTGGATTGATATCCACCGCGATTTTTCCTCCAGCACCCGAGGCTGCAATGGCGGCTTCTTTGAAATTATTTTGTCCCAGCGATTTAATTGTTCCATTTAAGGCCTTCAAAACCGTGCGCATTTCACCTAAAACGACATCTTTTTCAGCTGGAGAGAGATGAATGGCCCTTCGGTTATCAGTACTCGTTGTTGTGTTGCCTTTTATAAAGAAAATCAGAAAGGCACCTAATGTTACTAGCCAGATAGCTGCAGAAGCAAAGAATAGTTTTTTATACATAGCAGACTCCTTTTTAAAACTATACACCCGTATAGTTTTAATGTCAAATTACTACACAAGTGTATAGAAATAGGGTAGGATTTCTTTTATGGGAAGAAAATCACAGGATCTGGATAAAAAACTTATTTTAATCGGGCAGTCGCTGATACAGGAAGTGGGAGTGTCTAAAGTCTCATTGAGAGAAGTGGCAAGGCTCGCCGACGTCAATTTAGGAATGCTGAGCTATCATTTTAAAGGCAAAGATGATTTCATCATCAAATGTCTTGAGAATCTTTATGCTCCTTTTATTACAGAACTTGAGTCGATTAATCTGGAGGAGATGAAAGATCACGATTTTGAAATTCTTCTTTTTAAACTCGGTAAATTTTCAAGAGATAACCGAAAAATTATTCTGCTTTTATTAAAAGATATGCTGTCCAATGATGAAATCGTAAAGGATTTCATTTCTAAAAGATTTACTCAACATTTCAGACTAACGATGAAAGCGTTGAGATCCTATCTGGATGTGCAGGATGAGAATCATCTGAAAATTGATACGGCGTTAAAAATGATCATTGCTCTCGTCGGAGGACCGAGTCTGATTGCGGGATTTCAGGAAGTTGTTTTTGAAAAAAAGTCTTCTGAATCAGATGAGCAATTGAAATCGCGGATTAAATTTGTTTGTACTGCTTTGAAAAGTTTATAAATAATTTTCTTTCAAAGTCATTGCAAAATTCATCAGTACACCATTGAATAATTCATTACAAAAGCATTGAGGAAAAAAAAGATCACTTGTATCTACTGCAGAAAATTCTAGCATGAGGTAACTCTAATTCTGCCTTAGGAAATCCAAGTGATCACGCTAAAAATTTCATGCATTCTTTTTTGTGCTCTTTTTTTGATGGAGAGTTTTAATGCACAAGCAGATGTCTTGGATGATGCCATTTCCCCAGTTACTGAAGGGCAGGCCCGTGCTGTTCTCATCATCGGTTCTTCAGTCACCTTGTTGACCGCAGCTTTTAAATCTTCGTTTGTCAAAAGCACCCAGTTTGAATTACAGCAACACAAGCCTCTTTGTTGTACCGTAACCAAATGGGGAAATAGTTTTCTTCAGATTTTTCCCAATGCCATTTATTCAATTGGATTCGGTTTGCATTACTGGATGACTGATGATCAGGATTCTCGCAGGCGTTCGCTGAATATGGCCAAGTCGACCATTTACGCAGGACTGTTCACCGACATTTTAAAACCAATTGTCAGAGAAACGCGTCCCAATGGTGGAAAAGAATCTTTTCCTTCCGGTCATACCACCACGGCGTTTGCTTTTGCTTCCTATATAGGAATGGAACATGAATGGTATTACGCTGCCCCAGCATACATGGTTGCAAGCTTTGTGGGGTTTTGTCGAATGCACGACAATTATCACTATCTGCATGATGTGCTCGCGGGGGCCACAATCGGGATGAGTTACGGAATTGCAATGGGATTAAGAGGCAAAGAAGAAAAGAAAGATTCTGCTATCGTTCTGCTTCCATCGGATGATTTGTCCGGGGCCAGTTTGAAGTGGGTCAAAAACTTTTAGGTTCCTTAGGTTCCAGGAAACTTTTGTTTCCTGGAACCTGTTTGGAATTAGTTTGAAACGTGTTGATCGCAAATCATTGAGTAAATATCAGCGAGGCGATTTAAAATATCCAGTCTATAAACAGCAGCGTATTTCACACCATTGTTTGCGCGAAGTACGTGAATGCGAAGCTGGCCTTCACCTGCGCGGTGTTCTTCACAGTTCCACAGCATTTCTTCGCCTGTTTTTGGAGAAGTTTCTCCTGTTGTCTGAGTACATTTCAATGATGTTGTATAAGGACCTTCTGAAATTGTAGAAACAATATTTCCCGGCTTCAGAACTTCAGCGATGACAAGGGACGATTCTTTTGTCTTACAGACTTCATGTTGCTTGTAAAAAATTACACCGCCAGAAATTGAAGGTCCAGCATGAGCGGAAGTCACCACAAAGTTGGCCAGGGTCAAAGTAAGGGCGAATAAAGCAGTTTTCATATTTATCTCCATTTAAAGGATCGAACGTTTTAAGTTGCCCCCTTATACCCAAAACCGCGGTTGTATGATATATATTTAATATATAACAATGCATAAGTTTGTTTATAAATTATAAACAAGGAAAACCGCCATGAATCCGTTAAAGTTTGAAAATTATAAGGAATACCTCATCAAGCTCGTGAAGATGAGGAAAGAGCGGGGGCTTCAATCCCAGATGGCAAAGGCGATGGGCTGCCAGGCCGCTTATCTTTCTCAGGCCTTGAAAGGTAAGGTGGACCTGACTGAAGATCATGCTGTAAGACTGGCGGCCTTTTTAAAACTCAATCCACTTGAGAGTGAGTATTTCATTCTGCTCGTCCGTCTGGGAAGAGCGACGACTCCGGAATTAAGAAAATATCTGGAAGAAAGAAGAGTCGAGCTCCTGGAAAAAGAAGACGAGCTTCAAAATAAAGTGAGAGCAAAAGGAGCGCGTGATACGGAAGAATTTAGCGCAAAATATTTTTCCAGTTTCATGCCACTCCTCATTCATATTTCGACTTCTTCAAAACATTTTCAGTCTGTCGAAACTCTTGCAGAACGATTCAATCTAAGTCCGGTTCAGATTGAAGCGACATTAAAGTTCCTGGAAGGATATCATCTTGTCACAAAAGTTTTTGAAAGAGGTCCAAAAGGACCTGTCGAAAAGTGGAAATTTTCCGGCGAAAGTATTCACCTTCCCAAAAATTCAGCAATGAACGTGCCTTATCAGGTGAGTCTGAGAACGCTTGCTTTGAAATCCATCCAGGAAAAAAAGCACAAAGAAAATCTGCATTTCTCATCAGTCTTCACGATGGATAAAAAATCTTTCAAAGATATATTAGAAATTTTAAATCGCGCGATTGAAGAGTCCCATAAAGTCATTCATCAGTCGGGAACTGAAGAAGTCTATTCGATGGTGATTGATTATTTCAAAGTCGTGTAGGCGATAGCAACCCATAGTTTTTTATTATCGACATTTTTTAAATGTGTTTCCACGCGACCGCGGATCGAAGGTTGTTCATTCGTAAAAAACTCACCATCCTTTATGATGATTTTGGATAAGACGAGTACACCTGGAAAACCGTGCGGGGAAAGGGCCTTGAAGGCCGCTTCTTTCATAGTCCATAATTCCAGTTTATTTTCATAGGCCGAGTCTTCCGGGTGTCGATAGAATCGGGAAGCCTCATCTTTCAAATTCCGGTCGCTCCATTCGATATCAATTCCAAGAGATGCAATCTCTGCCTTTTTGGCCAGAACCGCCGCTCCGGCCCCTTTGGTGTGGCTCAAAGAAAGAACATAATCGGGAAATTTTTTGAGATTTTGATAATTTATCAGCTCTAAATCGTCTTTCAGGTTTATGACAGAAATCATTTCTTGTTTAAGAAGACTCGCCAATGCTTCACGTGAATTCGTAAAGGCATCTTTGTCGGAAGAAATTTGAACTTCGTGTGTTATTTTCATGAGTCATTTCTGCAATGGTAGTTGAAGAGTCTAGAAAAGTTTGCCATAAAAGGGAACTCAAATTTTTTACTAAGGAATGCACCGATGATGCCGGAAGAAATGCAGGCCACACTAGCGACACTTCTTTTAATGTTCGCTATGGTCGCAATGATGTGTCTTAAAACTCTTTAATTTGTTGAAGATACTTCTTTAAAGATTGTTTATTCCTTCCTATAATCTAGGTCCGAGAGACTATAACCCATACGTCTGGAGGACCAATGACCGAATCAACCGTTTCTGCTCTTCGTAGCAAGGCCACTTCAAGAACACCGAGACATTTCGAAATTCCAAAAGACAATCGAGGCATCCCTAAGCGCGTGAGCGATTATTATGGTGAACTCACTTTTGATTTCAAAAAATCGGAAGACATTTCTGATACAACGAAAAGAGAAATTTTAAAAGAGATCGATGCTGGTCATGGAATCAAAAGAGAGCACGCTGAAGCTGTTGCAAAAGCTGTTACTGATTGGGCGGTTAAAAATGGGGCCACTCACTTCTGTCACTGGTTCCAGCCTCTCACTGGCGGAACGGCAGAAAAACACGATGCTTTCTTTCAATTGAAAGATGGTAAGCCGATTGAAAAATTATCAGCGTCTCAACTTATGCAAGGTGAGCCTGATGCTTCTTCTTTTCCAAATGGCGGATCGCGCTCGACGTTCGAAGCGCGCGGTTACACGACCTGGGATCTCACTTCACCAATGTTCTTGATGGAGTCGACAAACGGAAGAACACTTTGTATTCCAACGGCGTTTGTTTCGTACAATGGCGATGCTCTCGACGTAAAGACTCCGCTTCTCAGATCAATTTCAAAACTTTCTGCAGCAGCGACAAAGTTCATGAATCTTGCTGGTCATAAAGAAACAACTGTCGTTCACACAACATGTGGTGCTGAACAGGAATACTTTCTTATCGATAAAGCTTTTTATTATGCCCGTCCCGATCTTTTAATGACTGGCCGTACTCTTTTTGGTGCGCTTACAACCAGAAATCAGCAGCTGGAAGATCATTATTTTGGGTTGATTCCAGATCGCGTTCTTGCTTTCATGCAGGAGCTGGATTTTGAACTTCACCGCCTGGGCATTCCTGCCAAAACACGTCACAACGAAGTCGCGCCGGCTCAATTTGAGCTAGCACCGATTTTCTCTGAAGCGAACGTGGCCGCTGACAACAATCAGATGGTCATGACAACAATGAGAAGAATCGCTGAGAAACACGATATGATGGTTCTTCTTCACGAAAAACCATTTGCGGGCATCAACGGTTCAGGTAAACACGTGAACTGGTCAATGAGCGACAACAATGGACTCAATCTTCTGGAGCCAGGATCGGAGCCGCAATCAAATCTTCGTTTCCTTGCAACGGTGGCCATTATCGTGAAGGCCCTTCACCGTCATTCGAAAGCACTTCGTATGTCGATTTCCGGAGCAGGCAACGATCACCGTCTCGGTGCTAACGAAGCCCCTCCTTCAATCATCTCAGCTTATCTGGGCGATACTCTTGGGCATATTTTTCAGGCGATTGCTGAAGAAAAAAATTATTCTCCAAATGCAAGCAAGGTGATCGATCTTGGAACCGGCCAGCTTGCTCATCTTCTTCGCGACAACACAGACAGAAACAGAACATCTCCGTTTGCCTTTACAGGAAATAAATTTGAATTCCGCGCGGTTGGTTCAAGCCACGCTATCGGGTTTCCTATGACCATCCTGAATGCAGCAGTAACCGATGTGATGAATGAGGCCAATACTTTCCTTGAAGGTGAGCTGGCCAAAGGTTCGACTGTGGATCAGGCGCTCACTGCTCTTACAAAAAAACTCGCTTCTGAATCTCACGTGGCCGTTTTCAATGGTGACGGTTATTCAAAAGAATGGGTTGAAGAGGCAAAACGCAGAGGTCTTCCAAATCTTCGTACAACTCCTGAAGCTCTAAAGACCATGACAGAGAAAGAAACTTATAATTTCCTGGTTGAGCTTGGTATTTTCAAAGCAGAGGAAATCGATACTCGTTACAACGTTCTTCTTGAAAGATACATCAAGATCAGAGAAATCGAACTTGAAACTCAAATTGATATGATTCACCAATTCGTGATTCCGTCTGGACTTGAATACAAAAAAGTCCTCGCAGATATCATTAAAGATCAGCAGATCATCGGAGTGTCTTCTCAGTTTGAAATGGAAGCTTACAAGAAAGTAACAGCGAAGATTGATGAAATTCACGCCCTTTCTCAAAGCCTCGCCAAAGAATTGAACGGCGATCATTCTGATCATCAGAAATATGCTGAGAAAATTGCCTCTGAACTTATGACTACATCGACAACGATGGCGACCGTCTGTAATGAGCTCGAAGAGTTGATTCCTAATCAATTCTACAGCTTGCCTAAATATTACGATATGCTGTTCCTTCGTTAATTTTTATTCATTTTCAATAAAATTAAGGGCCTGTTTATCAGGCCCTTTTTATTTTCTCTGTAAAAAGTTCAGCTTCCTTGAGGTTTTTCAAGGCCATGCTAGAGTCCCTCATCCAAATTCTTATGAGGTATTCACTATGAAAAAAATTATTTTAGTTCTCGCTTCGCTAATGAGTCTTTCTGCTTTTGCAGATACCGTGACGACAAAAGTTGGTCCTTTTAAAGGTCAATTAGCTGTCGCTTCTGATCTCGATGTGAAAAAAGTAGAAGTTGTTATCAGAAATCAATTTTGCAATTTTTGGGGAACAACATGCGCTGGCGGCCCAAGCGATATTGCTGCTCTTCCTGTTCTTGTCACAGAAAGCTCTGACGGCAAAATTATCTCTTTTGAAAATGCTGGCAATGAAGAGAACTCTTCACTTAAAGTTGGAAACCGTTTCAGCAGCTGTAACGTTGATTTATACGTAGAAGCGATAAACACGAAAGGCCAGATTTTAAGAGGTTCAAAATCACTTCTTTGGAAAAATGAGAAAGACCTTTGTACTTCAAGAGAAAGAGTAACAGCGATTGTTAAGGCATCGCTGGTAAAGCCTCTGACTTTGACTGAAGGATTCAATTATATTTCTATCAAATAAAGATTTATTGCATAAACATGCGGGACAGGTCTAACTGTCCCGCTTCTTCCGGATCCGTTTCTAAAAAATTCTGATAGAGAGAATCAAACATCGGCCAGAACTCTGGTGAAAGTCGCGAGAGCCCGAAATTCTTTTCTAATTCCTTGTACTCACTTGCATTGGTAATTTTTTTTGTCTGATCGACAAAAGCGCCTAGTTTAATTTCATCGACCACGAAAAAGAAGTTTGGATAAAACGCTTTGAAGCCCTTGATGAAAGTCAACGTATCTTCATCAGGCGCCAGTCGGAGGGATTCCATTAAAATCCAGGAAATATTTTCGTGCTCACGGTTTCTAATGACTGTATAGACATCCATTCCTTTTTTCTTTTTCACGATGAGATAACTCGACTCCGGAAAGAAATTAGGAAAACGAAACCGGCCTTGAGGTTTCACTGAAGACAGTTCTCTAAGCGAATTTTCTATTGGATCAAAAAAAGTCTTTTCGACTTTGATCTGTTTCCAGTTCAGCGAATCAACCGCGCCACGAACCAGCGGGGGCATCGTTTCGTAAAAGATGTGATTAATAAATTCAGCTTTGGCCTGAAGAGGATTTTTATAATGAATTTTTGTCTGCAAGTCCTGAACAATCAGCGGAAACAAGTATTTCATTCTGGCCTCTGTAAAAAGACCTTTATACCATTCCTGTCTCATTGCCAGTCTTTCTTCTTTGGGAAGAAAGAGGAGAAAATTCTCTTCGGCTTCCATGCGGATATAATCCATGTAAAGGCGAGTGAGGAATTGATGACCGACATTTCCGAATACATCAAAATTCACTACTAGATTATAAACAAGCCTTTCCAGAAGAGAGTAATCGAGAATAAAAACTGTCTTGGATAAATCTCCGGTCAACCCCTTAGTCACGACAGCGTTGTTGTCGTGGCGGAAAACGGTCAGAAGAGCATTGTCATTTTTTTTATCGCCATCCCAGAGATCTGAATAAGAATAACCATGCGGGAATTGTTTTTTCATCCATTCTTTTTTCTTGCGACGGTATTCTTCGCGCTTCTCTGCAATTGTATTCGTTAAAAGAATGGAATCCTTTAGTTTTACATCTGAACCCCACGCTCCTGGCAAAATCAGCAACTCGAGAGTTTTTTCATCAACAGTATTGTTTTTAGTGAGGTATCCGGAATCCGGTTTCAGGAAAAGAACATAAAATTGTTCCTGAATGGAATTTAAAGCATTGCTGCCGTAACAGACAGGGCCTTTGATAAAGGTGCTGACCATATAGTAAGCGTGATCCAGAAGGAACTGATAGCGGGCGGCCGGTGGAATATCTCTGAAAGCGAGAAATGGATTTTCAGCAATTTTAGTTGAATAAGAATCTTCCAGTTTTTTAAAATTGACGTGCCAGCTTTTTGAATAAAATATTTTTCTGGTCGATTCGAGAATGTCACGTGAGAACAAAAACGGCATATGGTTTTTGGCCACGATAATTTCATCCAGCGGTTTCAGGCAGTAATAAAATTGATTCGTGCCAGGATAATCGTTCGGTCTGCGAGTGGCGATTTCATCAATACCCAGATCGCATGCAGTTCTGGATCTCACCAGTCTGAAAAATTGTCTCGGCCCTTTTTCAAAATAAATATGAGCAAGAAAAAGATGTTCGTAAAGATAGCGAGACACCAGCTTTTCTTTCAGCGTTGGTTTATTTAAAAACATTTCCCATTCGCGGACTTCCAGTTCAAGAGTCCCGGGAATTGAAAGTGTTTGTTCGGGCCCTCGGGCCCCATTTTTTACCCACGTCTTGAGTGTATTGATTTCCTGATCCTTTAAAGGAAGAAGACCATAAGGCATTTTGAGATCTTCTGTCCGGGAGAAAATATTTTTTAATGAATCCATATCGCGCGGACACGTCATACTTTCTTCAACAGAATTGGCCGGAAGGTCGCGAAGATCGATAGGCTTTGTTCTCAGCATCTCGATAAAAAGATTTTTTTCAACATCGCTGCTTGTGTTGACTGAAATAAATCCCATTTTTCTCCAGCTGTAAGCATCTTTGGCATCGATGCCGAGTCTGGTCGGCTGAACGCTGTTAAGCCTCGTTCCATTGTATACATTTTCACGGTGGGCCCCGCGTTCAAAGCCTTCGTAGCTGGAAAGATTTAACTGGCAAGGACTGGTGTAGCAGCTATGACAGGCGATACAACGATTCTCAAAAATCGGCCGGATTTTTTCTCTATATTCATCGGCCAGAAGAGTTGTGCTGAAAAAGAAAAGAGAGAAAAAGGCGAAGAAACTTTGTTTAATCATGAGGTATCCGTTTAGTCGCCAGTATCCCGATGTTTCTTGGGGAAAGTGGTTCATCAAAATATTGCTCTACTGAAACACAATAACCGTTTTCTTCCAGATAAAGCACTCTGTCTAATAAAAGATAAACTTCCAGAGGTCGTCCAAGTTGCCAGCGAATGAGATTGCATATCCACATTGTACGCAATTGCTTCTGTGTTTCTTCCGACTGATAAAATCCATTCAATTCATCATCCGTAAACTGATGATCAAGCTTGAGTTCAGTCAATTTGCTTTGCAGGTAATCAGCAAAAGGACCCCAGTACGTTTTCACAGGACATTCACCGACATCGGTGAAGTATTTATTGTTGAAATATTTCATAAGAAACAGGTGAAGAGCGTAGCGGTAGTATTTTACTCTTTCTTTTGTCTTATAAACTTCAAAATCCATCTGTGCGTGTGATCTCGTCGCCAGACTGAGAGCGAACAGATTTAAAGGCAGAGATCCTTCGCTTTTATAATAACGGGAAAGAGGGAATTCAGCCTTCGGATCGAGCCGGTGATAGCAGCACCCGAAACTTAAAAGGCCTGAGGTTTTGTTTTCAACAGTGTTCTTGATGAGGTGAACGGCGAGTCCTCCGCACGTGTGCAGACCAAGAGAAAAAGAGTCACTCTTAAACACATCTTTGAGCGTTTCTTTTTCAGAGTCCGATCCAAAAGTCACATTCACGAATTTTATTTCGGCCGCTCCCGCAGGATGGCGAAATTTTTTAAGTCGTTCTCTGCCGATTTCCTGAAAGTAAGCATCCCGGTCAAGGGATACTGAGGGAATTGAATGATACAGAGAAAGAACCCGGGACAGATGGCCCACTCCTCCGCCAATATCCACAACATAATCGAAATGCGGTTTCATTTTCTTGAGGCGCGGAACAATGCGCTCAATTTCATGGCGCTTCTTTTTTTTCATTCCGTTATAGGCCCAGTCCTCCATGGGAGGCAGAGGTCTTTCGGGGATTACAGGCAAATCAGAAAGAAGAATAGCCTCCTGCATGAATGCAGCAAAACCCGATCCCTGAATTTTTGGAATGATTTTTTTGCAGTCGATGTCGTATAACTCCGATTGCGAAAGCGAATCGAGAAGTTCCACCCATTCCGGAGGGTAAAACTCAATGGCTTCAGGGTACTGATTCATGATTTCGTCTTCCCACATGCGTGAGTAACGGGAGAGGAAATCCCTGAGGCTTAAGGCCTGACTTTTAATATTCATAAGAGGACAATACCACCCATGCAAAATATAAAAAAGTTGAATTTGAGTGACAGAAAAATTGCCGTTTATGGAATGGGAGTTTCAGGCCTTTCCGCACTTCGTATGTTGAAGGCGCTTGGGGCCGAAACCATCGCGATCAACTCCGGTGAAGTCAAAAACTGGGCAAAAGCACCCGGGGTTCTCGACTATACCTCAATAAATAATTGTTATGCAGAAGACGATCTCCATCTTCCACGTGTTTTAGATACAGTGGACCTCGTCATTTTATCTCCAGGTATTCCGCGTGATCATTCACTGCTTGAGTCTCTTCACAGAAAAAAAATTCCTGTCTCAGGGGAGATCGAACTCGCTTATCGTTTTCTTGAATCTGCTGGCAAATTAAAACCCATTATCGGCATCACCGGAACTAATGGAAAAACGACAACGACGACATTCCTCGGTGAAATGATTGAAATGGATCATAAGAAAGTTTTTGTCGGCGGCAATATCGGAACGCCTTTTTGTGACTACGCATTTGATATTTTAAACGGTAAAGAAGAAGTGGATTTTATTCTGCTTGAGCTTTCTAGTTTTCAGCTTGAGAGTATCGATCATTTCCATGTCAACGTGGCGATGATTTTAAATTTGTATCAGAATCATGGCGAGCGCTACACTTCAATTGAAGATTACGGTAGAGCGAAATTCTGGATCACCAATAATTTTACCGAGAATGATGTTCTGATTTATCCGGAAGATTTTCAGTTTGTTGCCGAATGGGCAGAAAAGCAGAAAGGACAGAAGCGTACAGTAAATACGAAACATCCGGTGAGTGCTTACGACTTGTCTGAATTTAAGTTACCTGGCATTCATAACAAGGTTAATTTAAATTTTATTCTCGAGGCGGCAGAAGTTATTGGTCTTACTCCGGCGGCCATTCAGCAAAGCATCAACACATTTGCAGGAGTTCATCATCGCATTGAATTCGTAGACGGTGTCGTTGGTCTTCCGCATTTTAAAATTTATAACGATGCCAAGAGTACAAACTGGGACGCGACGATGACTGCTGTGAAAGCGATGGAGGGTCTCGGGGAATTGTCTCTTATTATCGGTGGAAAAAAGCGGGGACACGGTGATTCAATTCTTCCTTATCTCGACTTTCTCAAAGAGCATGTAAAACAATTTTATCTGATCGGCGAAATGGCGGATGAAATTGAAGCTGAGATCAAGGGGAAAGTGAATTATAAAAAAAGCGGAACACTTGAAGTTGTTGTTGCAGACGTGCGATCACAAAAAAACGATAAAGAAAGTGTCTTGTTGTTTTCTCCCGGATTTCCTTCATTTGATCAATTCAAAAACTATGCTCAAAGAGGCGATCACTTCATGAAACTCTTGCGTTCTTAGCGAATAGGCTTCAAAGCATTAGAAG
>Ga0208121_100474_pt1 | contig 13633 bp, 13 predicted proteins | sample LakWasMet62_LOW9_2_FD_183894 | JGI IMG/M metagenome (GOLD analysis project Ga0208121, IMG submission 183894) | Freshwater sediment methanotrophic microbial communities from Lake Washington under simulated oxygen tension - Sediment Metagenome... | ecosystem: Environmental > Aquatic > Freshwater >... | reverse complement strand
GGAAATGATCGTGCATTGGCAGCGGGTCGGCTTTGTTCATGGCGTGATGAATACCGATAATATGTCGATACTCGGCCTCACCATAGATTACGGCCCTTACGGCTGGCTGGAAAATTACGATCCCAACTGGACGCCTAATACCACCGATGCGGCCGATCGTCGCTATCGTTTCGGCAATCAGCCGCAAATCGCGTTCTGGAATCTGGGGCAATTGGCTAATGCCATTTATCCGTTGATAGATCAGGTCGAACCCTTGCAACAGGCGATAAATGCCTATAAAGACACCTTTGAGCAGGGCTGGCAAAGCATGGTCGCCGACAAGCTGGGGCTGGGTGCCTATGATCCAGCTATTGATAAGGAATTAAACACCGAACTGTTGATCCTGCTGCAAACGGTTGAAACCGATATGACCATTTTTTACCGCAAGCTGGCCCTGCTGGTCATGGATGTTGAACTCAGCAATGAGGCTTTGATGCTGCCGCTGATGGAAGCCTATTATGTGCCGGAACAGTTAACCGAAGACTACAAAGCCCGTCTTGGTTTGTGGCTTAAGTCTTATATCAAGCGGGTGCAAAATTCCGGCATAACTGAAGCCGAGCGCATCAAGACTATGAACGCCGCCAATCCCAAATACGTGTTGAGGAATTACCTGGCGCAATTGGCGATAGACAAAGCAGAGCAGGGCGATTTTTCGATGGTTAATGAGTTGTTGGAACTATTGCGCCATCCCTACGACGAACAGCCCGGCAAAGAAGAATTCGCCTTAAAACGCCCCGACTGGGCAAGGCAGCGGGCCGGGTGTTCTATGTTGTCGTGTAGCTCGTAGAATGCGCTACACTTTGTTTAGTATATCTTTATGACCCTGAAACTATCTTATCAATAAGTGCATGGTAAAATCTATAAACTCAAAATTGAAAGTCGTCACAGTATGTACATCAAACAACTTAGTTTAAATAATTTCCGCAGCTTTACTGATTTGACCATACCGTTTGCCGACGAAGATCGCAGTGCTCAGCCCAGTAAAACCGTGGTTTTTATTGGTAACAATGGCGCAGGCAAAACCGCGATCTTGGATGCTTTGAAGACCAACTTGAGTTGGTTGGTTGCACGAATTAACCGCGTCAATAGCAATGGTAGTTCCATTGTCGAAAAGGATATTCACAATGGACAAGACTTCGCCGCCATTAGCTTGCAATTACAATATCAGAGCAAATGTTACAATTGGAGGGTGGCAAAAACATTAAAAGGACGGCCTAAAACAACAGATAGCCAACTCCATGATGCCAGTGACTTAGCTCTGTCGTTTCAATTGCAATTATCACTGGATGCTACAAACGCATCTTTGCCTTTGATTGCTTATTATCCGGTTGAGCGCGTTGTACTAGATATTCCTTTAAAAATTAAAACTCGCCACAGCTTTAATCAACTGGATGGTTACGATAATACCTTGCAGGGTGTCGATTTTAGGAGGTTTTTTGAGTGGTTTCGTGATCGGGAAGATAGCGAAAACGAAGTTCGATCCCAACAAGTAGAAGCCGATGGCATTAAACTTCTTGAAGAATTTGTAGTTCGCGCTGAAGAAGATGGAATAGTCAAAGGTGACATTGCCGCCTTTTTTGAGACCCTCAATCGATTAAAAGCCTCGGCTAGAGACCGGCAACTTATGGCAGTACGTGTTGCCATTAAAACCTTTATGAGCGATTTTGATAACCTGCGCATTCAACGTAAACCGCGTTTGCAAATGTTTGTGGATAAAAACGGCAAAACTCTGGATGTCTTTCAACTCTCTCAAGGTGAAAAGTCGATGATGGCCTTAGTTGGTGACATCGCCAGACGATTGGCGATGATGAATCCGGCATTGGAAAATCCGCTGGAAGGTTTTGGTATTGTGCTGATTGATGAAGTTGATCTGCATTTGCATCCTAACTGGCAGCGCGTCATTGTCGGCAACTTGAACAAGACCTTTCCGAATTGCCAGTTTGTGTTAACCACGCATTCACCGATTGTTATCAGTGAATCGCCTAATTTACTGTGTTATTCGCTAAATGATGGTGAGTTGCAAAAGCTAAATAATCTTTACGGCATGGATGTTAATCAGGTTTTATTACAAGATATGGATGCGGGCATTCGTAACGCTGATATTCAACAGGATTTTGATAATTTGCGCGATAGCCTGCAAGAGGGGCAGTTAGCTGATGCCAAGGAATTGTTAACCAAGCTTGAGAAAAAAATCTCCATCGATAATCTGGAATTGAGCAAAGCCAAATTGCTGATTAGACGCTTGGAGGTGCAACGTGCGGCTAATCACTAAAGGACAGGAACCGGCAGAACTGACGGCCTGGAAAAAAGCTAATCCAAATGGACACTATCGGGACTTGGAAGGCAGCGAACAAGACAAAGCAATACGCCGAGCCATACGACAAGCTGCGATTCAGGAGCAGTTTGGCTTGTGTGCCTATTGCTGCAAGCAAATCGGTGTAGACAATAGCAGCAACGAACATCTTGCCAGCCAAATGGAAAATAAAAATAGAACGCTGGATTTTGCCAATATTGTCGCTTCCTGCAAAACACCTAACCGATGCAATCAAAAACGTGGATCACAGGCACTGCCGTTAACACCGTTAATGGCAGAATGTGAAATCGAATTACGCTTTTATTTATCCGGCAAGGTGGTAGGAACAAAAGCTAGAGCTACCGAGACCATCAAGGTATTGGCTTTGGATACGCCAGCGATTCGTAAAGAACGTCAGGAATTGGTGGACAGTTTGATCTATGGAGTTGGCATGACAGCAGACGATTTACAGCCGCCCGATGATGAGTTATTGAGGATACTGATTTCCGACTTGCAACAACCCGATGAAGCTGGGCAATTGCTGCCCTTTAGTCCCGTTTTGATAAATATCATCAATCGATTATTAGCCAATCCTTCGGAGTTTATAAACTAGCCTGATTTTTTCCATTTCTCCTTCCGCGCCTTTTTCTTAGCCTCCTTCTCAGCCCGAATAATCACCAACTCGGCCAGCTCCTTCTCCATCATCGCCGGAGTTTCCAGGCTGATCCTGCCGATGGTGCCGGCGCGCAATTCAGACAGCAGGATTTTAGCCACTTTATCCATCTCGATATGTCCGCCCGAGCGCAGACAGCCGCGTTTTTTACCGATGGCTTCCATCAGCTGTTGCTCGGCTTCCGGCAGCTGCTCCAGCTGGAAACGGGTCTGCAATAAATCCGGGTAATGCCGCAACAGGTATTCGGCCGCGAAGAAGGCGACATTCTCGTGGCTGATCGCGGTGTCTTTAATAGCGCCGGTGGTCGCCAGCCGGTAGCCGCTGTTTCTGTTCTCGACGTTGGGCCACAGCATGCCGGGCGTATCTAAAAGAATAATGCCGTGGCCGATGTCGATGCGTTGCTGGGTCTTGGTGATGGCCGGTTCGTTACCGGTTTTGGCAATCATTCTTCCGGCCAGTATGTTGATTAGCGTGGACTTGCCGACATTGGGGATGCCCATGATCAGGGTGTGGATCGGTTTGTCGCTGCTGGCTTTGTTCGGCAGCATCTTGTGGCACAGTTCGGTCAGCTGGCGCATTTTTTCGGGCTGCTCGGTGGTCAGCGCCAGGGTTTTTACGCCTTGCTCCTGCTCCAGATAGGTTTGCCATTGTTGGGTAACAACCGGGTCGGCAAGGTCGCTTTTGCTGAGTACTTTGATGCAGGGTTTGTCGCCGCGCAACGCGGCGAGCATCGGATTTTGGCTGCTGAACGGAATGCGCGCGTCCAGGATTTCGATGACCAGGTCAACCTGGGGCAGTATTTCTTTGACCTCTTTGCCGGCCTTGTGCATATGGCCGGGATACCACTGAATAAGCATGATGTTTAGCTGTAACCAAAGTGGACTATTTAAGCATCATAACCCTATAATCAACAGCTATAAATGCATGCAAGTCTTAATGAATGAAAATATTAAACTATTAGGCGTGCCGGTTTTGCCGGCCGGTTATACGCAGGATCAACAAAATCGACTGTTGCCAAGGTCCAACAATAAAAGCCTGGATGATTAACAATGGCAAGGTCGCTGCTACCGATAAGGACTCATTACTTCTGGGATAATAAGAAATATTATGTTCAGGTTCCGATAGAAAGTTGGCTCATTAAAGACCTATGAATAAAGCAATAACAAGCAGTTTCTACGCGTATTTATCGCGGTTAAGATGGATTAAGCGTTGGGGGCTAAAGCGCAATGCGCATGATGAAAATGTCATGGAGCATAGCTGGGAAGTGTCGGTTATCGCCCATACGCTGGCCTTGATTAAAAATCGTTATTACGGCGGCAATGTCGATGCCAACGCCATTGCTACGGCGGCGTTGTATCACGATATTACCGAAGTCATTACAGGTGATTTGCCAACGCCCATCAAATATCATTCCCAGGAAATCAGCTCCGCCTATAAGCGGATTGAGCGTCAGGCCGAAATAGAGTTGCTGGCCCTTTTACCGGTTGAGTTGCAGGCTGATTTCCAGGTGTTGATTCAGCACGACAGGATGCCGCCTGAGCATGTCCTGATCATCAAAGCGGCGGATAAAATATCGGCCTATCTTAAATGCCAGGCTGAGCTAAAAGCCGGGAACTCGGAGTTTGAAACTGCTGCCGAGCAATTGGCTTTAACTATCAGTGCATCGGAACAACCGGAAGTCGGTTTTTTTATGAAAGCGTTTGCGCCCAGCTGCGGATTGACGCTGGATGGGCTGATGAAAACTTACTGAGCGGATTTTTTAGTAGGATTGCCTCAAGTTATAATATTTTTTATTATTAAACAGGCGATAGGATGAAAGTCCACGAAGTTGCTAGAATTACCTAAGCCTATGTTAGTACTTACGGAGAAGTTGTGAAACATCGATACACCATTGAACAAGCCAGAATATTATTGGATATTTTGAAGTACCATAACGCGTCGACCATGTTGCCGTCGTTCCATCAGGTAAAGCAGGAAACACTTGATGAGGCGTTAGATAAATTGAGGCTGGAGTTGTCCGAATTTATTGCAACGGATGACGGACTTGGCTTTCTCGTCCCGATCCGGGACGAGAAGGGTTTGATTTAGTTCGGCTATCCAGGCGCTATTGTTTTAACACGCTATCGCATAGTGCGGGCAATGCGAGCGGTTCCGGTTTTTTGGCTGCCGGAACCGGCGTCTTGGCTTCTTCCGAAAACCACCAGGCCAGCGACGCATCGCAACCATCGCTTTCAGGCAGCGCTTCCTGCCCGGTGCAGTTTTTGTTATTCAGCGGACATTTGAGTCGGACGTGAAAGTGATCGTCATGCCCCCACCACGGACGAATTTTTCTTAGCCAGTCATGGGCTGATTTACGTGCGCATAGTAGGCGTTTGACGCTGGGATTGACGAAGATGCGGTCGACTTCGGGCCTTTGCGCCGCGGTCTCAAGAATTTTTTCATGCGCCGACGACCACTGGTTGTCATTAATGGCGTCCGATTTGGCGACAAGAACCGAGGGCGCGCTCCAGGTTTCCCGCTCATTAAATGCCAGACTCCGGGCTGCGGCTTGTTGTGACAGCAAATACCAGATATCGACATCGAGACCGGTTTGATGACTGCGGTGTCCGCTTGGGGTCGGACCGCCGCGCGCTTGTCCCAGATCGCCGATGAGCAAGACGCCCCAGTGCTGTAAATGGGCGGTCTCGGCTATGCTTTCAATGAAGCGTATCAAGTCGGGATGACCGTAAGATCGACCGCGGGTCGGGCGCATCAATTGATAGCCGGTGCCATTTTGAGGTAGCGAGACTGCACCGCTTAAACAACCGGCGGTATAAGAACCGATGCTTTGGGCGCTATCGCCGATTTGCGCGGCTTGTTTGACTATCGCCCAGTTATTGTTGACAGGGGATGAAGAGCATTCGGAGAAAACACTCAGCAATAGGATGAATATTGAAAATTTCATTTTAACAGCGAGCGGGCGACCGGCTGAAGAGGCCGCCCGTTGCCTTGCTTATTTCTTGACAGGCGCGGATAAGTCCAGAAAGTGTTTGGAGTTATCGGTCACCGGCGCTGAGCCGGGACGATTGCTGGTGGTTGTCGGTGTTGCGCCGGTGGTTTTTGCAGAGCTCGTTCCCTCGGCAGTAGCGTCATCTTCCAACTGAAGTTCGTCTTCTTCAGGAACATTGCCGTCATGGAGCAGGTATTCGCGGCGCTGTTGGTAAGCGTTTTTGATAAAGGAATAACGATCGACAGAGGCTTCATCGACGATTTTTTCAGTCGGTATCAAATCGGCGCGGGTATCGGTGACGTCAACCGTTTTGGCTCCGGCATTGACCGCGCTGACGGCTGCTCCGCTACCGGCAAAGGCAAAGGTATAGGTCAGTGGATTCATTAACGCATCGCCAACTGCCCCTACGACTTCTCTAGGTGAGCTGGCTCCCATAAACGGCACTACCAGATAGTTACCCGACGGAACACCCCAGAAACCTAGCGTTTGCCCGAAGTCTTCATTATGCTTGGGCAGATCAATCATTTTCGCTACATCAATAAAGCCGGCAACGCCAACCGTAGTGTTAACCAGGAAGCGGCTGGCGTCCATACCGCCTTGCGCCAATTTGAGCTGCATAAAATCATTGAGGGTTACGCCGATGTCGTTCATGTTACTGAAAAAATTGGTTATGCCGTCATCAACGACTTTCGGGGTTATCCACATATAGCCTTTAGCCACGGGTTTTAAAACGGCCTTGTCCAGATCGTCGTTAAACTCTTGAGTGCCGCGATTCCAGCCTTCCCAGGGATCTTTTTTATTGATCTCAGCGGTGCTCGCGCAACCCACAAGCACGCTTGATATAACCAGGCTACTCAATAAACGAGTGTTGATGATGGATTTTTGCATGCTCATGGATTATCTCTATCTGCTTGGTGTTGATGTGATTGGAAGCCTGTCTCGGACAGTTATTATATTAACTTTAAATTATATCAGACCCGGACTTTAAAAAATTACTGATTTTGCATTTGCCGGAGTATCCAGTTTTGCCGCTTAAGCAAGTAATTTGATGGTTGCGCTGCCCGCAGCAGTATCGGATTAGGCAGGGTTGCCGCCAATAATGCCGCTTGCGATCGACTGATGCGGTCTGCGTGGACGCCAAAATAGTGCTGGCTTGCGGCCTCGATGCCGAACAGATGGTCGCCGAATTCAGCAATATTCAGGTAAACCGTCAATATTCGTTCCTTACTCCACAGCAATTCGATTAGCAGCGTGAACCAGACCTCAAGTCCCTTGCGGACAAAACTTTTCGACGGCGTTAAAAATAAATTTTTGGCCACTTGCTGGGAAATCGTGCTCGCCCCCCTCAGACGTCCGCCGTCCATGTAGACATCGATGGATGATTGTATGGAGTGCAGGTCAAATCCGGAGTGCTGAAAAAAACGCTGATCTTCTGCGGCAATAACCGCCGAAGAAGCATTGCCCGATATTTTTTTTGCGCCGATCCATGAGTATTTAATAGACTGGTAAGCGCCGTCATCGACCAAATCTTCAAAATGCCGGTACACCATAAACGCCGAGGTAGGCGCAGGCGCCCAGCGCAACAATATACACAAACCGACCGATGAAGCCAGGAAGACGAACAGCGCATAAAAAGCAGCTTTACGCAGCATTTGCTTGATCGATAATGAGCGAAAATTGCTGTTGTCAGGGTAACGGGATTGTCTTGCCAAAATACGAAGATTATTAATGAGGGATGTTAGCTTGGGATTGGAAACTGCATTCAGGTATATGATAAAGCCTTTGGATAGGCTTGAATAGCCTCCGGCAATTCTGTCGAAAACTTTGATAGGCATGAGCATATAATAAAAGCCTTCTGTATATTTATTGACTAAATACATGAAACTCCGATACTCACTCATTGCTTTGTTGCTGCTTATTGCGCAAAACGGCTGCATGCCGATGACTTATCCGCCCGGCGCAAAAAATAATGCGCCGCAATTGGGCGAGAATATTTTCCTTACCGAAGACGGCGCAAGTTTGCCGGTACGGCATTGGCTGCCGAAAACCGAACCGCGTGCAGTCATTATTGCACTGCACGGTTTCAACGACTACAGCCGTTTTTTTGACACGCCGGGAGAGTATTTCAGCAAACAGGGTATTGCTTGCTTTGCTTACGATCAACGCGGTTTCGGCATGGCCCCCAAACGCGGATTATGGGCAGGGGGCGAGACCTATACCAAGGATTTACAGGTATTGGTGCGACTGGTCAAACAACGCTACCCGAAACGCCCGGTTTATTTGCTCGGCGAAAGCATGGGCGGTGCGATAGTGATCACCGCCATGAGCCAAGCCGATATGCCCGACGTCGCAGGCGTTATTCTTGCCGCTCCGGCGTTATGGGCCAGATCAACCATGCCCTGGTATCAAACCGGTTTGCTTTGGACGCTGGCGCACAGTCTGCCCTGGCTGACCTTGACCGGGGAGGGCGTCCATGTCGTGGCATCGGATAATATCGATATGCTCCGCGCCTTGGGACGCGATCCGTGGGTTATCAAAGCGACTCGCGTGGAAACCGTGTACGGCTTGACCGATTTGATGGATGCGGCATTTAACAGCGCCGCAACGCTACGCGGCAATACCCTGATGCTGTACGGCGAGAAAGACGAAATTATTCCCAAAGAGCCGACTTATGCGTTCTTGCAGCAATTTCTCCAGGCGGATACGGCGAAAAAAACCGTAGCGATTTATCAAAACGGCTACCACATGCTGTTACGCGATTTGCAGGCCCCCACCGCATGGAAAGATATAGCGGCCTGGATTAACGCCAGTCCTGACAAGCTTCCGTCGGGTGCGGATAATCGGGCGCGGGAGTTGTTGATGGATGGGGTAATGTAGGCCGGGCGACAGTCCGCTAACGACGCCTACGCGTAGGACTGAACGATGTGCATTTGAAAATTCACCATGTCGATCAGCCCTTGGGCGACGTCGCTTAGGGCTGGCCGCAACCGCATACAATTACAAGGCTTGAAGAAACGGCATCAATGCGTCATCAGTTGGATGATAGCGGCAAATTGTTGTTTCGGGTTCTTGAAGTCTCGCCGATTCCTCTTGTCCCGGCGTTCCCAGCATGATGTCCTGCGGCGCTTCGCCGGTCCGTCCAGCGTCCGGCCTGAGACCGGTTTTTAAAGGGTAGTTTTAAGATGGGTTTCCGGTTCATACGCATCGCATCGTTGCTGTTACGCTTTAGATGAAGCATATACCGGTCTATTTGGATAATGAATACACTTATATAAACACCTACTGCATCGGTTTACAAAGCCATGTTGCATGTTGATTTTATAAAGTCAGGGTTTGGTCGATAGTGACGTCCCGAAATATGTCGATATGCGGACCTTCCAGGTTTTAAAAACCTGGAAGGTCCGGCTTATTGAGGGGTATGCAAACCGCATAAAAAAACCACGAAGATCATGAAGAACAAATTACAAAACTCCGTGACCTTCGTGGTACTGACTATCGGATAAACGGTTATTTTTCGACTTTAATTGCCAGAAACACCGGGCTGCCTTGACGCTGGATCAACATGGCGACTGATTTACCGCTAGGGAGTTTGGCGACTATTTTTTCAAAATCAGCGGTATCGCGTATGACGTTGTTCTGAATGCGCAAGATTATATCGCCACGCTGAATGCCGGCATCCTTGGCTGTGCCTTTGGCAACATCCTGAACTAACACGCCGTTTTTGGCAATCTGTAAGGCTTCTCTTTGCGCATCGGTTAAGTCAATGACGTTAACGCCCAGTCGGTTATGGGGAAGCTTTGGCGCGGCGGCTTTAGCTTCTGCCGATTTATCTACTTCATCCGGCAACAGTCCTACTTTAAAGTCGAGGGTTTTAGTCTCGCCCTGTCTGATGATTTTTAAGGTGGCTTTGTCATTGATCGGCGTTATGCCGACCATAGGCGGCAAATCGCCCGAGGTTTCAATTTGCTGGCCGTTAAATTCGGTAATAATGTCGCCAATCTGCAATCCGGCTTTTTCTGCGGGACTGTCGGGCAGCACTTTGGAAACCAACGCGCCCTGCGGTTTTTTCATGGCGAATGATTCGGCCAGTTCCCGCGTTACATCTTGTATTTGGACGCCTAGCCAGCCATGCGCGGCTTTACCGGTGGCTTTGATCTGGTCGACGACATTCATCACTACATCCATGGGGATGGCGAATGACAGTCCCATAAAACCGCCGGTGCGGCTATAAATCTGGGAGTTTATGCCAACGACTTTGCCTTCCATATTAAACAGCGGTCCGCCTGAATTGCCTGGATTTATGGCGACGTCGGTTTGTATAAACGGTACATAATTTCCGCCGGGCAGGCTGCGGCCCTTGGCGCTGACGATGCCGGCGGTTACGGATTGCTCGAATCCGAATGGGGAGCCTATCGCCAGGACCCATTCGCCTACTTGCAGCTTGTTCGGATCGCCGATAGACACTGCGGGCAAGTCTTTGGCATCGACCTTTAATAAGGCGACATCGGTGCGCGCATCGGTGCCGATCACTTTGGCTAACAGCTCGCGGCGGTCGGATAATTTGACGACGATTTCATCGGCATCTTTTACCACATGGCTATTGGTTAACACGTAACCGTCCGGGGAGATAACAAAACCCGAGCCTAATGAGGTGGTATCCCTTGGCACATAGCCGCCGCCCTGTTCATTGAGAAAACGTTTAAAAAACTCTTCCATTTCGGGGGGCATGCCTTCCGGCAGCTGCTGTTCTTCGGGGGAATTTTCAGCCTCCGGCGGCGCTTTTTGCGTGGTGCTGATGTTGACCACGGCAATACCGTTGGTTTTTACCATTTCGGTAAAATCCGGTAATTGCGCCGATACGTTTTGATTAAACAAAACGATCAGAAAAAAACACCATTTAATTTTTTTGAGCATAAAAACCTCCATTTAATATCATTAATAAAATCACCTATGTTGAAAATAGCAGCCAAGCTAATAGATAGAGCATTGCAGAAAAGCCCCGTCCTGTTTTTAAGGCTGTAACACTCATTAGTCTTGATAGTAACAGAGACAAAATATATCTGGATAGCGATATAAAAAAAATTGCTATCGCACTAAAAAGCTTTATTATCCATTAACAGCAACGTAGCGTGTTAGCACTATAAACTTTCTCTCAATTTGTCCGGCTCATCCTCTTTAATCTAATGCCTTATTCCCAAAATTACGATGTCCTTATTATTGGCAGCGGCGGCGCGGGCCTAAGCTTGGCGCTTAAGCTGGCCGATCATTCCATGCGTATTGCGGTCCTGTCTAAATTCGCGTTGACGGCGGGCAGCACTTATTACGCGCAAGGCGGCATATCCGCGGTTTTCGGCGTCGATGATTCGATCGAATCGCATATTGAAGATACGCTGGACGCCGGTGCCGGGCTTTGCGATCCCGATATTGTCAGGTTGACCGTGACGCACGGTAAAAGTTCGATAGACTGGCTGAGGGAACAGGGGGTGGTTTTTACCGAGGAGCAGACTGCGTCCGGGGAAATAAAGCTGCATTTAAACAAGGAAGGCGGGCATTCTCACCGCCGCATCGTGCATACCGCCGATGCAACGGGCAAGGCGGTGTCGCTGTCGCTGATTGAACGCGCTCAGGAACACGCGAATATCGATCTGTTCGAACACCATAATGTGGTGGAGTTAATTACCGATTCCAAAGAAGGCGACAAACGGATTTTGGGGGCTTATGTTTTGGATTCGAAAAAGCAGGAGGTTCGGACGATAACGGCTCGCGTCGTGGTTTTGGCAACAGGCGGCGCCAGCAAAGCTTATCTTTACAGCACCAATCCGCAAAGCTCAACCGGCGATGGCATAGCTTTGGCATGGCGCGCAGGCTGTCGCGTCAGCAATATGGAATTCATGCAATTCCATCCGACTTGTCTTTATCATCCGCACGCACATTCGTTTTTGATCAGCGAAGCGGTAAGAGGCGAGGGCGGTAAGTTGATCCTGCCGGACGGTTCGTCGTTTATGCAGCATTTCGATCCGAGAGAGGAATTGGCGCCTCGGGATATTGTCGCCCGCGCCATCGATCATGAAATGAAAAAGCGCGGCATAGACTGCGTTTATCTGGATATTAGCCACAAACCGGAACCGTTCATCCGCGAGCACTTTCCGACCATTTACCAGCAGTGTCTTGAGTTTGACATCGACATCACCAAGCAGCCTATTCCTGTGGTTCCGGCCGCGCATTACACCTGCGGCGGCGTGTTAACCGACAGTTATGCGCGCACCGACATCGCCAATCTCTATGCGATAGGCGAGGTTGCCTGTACCGGTCTGCACGGCGCCAATCGCATGGCCAGCAATTCGTTGCTGGAATGCCTGGTGTTCGCAGAACGGGCCAGCGAGGATATTTTGCAGAAACTGTCCGGCATTTCGCCGCCACCGCCTATCCCGGATTGGGATGAGTCGCAAGTCAGCGATTCCGATGAAGAGGTGGTTGTTTCTCACAACTGGGAGGAGCTGCGCCGCTTTATGTGGGACTACGTCGGTATCGTCAGGACTGATAAACGCTTAAGCCGGGCCATGAACCGCGTGGAATTGCTTAAAAAGGAGATCGCCGAATATTACGGTAACTTCCGTGTTACCAGCGATTTGCTGGAATTGCGCAATCTGGTCATTGTCGCCGAATTAATCATCCGGTGCGCACAGCAGCGCAAGGAAAGCCGCGGTTTACATTACACGTTGGACTATCCTGAAACCGATGACAGCAAAGCTGCGCAAAATACGGTTTTAACGCCGTGGCCGACTGACCGGCGTTAATGGGTTAAGGGGTCAACAGCGGCTTGATCGCCATAGCCGCTTTTTCGCAGTCGATAGCCGACTTTTCAACCCGGCGGCGTAAAAAAAGTCCGGTGCTTAAGCCGTCAATGTCACGAGAAACATATTCGTTAAGATCAGCGCAGGTTTGTTGCATATGTTGGTCAGCCTGTATTAAGGCCTCAGGTTTTTTGGCCTCGTCGCTTTCCAATAACATCATCACTTCGCTGGTCATTCGGTTTTGCAATTTGAAAACCTCTTCCACGTGATGTTCAAACTCTTCACGTGACTGGCCGTTTGCGCCATAGCCGCCAAAAAACGGCACGGCACAGCCGGATATTAACGCAGCCATAGCAAGCGCCGCTAAGCTTCGAAGAACAATCAGACTGTTCACATTCATCATTTTATTTTTTACAAGTTTACAAGGCTCATTAACCGCCGCCCAATATACTATAAACCCATCTAATTTGAGTATGAAAAGTACAAATATTTGCTCAATATTTTTTCGTTTTACAGCCGTAAAACGCCTCATTACCGCTCTTGTTTTTTTGTATTGCTCGCCCATTCTAGGTGTATACTTCGTTACCCCTTAATCTATAAAAATACAACAAATAAGGTGTCAAACTGATGACTGAAAAGACAGCAAGCAAATACCTGCTTAACCTTGAAAAACACTTCGCCGCTGACAATCCGGTATTACTGAAAGCCTCAAAAGTCTTTCAGGAGCTCGATCAAATTGAATTCGATTTGGGGCTCATCGAAATGGATGAAACGACAGCCAGTAAAAACTCATGGTGGCCCATAATCAGCTTGATCGGCGGTAACTCAACGGCTAAATCCAGATT
>Ga0208121_100473_pt1 | contig 13655 bp, 10 predicted proteins | sample LakWasMet62_LOW9_2_FD_183894 | JGI IMG/M metagenome (GOLD analysis project Ga0208121, IMG submission 183894) | Freshwater sediment methanotrophic microbial communities from Lake Washington under simulated oxygen tension - Sediment Metagenome... | ecosystem: Environmental > Aquatic > Freshwater >... | reverse complement strand
ACAAGGCTTTAACCGCAACCTGACCACCTCGGAAATTATCGGCCAGTTATTCGTTGCGCAAAAACGCTTGGGGCCGGAAAACAGAATTACCAATGTGGTGATGATGGGCATGGGCGAACCGCTGCTTAATTTCGACAATGTCGTCGCGGCGATGAACCTGATGATGGACGATTTCACCTTCGGGCTGTCCAAGCGCCGGGTGACCGTCAGCACCTCGGGCGTAGTGCCGGCCATGTACCGCTTAACCCAGGTCTGCGATGTCAGTCTTGCGGTGTCGTTGCATGCGGTAACCGATGAGTTACGCGACGAACTGGTCCCGATCAATAAAAAATATCCGTTAAAGGAACTAATGGAAGCCTGCCGGGATAACGCAAAACTAGCGCCGCGGCGCACCGTCACCTTTGAATATGTGATGCTCGACGGCATTAACGACTCGGTGCAGGATGCGCGGGGGCTGATCAAGCTGTTAAAAACGGTGCCGTCAAAAATCAATTTAATACCGTTTAACCCGTTTCCTAATTCCGCTTATCGGTGTTCCAGCAAAGAAGCGATTAATCGCTTTAAAACGCTGTTAAACGACGCCGGCATCGTCACCACGGTCAGAAAGACGCGCGGCGAAGATATTGATGCCGCTTGCGGCCAGTTGGTCGGGCAAGTTAAAGATAAAAGCCGCAGGCATTTAAAACTCCAGGCGCCAGGTTCGGAACGTGCCGCGTGATTTATCGAAAATGATTAATCGGCTTGCGTTAGCGCTGTGCGTTGCGGCATTGGTTGCCTGCGGTTCAGCGGGCACTAAAAGCAATAATGCCGAAGATGTGCATTTACAGCTGGGCGTGCGCTATCTCAGCATGAATAAGCTGGAATTGGCTAAGGAGAACTTGCAGCTGGCGCTAAAAAAGAATTCGGGCAATACCCAGGCGCATAATGCCCTGGCGTTTTTGTATGAAAAATTAAATCAGCCCGACAAGGCCAAAGAGCATTATGAGACCGCCTTGGCTCTGACGCCTGATGATTTGGGCGTAAAAAATAATTTCGGCCGCTTTCTCTGCGAACATGGCCGGTTTGACGAAGGCATGGCGTTCTTGTCCGAGACCAGTTCAAATCCGTTAAACGATAGGCAGTGGCTGGCATTAACGAATGCCGGGCGATGCGGACTGAGCATGGGGCAAAAACAACAAGCCGAGAATTACTTCAGGCAAGCGTTGCAACTCAACAGCACGTATGCGGCGGCCTTATCGGAAATGCAAAAAATCGCTTACGAAAAAGGCGACTATTGGGCGTCAAAAGGCTTTTTGCAGCGTTATCTGGGCGTTGCGGCCCATACCGCTGAAACCTTATGGTTTGCCGCGCAAGCTGAGCGGGCATTGGGCAATAAGGAGCTGGCCAGGGAATATAAAAACTTATTGCTGGAAAAATTTCCGCTTTCAAATGAAGCACAAAAAATCGCAGGGGTTAAAGATTTTTAGTAACTAGAAAAATAGAACTCAGATGACGCTGATGATTATGATCGAATGAGATTTTAGAATTATCAGCGTTCAATTGTATTTAATGACTGAATAGTTACGATTTTTACCCCGACACAACTCTACATACTATGGCAAATAACATTCAAGCAATTCGCGGGATGCACGATGTGCTTCCCGAACAGACGCCGCTCTGGCAGTATGCGGAACAATGCATCAGGGACGTTCTCGGCGCTTACGGTTACAGCGAAATTAGGCTGCCGATCGTCGAAAAAACCGAACTGTTCAAACGCTCTATCGGCGAAGTGACCGACATCGTCGAAAAGGAAATGTACACGTTTGATGACCGGAACGGCGACTCCCTAACCTTGCGCCCCGAAGGTACGGCCGGTTGCCTTCGAGCCTGCCTGGAGCATGGCTTGTTGCACAACCAAGTGCATCGGTTATGGTATTACGGGCCGATGTACCGGCATGAGCGTCCGCAAAAAGGCCGTTATCGCCAGTTTATTCAATTGGGCGTCGAAACTTACGGTATGGCGGGCCCCGATATTGATGCCGAATTGATCCTGATCATGGACCGGTTGTGGAAAAAACTGGCTATCCGCGATAAAGTCCGGTTGCAGCTTAACTCCTTAGGCACTATGCCTGAGCGTATCGTTTACCGGGAAAGTCTGGTGAGCTATTTCAAACAGCATCTCGACCAATTGGATGAAGACAGCTTGCGGCGGCTGGAGACTAATCCGCTGCGGATTCTGGACACCAAAAACCCGGCAATGCGGGAAGTTGTCGCTAACGCGCCGGAATTGACCGATTATCTGGGCGATGAGAGCCGCCGGCATTTTAAGGCGATAACCACGATATTGGATGATTTGGGCATAGGCTACGAGCTCAATTCCCGCTTGGTGCGCGGCCTGGATTATTACAGCAAGACCGTTTTCGAATGGGTCACCGACGAACTGGGTTCGCAAGGCACGGTCTGTGCAGGCGGACGTTATGACGGATTGATCGAACAACTGGGCGGCAAGCCCAATCATGCGGTCGGTTTTGCGATGGGCATGGAGCGCTTGTTGGCGCTGATGGAAACGCTGGACAACGTGCAACTTGCCGGCCCCGTCGATGTCTATATGATCCGGGTCGGCGAAACGGCGGAACAAGAAGGCATGCGCTTTGCTGAAACCGTCAGGAATGAAATCCCCGACCTGAAACTACAGGTCAATTGCGGCGGCGGCAGTTTTAAAAGTCAGTTTAAAAAAGCCGACAAAAGCGGCGCTGAATTTGCGATTATTCTAGGAGACGATGAAGTCAGCCGCGGCGAGGTCAGCATCAAACCGCTACGCAATAATGAGCTGGAGCAACAGAATATGTCTCAGCAGCAGGCAATTGAGTTTTTGCGGATACAGATTGATTAATCACCACGAAGGCGCGAAGTTCACGAAGAAAAAATAGAATAAAAACTTCGTGTTCTTCGTGCCTTCGCGGTGAAAATATTTTTTTAAATTTAAAAAGAGAAAAACAAGTGGAAATGTACGAAACAGAAGAAGAACAGGTTGAAGCCCTAAAAAGATGGTGGAAAGAAAACTCAACCTCCACCATAGTCGGCTTGGTCATGGGCATAGTCATTATTCTGGGCTGGAATTACTGGCAGGATCATAAGAAAGCGCAGGCAGTGCAAGCTTCCGGAACGTATGATCAATTATTGAAAGCGCTGGAGGATAATAAGAATGACAGCGTAGACAAGCTCGCCCAACGCATGCAGGAGCAATTTAAGGGTACCGAATATGCGGCATTCAGTGGATTATTCGCGGCCAAATTAAAAGCTCAGCAAGGCGATTTCGCTGCCGCCAAGCAAATGTTGAAGACTATTGCGGCAGAGCCGAATAAACAGTTGAGCAATATCGCCAAGATAAGACTGGTACGCTTAATGCTGGCTACCGGTGAATACGAACAGGGCTTGCAGGTCATCAACGAAGTGGATGCCAAAGCGGCAGCCGGTTACTCAGCCAATTACGATGAATTGGTCGGCGATTTGTATGTCGCGCTGGATCGTTTGGATGAGGCGCGTACCTCGTATCAAAATGCCTTGAGGAATGGACAGCCGTCACCGTTGTTACAGTTAAAAATTGACGACCTGACCGCCCAAGAAAAGTTAGACACACCAAAATAATGAGTAACCATTCAAGCTATATGAGTCAGGCGAACGGCGAAAGGCGAAAGGCGAAAAAGCCTTTTGCACTTTGTCTTTTGCCCTTTGCCTTTACCTTCTTAACAGGCTGCGCGGCTGTCGATAGCGTCGGCGAATCCATTTCCGGCATTACCGACTACTTTAGCGGCGGCGAGGATAATGCCGATCCGCCGAGCGTCCTGGTCGAGTACGCCCCTGAAATCCAGGTTGAAGTGGTCTGGAAGGAATCGATAGGAGTCGGCGCTGACGAACAATCCTTAAAGCTGATTCCGGTTATCGGCAGCGGGAAAATACTGGCGGCGGATCGGGAAGGATTGGTGCAGGCCAGAAGCCTGACCACCGGCAGTTTAATCTGGGAGACCGAAACCGAGCTGCCTCTTTCCGGAGGACCGGGACTTGGCGCAAGCAGTGTCATTTTGGGGTCCAGCAATGCCGAAGTCGTCGCCTTAAACATTGAGACCGGCGCCGTGCTGTGGAAAACCACGGTATCCAGCGAAGTGCTGTCCGTTCCGGTCGTCGCCAATGATATTGTTATCGTTCGCACCACAGATGGTTCCGTTATCGCCCTCGATGAAAAAACCGGCGGCAAACGCTGGAGTTACGAGCGCAACGTACCGGCGCTAAGCATACGCGGCACCGGATCGCCGCTGATTGTCGAAGACAAGGTCGTCGGCGGCTACGATAACGGCAAATTAATGGCCTTGCGTCTGGCTGACGGCAAATACGTGTGGGAAACCAGCATTGCCATTCCCAAAGGGCGTTCTGAAATTGAACGGCTGGTCGATCTGGATGTCGATCCCATCGCGATTAACGGCGTAATTTATGTGGCCAGCTATCAGGGCGGCATAGCGGCTATTTCGGAATTGGACGGCGATATAATGTGGCGCAATGAAAGCATTTCGTCGCATTCAGGTGTAAGTAACGACTACCGGTATTTATACCTGACCGACTCGGAAAGCCATGTCATGCAGCTGGATCAGCGTAGCGGTGCGGGTTTGTGGAAGCAAAAAGATTTGCACCAAAGGCGATTAACCGCCCCCGCCGCCTATGAGAATTATGTGGTGGCCGGGGATTTTGAAGGCTACCTGCATTGGTTATCCACTACCGACGGCAGACAAATGGGCCGTGTACAAATAACTGACGGTGCAATCGATGCCAAGCCTATCGTGCTGGATAGTATCGTGTATGTTTATGCAAAAGACGGCACCCTTGCCGCTTTAAAAGTTAAATAAAAATATGTTACCTGTAATAGCCCTAGTCGGGCGACCCAATGTGGGCAAGTCCACATTATTCAATTATTTAACCCGCAGCCGCGATGCGCTGGTTGCAGATTTTTCAGGCTTAACCCGCGATCGGCAATACGGCCGGGTAAAGCTGGGCGATCGTCCCTGCCTGGTGGTCGATACCGGCGGTATCGCCGATGATGCCGAAGGCATAGAAAGCTTCGCCAGAAAACAGGTGCAAGTTGCCTTGGAAGAGGCTGACGTCGTGTTCTTCATGGTTGACGCGCGCGAAGGCCTGAGCGCTTCCGACAAAGTGATTGCCGATACCCTGAGAAAGTTGGATAAGCCGGTCATCTTGGTTACCAACAAAATCGACGGCCTCGACGCCAACGTTGCCGCCTCGGATTTCTATGCCTTGGCGTTGGGCGAACCGGTGCAAATCGCCGCCTCCCACGGCCGAGGCATACCCGAACTATTGGAAAAGGTTAACCAACTGCTGCCGCCAGGCAAGGGCGAAGTTGAAGAGACTCATGACGGAATCGGCATCGCCGTGGTCGGACGGCCCAATGTCGGCAAATCGACGTTGGTCAATCGCCTGCTGGGTGAAGAGCGGGTTATCGTATTCGATGAGCCGGGCACCACCCGCGACAGCATCTATATTCCGTTTGAACGCAACGGCAAAAAATTCACCCTGATCGATACCGCCGGGATGCGCAGGCGATCCAAAATAGCCGAGACCATCGAGAAGTTCAGCGTCATTAAATCCTTGCAGGCGATTGAAAAGGCCAATGTCGTTATTTACTTGATCGACGCGCGGGAAGGCGTCACCGATCAGGATGCGCATTTGTTAGGCTTGGTATTGGAAGCCGGAAGAGCCTTGATTATCGGCTTGAACAAATGGGACGGCATCAGCGACGACCAGAAGGCAACCATTCATCGGCAACTCGATGTCAAACTGTCCTTTCTCGAGTTTGCCGAAAAGCACCCGATTTCCGCGCTGCATGGCAGCGGCGTCGGCAAAATGTTCGACGTCGTGCAGCAATTGTATGCAGCGGCAATGCTCGACATGTCCACGCCGGTGCTGACCCGTATCCTGAAAGAAGCCACCACCGCGCATCAACCGCCGATAGTGAATAGTCGCCGGGTTAAGCTGAAATACGCGCATCAAGGCGGCAGAAATCCGCCTATCGTGGTTATTCATGGCGTGCAAACCGATTCCTTGCCGGAGTCTTACAAACGTTACTTGATCAACTATTACCGCGACAAAATGGGTTTGGTCGGAACGCCGATCCGCCTGGTATTCAAGTCGGCCGCCAACCCGTTCCACGGGCAAAAGAACAAGCTGACCGAGTGGCAGGTGAAAAAGAAGGAACGCTTGATGAAGCGGGTGAAGAGCAAGAAGAGGGATTAATAAGGTACAAGGTAAAAGGCGAAAGGTTGTAAGCCCACCCTAACTTGATTTAAGCAGTGTAAAGCCCTCTCGGCAACTGCTCCATGCGTTGCTCTACCTCCTGCATCCATGCAGTCGTCCAGCGGGAGAGGGTTGGGTGAGGGGGAATAAATACAACCGTTTGCCATTAAATCAACACTACAGGAAACAATCATGGCTACCATCACATTTCAAGGCAAACCCCTCAACACTTGCGGCGAACTGCCCTCCGTCGGGAGCGACGCACCGGCATTTTTCCTGACCAGTCGCGAGTTAGTCGATGTCACCCTGGCAACCTACGCAGGAAAAAGAAAAGTGCTGAACATCGTACCCAGCCTGGACACCCCGACCTGCGCCGCATCAACGCGCAAATTCAATCAGAAAGCCTCGCATTTGGACAATACCGTTGTGTTGGCCGTTTCTGCCGACCTGCCTTTTGCGCAAAGCCGTTTTTGCGAATCGGAAGACTTAACTCACGTCATCCCCCTGTCAACTTTCCGCTCCAGTTTCTCCGATGATTACGGCGTAACGCTCGTCGACACCTTTCTGCGGGGTTTGACCGCGCGCGCCATCGTCATTATCGATGAGCATGACAAAGTGATCTACACGGAACTGGTCGGCGAAATTGCTAATGAACCGGATTATGAAAGCGCATTGGCGGTGTTGTAAAAAGGCCTCATCGTTTGCCCGCGTGGAACCTATTCATTTGTCCTGTCAAAATTGTGTTGTAGAATGCTTTCATTAATCCGCCTTTAGAAGACAGGACAATGGATTTAAATAGTCTGCCAAATCTAGCCAAGTATATGAACAGCCGCTTAGCTGATGCTTCGGTCGATGCGGAGGAGCGCTCCCACATCGAAAATTTTATCTGGGATGAGCGTCCGCCGCAAAGCGGGCTGGATTTATATGCCCAACGCTTGGGAAATGGCCCCGTCACTGATTTTGATGACTGGCAGAATCGGCACCGAAACTTCATCGCCGAAGAAATCAATTTGGACGCAGAAGAAACTAAACAGCCGTGGACGTTCCGGGCGGATAACGCCATCAATCGCCTGCGCCAAATCGATCCGCGCATTAATTTAGTTAGGGTCGAAGATGCCGACTGGCTTTGCGAATCGACCGGGATTACCCCGGAAAACTTACGCGAGCAAATAGCAAAATTCCAGCAAGGCGATGCCAATGCCAACACCTTCCTCACCGGCATAGTAAAAAGCTGGAACGCCGAACGCGATCAGCGCCCGCTATTTGCCACTACCGAACTGGAAATAACCGACCTCATCAACGATAACCCGTCCGACTGGGCGGAACAATTGCGCGACCAATTAGGCTTGGGGCATTATTCGCCGGAGCCGGGCCGTCCCATCGAAATTATATTGATGCGTTACACCGTCCAGGAAGTCTTGGACAGCCTGGATGGCGCAGGCTATCCCGCTATGCCCACGGTACTGGACAGCGGCATGAGCCCTTATTTTTTTCCCAGCCCCGTTCCCGATCCTCAGCAAGCCGCCAATCCTTACTACGGCCACACCGTTAACCTTGCCTTAGCCGAAAAACAAGACGATTACACCATGGGCGTAGAGCTGCTGCACCCGCGCATTGCCTATAAACCCGAACATTTTTTCAAAATGGGCGTAATCGCCCGCCCGGTCGAAATGCCTCTGGCCCGCGCCAGGACGTTTCATTTGCCTTGGTTGCAACTTGACAGCGGCCGGGACGACTTTGGAGGCGGACGATGAATGCGCTGATTAGCCCTGGTGTGGAGCGCTGGCGGCAACGCTTTGCCGAAGATCCGCTTGCGGCCTTGGATGCGGCGTTAACCGGTCGCGTCAGCTTAGGCCGCTATGACCGCGCCCGGCCAGCGGAAGCCTTGGTGCGGATGCTCAGCGTTGAAGACATTGCCCTGGCAGACCCGGCCATGCAGACTTGGCTGGAGCAAAGGCTGGGCAAACCGCTGCCGAAAGATTTGAGTCCCAAGCGTTATGCCGATGCCTTGGTGGAAGCTTTCCGCGCCATCCAGTTACTGCCGTTGCCTGCGACGCGCAACTGGTGCGCCGGTCGGCACGCAGAATTACGTGCTTGGCTACGCGGCTTTTGTTTGGGTAGCAGCCGCGACCCGGAAGCCGCTTTGTTAGTGGTCTTGGCGCATCGGCAAAGCAATCGCCAGCTGTTGTTTATGTGGCGCGAAGTGATCCGCCGGGGTCGTCCGGTCGAACATGTGCGGCTAGCGTTGATGGGCTTACGCTTGATGCCTGCCGACGACCAAGGCGCGGTGGAACGCGGTTTGCCGCGCGTGTTATTGCGCGGTTTGTTGGATTATGGCGAAACCTTGGTGAAGCAAGGCGACAAAAAAGGCAAGCCTTGGCTGGAAGAGCTGGATTTTTTGGCTGCCGTTTACCCGATGAGTAAAGACATTTGGAGTCGGCGTTTCCGCGAAGTGCTTCAGGCGCGGGATGTGGCTAAGGATGTGCATCATTGGCTGGATTCGCGGTTTTCGACGGGGCAGCAAGCTCATCAAAAGCAACCCAAAGCGTTTCTTAAGCCGCCGCATGTCAATGATATGGAACCCTTGTTACTTAGGATGCACAAGGATTTTCCCGGCACCCGTCCGGCTTTGACCGCTTTATTGGATTACCATCGCCGTTATGCGCAAGATAGCGGCGATAGCTATTATCTTGTTCGTGGTTTTTGTCGGCTAGGCGAACAGTTGTTAAAGCACGACCCGCTTTGGGCACGGGAACTGGCCCACGAAGCGGCCCGCTGGGAACCTAGTGATCATCGATCTTGGTCGCTATTGGCCAGGGCTTTGGAAGCCGAAGGCGATTGGCGGCGGGCGGAAGCGGTGTATTGGCAGGCGCGGCGGCGTTTTCCTCACATCGCCCACAGTCACACTCAACTTGGACATGCCTTGCTGTTGCACGGCCAGGAAGCATTAGGCGAAATGGTATTCCGCCAAGCGACCCGCTTGTTCCCCGATAATCCGGTTACTTGGGCCGAGCTGGGCCATAGCTTGCGCGTCACCGGACAATTCGAGCAATCCGTCAACGTGTACAAGGAAGCCCAGCAAGGCAATTTCCACCGCAACCCCATCATTGCCAATGCCTTAACTGATGCGTTGCTTGAGCTGAACCGCCCGGATGATGCCGAAGCCGCGTTGCAGTGGGCGGAGCAAGTCGTGCCGGACGATAACAAAAACCAACAGATTTTGGCGCAAATCCGCAGGCGTTTGGAGCTGCTGAAAAAAGGTACGCCATCGCCGCCCCGGCAACTGCAAGCCCCCAAGGAAACAGCCGGAGGCGACCTTCGCGCCCTGGCTGACATTACCGGCATCGACTTGAGCCATGCGCCATTGCTGGGCAGGGCCGGATTATGGCGGCGGCAAGGCCATATCGAACAAGCAGGCTTGGCATTAGCCGCGTTACAAGACGGCAGCGCCAAGCTGATCGAACAAGGCTTGCTGCTTAGCGCCACGGACTGGCAAGCGGCGGTAAACTGGTTTGATGGTTGCTGGGAAAATTACGCGGGCGACGGCGCGTTGCGCGTCCACCGCTTACGCGCCAAGAGCCGCGCTGGCGAGACGGTGGATTGGTCATGGGAAAAAAACCACTACCCCGAATTGTTGCCGGTCATCGTTACCGAAGAACAAGGCTGTCCGCCGCGTTACCAGGACATAGCCGATCCCGGCGAAGAGCAAAAACAGGCGTTATGGTTTAACGATTTGGCGGGCGAACAAAAATCCGAGCTACGCGATTGGGCTGAAGAAGATTTTTTAACTGCACGGCAAGTGGCTTGATAATAAGCAAATGCCACGGTAAAACGTAATGTCCTTAGTCACGATGGGTAAGCAAAATACGTTTGCCGAACCTACAATGTTTATGTCTCGTTTTAGTCAATTCCGGAAAGCGGTCGATTATTAGGCATCAAATCACTCCAACTAACCCCTCAACCAGCAAACGGGAATACTGATCCTGATCATAATGATGGTTACTGCTGTCGCTATTAAGCAGATCGGCCTTGACGATGCCGCCGTCGCCCAAAGACACATCATCCAGCATGACATAGCGGATGCCGTTTTGCAGACAAACCCCCTGCATGATCCGGTTGAACTCCAAGGTCAGCGCGGTTCTTTCCACTTGCGAGGCGGTGACTTCCCTTCTGGCGTTGGCAATATCGCCCCAGTCGTTGCTGTCCTGAATGGTGGGCAACGGGGTGCTGATGCATACGACCTTAAAACGTTCGGATAATTCAAGCAAAAATCGGGAATAACTGGCGACGGCTTTGTCCATCATGGCCGTAACAGATTCCCGGTATTTTTGCGCCCGGTACCAAATGACAAAGCCGGTATCGACTTCACCCAGCATGATGATGACCTGCTGGGCGGCGGATTGTTCGACGGCTTCCCTGAAGATCGGATAGGCCATGGTTTTCGAGTTGGGATTTTCCAGTCCCGATGCCGTTGCGCCAATGACGGTGAGGACATTGAAAAACAGCTTCGGGAATTTTTCTTTGAATAACGGATGATTGAAAATAGGCGTATGCGAATCGCCCAAAACTAATATTTCCTGCATTGGAACCTCATCAGCATGTGTTGTATAAATGGCGCGCCGGTTTTTAAAACGCAGACTTAATCCGCGTTAGCGTCCCGTCGACAAACAGTTTTTTTAGTTCCGCCACCATCGCCGGATCGAACATGATGCCGCTATGCGCTTCGATATGCGTTATAGCTTCCTCCATCGGCCAGGGTTCTTTATAGGGGCGTTGTGTCGTCAGGGCATCGAAGACATCCGCAATTTTTACGATACGCGCCGACAGGGGAATAGCATCGCCCTTTAAGCGCTGCGGATAACCGCTGCCGTCATAGTTTTCATGATGGCCCGCGGAAATTTCCCGAGCGGTTTCATAAAACGGATTGTTGCCTAAAATGCGAACTCCGGCCAACGGGTGCTCGCGCATAATTTCCCATTCTTCATCGGTCAGTTTATGCGGCTTTTTCAAAATGGCATCGGGCGTGGCAAGTTTGCCGATGTCGTGCAACATGCTCATTAAGCCCATGTGCGCGGCGGCCTCGTTAGCAACGCCCATGGCGACGGCTAACGCTTCGGTGTAATGCTGCACACGGTATAAGTGACTGGAGGTGTCCTGATCTTTACCCTCGGCCGCCAGACATAACATCACCACCGCGTCTTTGTAGGCGGCTTCCAATTGACCGCGCGCGGTATCCAAATCGCGTTTTAAAACCAGCGATTCCAGCGCCCGCACCACGGTCAAGTTGAGTTCGGCCGGGTCCCACGGTTTGGTGACGTATTTGTAAATGTGCGCGTCGTTGATGCAGGTCAGCAGCGATTCAACATCGGCATAACCGGTCAGTAAAATACGGATGGCGTCGGGCTGGATTTGCAAGGCATGGCTTAATACCTGATCGCCGCTAATATTGGGCATGCGTTGATCGCAAATAATCAAATCGACCGGATGTACATTTAAAAACGCAATGCCTTCTTCGCCGCCATTGGCCGATAGCGTTTTATAGCCTTTGCGAAAGCTGCGCGTTAACGTCGCCAGCACATCGGGATCATCATCAACCAGTAATATCGTATGCATCTTTATGCGTCCTTAATCAAGCGAAGTGGAAGAGCGATAATAAAGCGCGTACCGCGATTCAATTCGGATTCAACGGTGAGCGCGCCATGGTGTTTTTCAATAATGCCGTAAGAAATCGATAAGCCAAGGCCGGTGCCTTCGCCCACCTCTTTCGTGGTAAAAAACGGGTCGAAGATTTTTTTGCTGACCTCAGCAGACATGCCTGTGCCGGTGTCGGCGATACTGATGATCGCTTGATCGTTGATTCTAGCGGTGGCGATGAAAATGCGGCCTTTATCGGGAATGGCCTGAATCGCATTGGCGAGAATATTCATAAAGACTTGGTTGAGTTCGCCTGCATAGCATTCGACCGGTTCATTGAGCGCGTAATCTTTCTCGACGGTAATGCGGTCTTTGTAATTGTGATACAGCATTTGCAAGGTCGAGTCGAGGCCTTCTTCGAGCCGTACCGTTTTAACCTCGCCTTGATCGAGGCGGGAAAAATTACGTAACGACAAGACGATGTTGCGAATGCGATCGGCGGCCTGCTTTTGGCTGTTTAGCAATTTAGCCAGGTCGTCGGTGATAAAAACGTAGTCAATGTCTTCCATGTGGGCGTTTAATTTTTGTGCGCTCGGTTCATCCATACAGCGTTGAGCAAATTCGACCGTGCCTTTAATATCGGCAATATAGGCTTCCAATGGCGGCATATTGGCATAAATGGCGCCGACCGGATTGTTGATTTCATGGGCGATACCGGCAACCAGTTGCCCTAACGAAGCCATTTTCTCGGATTGCACCAATTGCGTTTGCGCGGATTGCAGTTTTAGCAGCGCATCCTGCAATTGCTGAGTGCGATCGATGACTTGGCGTTCCAGGCTGAGATTCAAGTCTTCCAATTCTTTTTCCACGACGACGAATTTATTAAATAATTCGCCTAAGCGCAGGGTCATGCGATTAAAGGCATTGCCCAAATCGGCCACTTCATCACGCCCTGAAACCGGCACTTTAATCGATAAATCGTTGGAGTCTTCAATGGTGCGGATGGTGGCGGTCAATTTTTTGATCGGCGTAACCAGAAGACGACTGAGCAAGCTAACCAACACAATCATCGGTACGCCGACTAACGCGGCGGCAAGCAATAAATTTTCGGTCAATTCAAGCAAGGGCTGTTGCGCGAGTTTTTCGGGCATGAACGCGGCGATTTGGAAGCTGAAATCGCCGACTGTGACGGGTTTTGAAATCGAACCCAAATAGCTGATGCCGTCAAAAAGCCATGCGGGCCGTTCCGAAAAATTATCATTTATTTCGATGGTTTTTACGCCGTTAGCCGTAAAAAGGTCTGCGCTGCCCTGGTTTCCTTCATGCGCTTTATGCAGTGCAAAGCTACTGTCTTTAGGCGCGAGCAGCCTGCTAATATCCTCCCAGGAATGGGTCATGACCAAATAGCCCTGGGTTTTTAACTGCGGCGGTTTTAATGCGGTCACATGGGCGATGACGCTGCCGTTAATAAAAGGCAGCTCATGCTTGAATAGCAGCGCGTAATCCTGTTGCGTTTGCCAAGCTTGGGGCAATCGGGTTTTTAATACATCCGGTTGCGTCGAAGCGATCAGTACGCCCGACGCATTGAACACATATAAGTCGCCTTGTAACTGATAGTATTGTTTAAGGTTTATCAATTCGGTAGTGATGCGTTTATCCAAATCATCCACCACCACGTCCAGCATCACCGACGAGGCTCGCCATGACAGTAAATTGGTGCGCTCGAACAGCAAGACATTACT
>Ga0208121_100451_pt1 | contig 13937 bp, 16 predicted proteins | sample LakWasMet62_LOW9_2_FD_183894 | JGI IMG/M metagenome (GOLD analysis project Ga0208121, IMG submission 183894) | Freshwater sediment methanotrophic microbial communities from Lake Washington under simulated oxygen tension - Sediment Metagenome... | ecosystem: Environmental > Aquatic > Freshwater >... | reverse complement strand
CAAAAGGGGCATTATTGGGTTTATATGCTGAACCTGGGGCATTAAAAAAAACGGCAACCCAGTTTTTAAATTTTTATACGGGATTGCGTGGGTGGGTTCGCTTTATTAATCCGACAGTCTCCTAGGGTGGCGTTTTCTTAAGGGGGTTAGTTGTGATGTCAATTTTTATACGTTCAAGTAATGCTGTCATCAACGCTTGCTCTTGCTGAGTTAAAGCACTGAGTGTTTTCGCCTCCACTTCATCAGCAATTTTCCAAAGTTCCTGCATGATGCTCTGTGCTTTAGGCGTAAGTTCCAGACGATAAGCGCGACGGTCTTCGCTGTCCTTGTTGCGACGAACTAAGCCTGATTCTTCGAGTAAGTCAATTTGTCTTACCAGCGTAATCGGTTTGATTTCCAGAATCTCCGCTAAATCAATTTGTCGGCAGTTTTCATTTTCAGACAAATGCACTAATGCCCGCCACTGGGCATGGGTGAAGCCGATATGTTCCGCTTCTTTGTTAAAGCGTTGCCGAATGGCATGACTGATTTCGTAACTTAAAAATCCGAATTTGGAGTGCATTAATGATAACTAAATATAATAAGCAAAAGGTATTATATTTGTATTTTTATATTTATTCTAATCTTATTCAGCGTGACGGCTTAGTCGAATAGCCAGCCACGCATCCACACTCAAACGCCCAGAACCGCTAAATAACAAAGAGGTTAGCATGAACAAGTACATTAACGGCAGTTTGTAATTACCGTAGCCTTGGTCGGTAATGGCGTAGCCTTGCCATAATTGCGCTACGGTGTGCCACTCGGCCGGCCAGTGAACAGCAGCGATGGCAACGACAGTTAAAATCATCAACGCAAAACTGAAAAAGCGCGTGGCCAAGCCTAAAATCAACGCAATCGGTGCGATGATCTCCAGTCCCATCGACAGCCCCCAGCTCAGATCGGGCGGCAATAAGTTAAACGGAAAAGGGAACGTTAAATCGGCAAACCAGTTTTCGCCGGAAACTTTCTCCAATCCGGCCTCCAAAAACTCATAAGCGATTAATAGCCGAAGCAACAGCGGTGCAAAACCGGCGGCATTAGTTTCAAACCAGCGGGATGTTTTTTCGAAAAACTCAAATAATCCGTGAAGGGCGGAGCCGGTTTCACAGTTTGTTGAAGAGTGGGATTCGTTCATGATGTCAGCCTAAATAGATTCCAGTTTTTACGCACCGCGCCAATTCCACCAATGGCTTTTGCCGGTGGACAAATACGGCGCGACATTTTCAATCAGTTGATTTAGCAACGGGTAATCTATATCCGTCATTAAATCGGCGGGAGTGCCTTTTTTATGGCTGGGTTCAAGCTGTAAGGCATGGTCATGTTGTTCGGCCAAGTGAAAGCCATTGCCGCAAACCCGGCAATACACGGCATCGCCTATTTTCTGATCGCGTTTAACCACGACCACAGGCCCGCACACCGGGCAACTATGTAACGGAATACCGGCATCGCTATGTCCGACTATGGCGTTTAATTCGCCGCTACGACCTAAGGCAATAAACCGTTTCCCCAGTTTTGTATCAAACTGCCGACCTAAATTTATTTCGATTTGCTCCAATGCGGCATCCAGCGGCATACCCGCACGATACGGACGGCTGCTGGTCATCGCATCGAATGCATCCGCCAAGCTGACCATTTTCGCCACCTGCGTGATTGCGCTTTCGGTAATACCGTTAGGGTAGCCACGCCCATCGATGCGTTCATGGTGGCTCAGCACCGCATCATGAATAAGCCCGGTCAGTGGATGCCCGTGCAACACGCGAACGCCCACTTCCGGGTGGGTTTTGATAATCGCGTATTCGGTATCGGTCAATTTATCCGTTTTGTTCAAAATAGCATCCGGTACGCCGACTTTGCCCAGATCATGTAAAAAACCGCCTAATGCCGCAGTAGCGGCTTCTTTACGCGATAATCCGGCAGCCAACGCCAAGTGCGCGGTCAACTGCGATACTCGCCATAAGTGCCCGCCGGTATAAGCATCGCGCGCTTCAACCAAAAAAGCCATGGTGTAAAGCGTTTGCAAAAAATCGTCAATGTTGGTTTTTGATAGCATGAGTCTTAATCCTTTCCTGTACCCAGGATAGCGCCCTGCTCCATTAAATCCGTTAAAGTTGCAATGCCAAAGGCAAACAGCACGGACGGTTCGGGGTGTTGTAATTCGGCGGCGATTTGTGCTATTGCTTCGCCGACGGTGTAGCTGTCATCAGTGTCTTGCAAAATCTCTACTAACCGCGCAGTTGCAGGGTTTAATTCAATAAACTGTACGACATCACTCTTGTCCCGAAACCCTAAAATATGCGTGCCCTGTTCCGGGGGCGTAGTCGCTTGGTAGTTTTCATTGATGCGCTGTACGGGATGGGCATAATGCAGTAGCTGCAAGACAGGGGCGAAAACGGGGCGGCATGCCAGCCAGTCATTAACGCTACTCTCGTACTGAACAACGGGTTCGGCATCGGTAATCGCCAATATCAGCTCTACCCATTCGAAATGCGCCAGTTCCAACAAATAAGGCAGTCCGGTGTGATTGACCCATTCGGTCTGCAAATACCGGATAAATTCATCGGGGATTTGCCGGTAATACGGCGACAAGCAACGATGCCGGGCAATAAAACTTTTAAGCAGCTGTTGCCAAGCCGTTTCACCTAAAACTGCGTGAGTAACTGGGAAACATGTTGTTAAGCTGTCGTTGAATTTGTTGAATAGCAAATCGGTGTAGAGCGCCACGCCTTGTGGGGCAAAACCTGTCGGCAAAGGCTGTTGCCCAGGGTTGCGCAAATGCGCTAAGAATTGCCGCTGCACGGCTTGAAAGGCCATCATGTTCTTGCTCCAACGGCTTGCATCAAGGCAGCAGGTAGAGCAATGAAGGGAGCCGTTGCCGAGATAGAATCGAGACCTGAACGGCGATTGAGAGTGCTGCCGGAGCTATAACGGTAATACTGTTGCAAATCGGCGATATGTTCGACTTCCACCACCAAATTCGCTAACGGCGGTATATTAAAATCCCGCTCCAATAAGGTCGGAAACACGCCGAAAGTCTGATAGGCAACTTCTAATAATTGCCAAACCGGGTCACAAGCTGCCTGTCCGTGCGTGTCGATAATAACCCCCGATTTATCCAAGTCATGCCCGGCCACATGCCCATAAACAATGCGTTCGCCGCATAAGCCTTTTAAAAAGGCGGTCGCATCGTAACCATGATTAAGGCTATTAACGTAAATGTTGTTTACGTCCAAATGAAACAGACAATCGGCTTCCGTCAGCACCGCATTGATGAACGTCAATTCATCCATTTCCGCTAACGGCGGCTTGACGTAGTAGGAGGCATTTTCCAGCGCAATAGGGCGTTCAAGAATATCTTGCGCAATATAAACCCTTTCTGCCACATGACGCACCGATTCATCGGTAAAGGGGATAGGGTAAAGGTCGTAATGATGGCCTTCATCGCTGCAAAAACTTAAGTGTTCGGTGTACAGCGCAAAATCATGCTCATCGAGAAACGCTTTCATCCGTTGCAAAAATGCTATATCCAGCGGTGCCGGGCCTCCGATGGATAAGGAAAGGCCATGCGCTACGAAGCGATGTCGCTCCGTGTAGGCACGAAAAGCCTTGCCCAACCGGCCGCCAATATCGATCCAATTTTCAGGCGATACTTCAAAAAATTTAATGACATCGGGAACGCCAGACTCCAGAGCCGGTAACAACTCCCGGCGTAGCCCTAAGCCCGCACCGCTGATAGCAAATGTGTTCATTTGTGTCCCTTCAGCGGTTTAAAACCAGCGTAAAACCCAATGGACGATTGCCGCCAAGGCAAGCACCATCATACCGCCCATCATCATTTTTTCATGAATACATAGGCCTTTTTTGGCGCTGCATTGACCATTTAGATTGCACATGAGAGACATAATTTTTTCCTTATCTAAGTTTTTTAATAGTGGTAAGCCGCCAGAGAAAAATAATCGGGCGGCTTGATAGAGGTATTACATTTTGCCGCTACAACCGCCTTCTTTCATCTTGTCGTTGCATCCGCCTTCTTTCATTTTTTCTTCTGACTTAGCTGCACCGCTACAGCCGCCTTCTTTCATTTTATTTTTGTTAGCGCCGCATTTACCTTCACCGCACTTGCCTTCTTTCACTTTGCTGGCGCTGCAACCGCCTTCAGGCATTTTCGCGTCAGCTTCAGCAACGACTTGCGAACCACTGATTGTTTGCATGCCGAACGGGTTTTCTTGCGCGTTAACCAATGGGCTGGCGGTTAATGCAGTAGCCATTGCACCGCCAAGAGTCAGCGCTAAGGTTTTTTTGTTCATATTGTTAAGCCTCGTAGTTTGAATTGATAGACGAATAGGAATGCATAGCTGCCTTCCTGAGTTATCAGTCGGAACAAGTGCGATTTTGTTACAAATTATTTTAAATTTTTTTCGAGTAATAAAGATCCGAGGTTTACGCCTAGTACAACACGCCGCTAATTTATAGGATAATGTAGCCTCCTGTTTTTTACTGATATACAAATAGCACGCCCCGTTACACCAATCGACCTATCCACAGAACAAAACGAAATTTTAACCGACATCAGTCACAGCCGGGAATTACCCCATAGCACAGTACAGCGCGCGCAAATTGTTTTAGCCGCCGCCTCCTCCGGGCAAGGCAACAAGACCATTGGTGAAGCGCTTAACCTGTACCCGGAAACGGTAGCCTTGTGGCGAAATCGCTGGCTAACCGAACAACCAGAGCTCGACAAAGCAGCGGGTAAACGCAAGCCCCTGTTTAATACGATTTGTTCCATCTTGGCCGATTCGCCTCGGCCCGGAAGCCCTTGTACCTTCACGGCAGAACAAGTCTGCCAAATTATTGCGGTCGCTTGCGAAACGCCTCCGACACCGTTAACGCATTGGACACGTAATGATTGGGTCCGTGCCGTTATCGCTCGCGGTATCGTGGACACCATCTCCGCCAGCACGATAGGCTGCATTCTAAAAGAAGGCGATCTCAAACCTCATCGCTCCCGATACTGACTGAATCATACGGTAGAAGACGAAGCCTTGTTTCGGCAAGAGGTCAGAACGGTTTGTAAACTGTATCATCAAGCCGAAGACTTGCAGGATTGTCAAAGTATGACGCAGGCACTGAAGGAATTGCAGGATGAAGGTATGGCCTTGACGCCTGAAATGTTACGAGCGTTGAGTCCGTATCGGCAACATCCCAGCCGATTCGGCATGTATGAGTTACGGGATCGTGAGGCAGAGCCGATAGACTATGATGTGCGGCTTGATCTGGTCAGCAACGAAGGCCAAATGGAGTTAGCGTAGACGCTAATGCCCGTTTTAGCACGAATCCTTACGGTCACCCTAGAATGCAAGCCTGTCGCAGTTACTTATATTTTGAGTTTCACTGCCAACCCAATTTAAAATTTATTTTTTCGCAACAGCTCCAATAGCTGCCTAACAAAATCCGCTTCAGGAACCGTTTTTTGACAATACACAACGGTTAACACAACCTACACCGCTCCTAACCTAAGCACGCTCGATTATTCTGGAAAAATCATTTCGTCCACGAAACATACTGACTTTAGGATTATCCATTAATTATTAAGCACCAATTGCCGGTTAATATCGGCTAAATCTGTTTCCGACACAACGCCGGATGCCGCTTTTAAGCGGATGATATTCACCAAATAATTGTAACGCGCTTGCAGCAAATCGCGCTTGGCGCCAAAAAACTGTTGTTGCGCATTCAGCACATCCACACTCGTGCGTACGCCGACTTCATAGCCTACTTTGGTCGAATCCACTTGGCTTTGGCTGCTGCTTAAGGCTTGTTCGTAGGCTTTAACCTGGGCAATGCTGGTGTTCAAGTTCAAATAAGCACTCTGCGTGTCCAGCTTCATTTGACTGCGCGCAATTTCAAGATCATCCTGCGCTTTTTGCTTATTAAACAGCGCTTGTCGGACACGCGAACTGGCGGCGCCGCCTTGATACAGCGGCAGTTGTAACTGCACGCCTACCGAACCGTTCTTAAGGTCGCTGCCGAAACCATAATAACCGCCATTTGCATAACTGTCGCTATAGCTCGCGACTGCATCCAAGGTAGGCAAATGGCCTGCATTGGCGCGCTCCATTTCTTGTTCCGACAGCTTAACGGCATCCTGATGGATTTGTATGTTCAAATCGTTCTCCGCTGCGACTTCCAGCCATGTGTCCATGCTTTGTTCCAAGGCATGTGTTTTGATGTCCGCTTTTACGGTTGCCAATTTTTGGGGAATGTCTCCAGTCATCGCCTGAACGGCGCGTTGGGCGATTTGATGTTCGTTAACGGCGGCTATTTCTTGTGCCACGATTAAATCGTAACGGGCTTGCGCTTCGTTTACATCGGTAATCGTGGTCGTGCCTGCATCAAAATTCGCTTTGGATTGTTCCATTTGGCTCAAAATAGCGGCTTTTTGCGCACCGATCAGGTCCAATTTATCTTGCGCGAGCAGTACATCGAAATAGGCCCGTGCGGTACGTGAAATCAAAGCTTGCTGCGTTAAATAGAGCTGCTTATCGGCCTGGCTCACTTGCGTTTTAGCCTGCTCCATCTCCACCATGTTTTGTTTGCGATAGAGCGGCTGACGCGCTTCAATGCCATACTGATAACCTTCAAACGTTTGCACGCCGCCTTTAAAGGGGACTCCCGCGCCGGTATACGCAATATCCGTGCGCGAGACCTGCGCTCCGGCGTTAAAATTAACGACAGGCCGGTACAAGGCTTTACCTTGCTGAATGATTTCCTGAGCGGCCTGGTTGGCATTCAACGCTGACGCCAAGGTCGGGTCATGCGCCAATGCCTGATGATAAATATCCATCAAGGATTGCGCTTTGTCTTCGGCATAACCGACGGAAGCCCACGCCATCGTTATGCAAATCAGTGAAATAACAAGGATCAATTTTTTTAGCATGTCGGTAAAAACTTTTGGTTAAGACGCTAGTCGTTATTTGCGGTTGCTGGATGGACATAGCTTGTCCAGCAACCGCAAATGGATTTTAAATGGCCACTCTAAACCAGGCGGCATACAGCGCGGGTAAAAACAGCACGGTCAGCAACGTGGCGACCGCCAGTCCGCCCATAATGGCAACCGCCATGGGGCCAAAAAATACGCTGGCGGTAAGCGGTATCATCGCTAAAATCGCAGCGGCGGCGGTAAGCATGATGGGCCTGAATCGGCGTATGGTCGATTCGACCACCGCTTGCCAAGGCTCCAGGCCTGATGCGCGATCCTGATCAATCTGATCGACCAAAATTACCGAGTTGCGCATAATCATGCCGGACAGCGCAATAGTGCCCAGCATAGCGACAAAGCCGAACGGCTTATCAAAGAGCAACAAGGCGATGGTGACGCCGATTAATCCTAAAGGCGCAGTCAAAAGCACTAAAAATACCCGAGAAAAACTTTGCAGTTGCACCATCAATATCGTCAATACCGCAATTAAAAACAGCGGCAAGCCTGCTGCCACCGATGCGCCGCCCTTAGCCGACTCTTCAATGGCTCCGCCCGTTTCCAAGCCGACGCCTAGCGGCAAACCGGCTTTAATTGCCGTTAGTTGAGCGTCTATTTGTTGCGACACCACGGCAGCTTGTAAATCGCCTTGTAAATTAGCGCGCACAATGATCGAAGGCTCGCGATTGCGCCGCCAGATAACGCCTTCTTCAAATGCTGAAGTCAATGTCGCGATTTGTGATAACGGTACGCCCCCTGACGGCGTGTTAATCATTAAGTCAGGTAAATGCGACAAGCGCGTGCGTTCAATTTCCGAACCGCGTGCAACCAAATCGATGCGCTCATTGCCTTCCCTGAACTCTGTGATGACCAGTTCTTGCATGGCGCCATTAAGCACATTGGCAATATCTACGCTACTGATGCCTAATAAACGCGCTTTTGCCTGATCGACTTCGACATGAACGACTTTGCTGGGCTCCTCCCAATTAAGTTGCACATTGATCAGGTTGCGATGGGTACGCATCACCTCGGCAATCTGGCGTGCAATGTCGCGGATTTGCGTGATGTTGGCGCCGGACACCCTGAATTGCACGGGGAAGCCCACCGGCGGACCATTTTCCAGGCGCAGCACGGAGGCGCGCAAGGCCGGAAAATCCTGTTCAAACAAGGCCAGTAAATCTTTACGCAAGGCCTCGCGCGCGGCCAAGGTTTTAGTCAGAACGACAAACTGTCCAAATCCGCGATGCGGTAATTGAATATCCAGCGGCAGATAAAAACGCGGTGCGCCGGTGCCGATATAGGCAACAAAGTTTTCTATGCCGCCATGTTGTTGAGTCCAAGTCTGTAACCACTGCTCCAGTTTTCCAGCCTGTGCATCGGTAGCGGCATAAGACGCGCCTTCGGTCATGCGCAAGTCGACGATCAACTCCAGCCGGGTCGAATCGGGAAAGAACTGCTGTTGCACTTTACCAAAGCCGACTATAGACAGGACAAATAACGCCAGGGTAATGGCAATGACGGTTTTACGATAGCGTACGCAAGCCGTAACGACGGCTCGAAACGCTTGATAAAACGGTGTGTTATAAATGTCGTGATGATGAGTGTCGTCGGTTTTGTCGGCCCGATTAAACCGGTTTTTCAGCCAACGGGCGATTTTTGATGGCTGCGGCACATGGGCATAATCGGGTAACAGGTGGTAACCCAAAAAAGGCACCAATATGACGGCGGCAAACCATGAAATCACCAAGGCAATCGCCGAGACCTGAAAAATGGATCGGGTATATTCGCCGGTAGCTGACGCAGCCGTCGCAATCGGCAAGAATCCGGCCACGGTGACCAAAGTGCCGGTGAGCATCGGCATGGCCGTTGAGGTGTAGGCAAACGATGCCGCTTTTACCCTGTCCCAGCCTTGTTCCATCTTGGAGGACATCATTTCCACCGCAATAATGGCGTCATCCACCAATAAGCCCAAGGCTAAAATCAAGGCTCCAAGTGAGATTTTATGTAGCCCAATATCAGCGAGATACATCGCCAAAAACGTGCTCGCCAACACCACCGGAATAGTAATGGCGACCACGATACCGCTACGCCATCCCAATGAAATCAGGCTTACGCTGAGCACTATCACCAAAGCCTCCACCAGCGACTTTACAAAGTCGTTAACGGAATGGGCGACAATTTTCGGCTGTAAAGTGACGGCATCCAGGGCTAAACCTACCGGTAATTGCGGTTGAATTTGTGCGATGACTTTATCCAGCGCATCGCCCAATCCGATGACATCGCCGCCCTCCTTCATGCTGACGCCCAACAGTAAACTGTCTTTACCTTGAAAGCGTACACGGTCATGCGGCGGGTCTTCATAGCCGCGATAAATCCGCGCAACATCGCCCAAGCGAAAATCCTGATTATTGGCGCGCAGCCGCAATTCGCGCAAATCGTCTAATTTGCTGTAACGGCCGGATACCTCAATGCGTATGCGCTCGTCAGCGGAATCAAAGGTGCCGCCGCGCACCACGGTATTTTGCGCCTGTAAAATACCGATCAGCGTGTTGGTGTTGATGCCTATCGTCACCAATTTGGCGTTTGAAATCTCAATAAATATGCGTTGCTTTTGCTCGCCAAAAAATTCAACTTTTTCGACATCATCAACTTTTAGCAACTCAGTTCTAATCAGCTCGGCCTGCTTTTTAAGCGCCGCATAATCAAAACCATCGCCGGTCAACGCGTACATACTGCCGTACACGTCGCTGAACTCATCGTTGAAGGTCAGGCTTTCGATGTTTTGCGGCAAGGTATTGCGTATGTCGGCGACCTTTTTACGCACCTGATACCACACTTCCGGTATATCTTTGGACAAGGTATTATCCTTGGCAATAATGAAAATCATCGACTCGCCGGGGCGTGAAAAGCTGGTCGAATAGTCCAGATGCGGGACTTCCTGAATTTTCTTTTCCAGTTTGTCGGTAATTTGTTGTTCCACTTCTTGCGCGCTGGCGCCCGGCCAGGTGGCATGCACCAACATGACCTTGAACGTAAAAGGCGGGTCTTCAGATTGACCTAATTGGGTATAGGTAAATAATCCGGCGATAGTCAGCACCAACATCAAGTACAAAACTAGCGTTTGATGGTTTAGCGCCCAATCGGACAAATTAAAACGTGAATTTAAGCCTGATTTTTTCAGTGATCGTTCATTTGTTGCACTCATGGCGCCGCCTCAATCGCAATCACAGGTTTTACCGGTTGATTTTTGACGAGGGTATGTACGCCGGCAATGGCGATTTTATCCCCCGCTTGTAGGCCGTCGGCAATCAATACGCCGTCTTCCCTAAATAAACCTGCGACAACCACTTCGCGCGGCTGCGCTCTATCCGCATCAATCACCCACACTATTTTCTTGCCGTCGAGTTCAGTTAAGGCGCTGTTGGGTATCAGAAATTCCGCTGTCTGTTGTTCATTCGGCTGAGTGAATTTGACGCCTGCGGTCATACCCAGTTTTACCGATTCATCTGCATCTCTAATGGTCACGCGCACATTAAAGATACGGGTGACTGAATCTGCTGCCGGGGCAATTTCACGAACCACACCGGTGTACGATTTTTGCCGATCCGCCCACATTTTCAGGGTGACTGCGGCATTCAGCCTGACTTCCGCCATGCGCGACTCGGGTACGTCAACCAATACGTCAGTTTCTTTGGTACCGGCAATTTTCACCACCACCTCCCCCGCCTCAATGACTTGCCCAGGCTCGGCATGAATCATAGTCACCACGCCGTCTCGATCGGCGGTCAAGTTAGTATATTGGGTTTGATTACCCGATATGTTCGCCTGTGCTTTTATTTGCGCCAGTCGTGCGCCGGCCTTTTTAAGTTCGGCTTCCCGAATATCCAACGCGGAGGCTGAAATAAATTTTTTGGCAAACAATTGGCGTTGACGCATCGCTTCAGCCGCCGCAAGCGCATGGTCGGCTTCCGCTGCATGCACATCTGCCAGCGCTGCCGTCGCGCTTAAATGGGCGTCTGAAGCATCCAGTCGCGCTATTATCTGACCTTTTTTAACCAGCGTTCCCACTTCCACCTTGCGTTCAATGATTTTGCCGGCGATTCTAAAGCCTTGGTTGGACTCATAGCGAGGCCGCACTTCGCCAACCAAGGCCATAGGATTGGCGGCGGCTTTTGCGCCGACCACGCTAACCAAAGCCGGGCGGGGCGGTTGCGCTGGGGGGGCGGGCTTGTCGCATCCGGCCAGCAGTATTAACAATACCAAGGCAAAGAGTCGGTTTTTCATGTGTTCACATTCGTTTAGTTAAGATTTTCAGGATGTTGTAGTACGCCGCTTAAAATAGCGCGTTGCATTAAACGTAATCGTGTATCTATGTCTTCCCAATTTATCCAGGTCTCATGGCCTAGCGCAATTTCCAGCGAGCATACGCCATGCACACTGGCCCATAGCGTTTGGGCGATCAATTCAGAATCGGTGAGTTCTGCTTTAAATAAGTGCGCGTCAAAAGCGGCTTGCACTACTTGCTTTAACTGGGCATAAGCATCTTGTTCGGTATTGCCCTGCTGAATTTGCGTGATATCTAAATTACACGGCGTGCGCGGCGTCATAAACATCAGGCGGTAGTGGTTGGGATGGCTTAACGCAAATTGAGCATAGCCGTTACAGAAGGCTTGAATGCGCGCAATTAAATCGGGTAACTGCATAATGTCGCGCATGCCGCTGGCGAGCGCCAAGAAATCCTCATCGCATACCGCTTGTAGCAAGGCCTCTTTGTCGGAAAAGTAGTTATATAAAGTAGTGGCCGAATAATTGATCTTCTTTGCTATTTCACGCATGGAAACCGCTTCAATGCCGCGCTCTACAAACAGCGTACGCGCAGCATCCAGTATACTGGTACGTAATAATTCACGATCTTCGGGAGATTTAATTTTAGGTGGCATGGCAATTAGAAATATAAGTTAACGGTGTTAAGTTAACAGTGTAATTATTAAATGTAAAGGTTTTTTTCGCGTGCAAATAACGTGTTGTGCCATAGTGCTGCGTCATAAAAGCGTCGCGGATATTCGAATTGCAATGCCACAAAATCTGCGGTCGGCGCACCATAGCGCCCCGTGATACCCTCAAGTGCATCATCCAGTGCGGTCGCTGGCGTACCTGAATAAACGGGTAGGACATATCGAGCGGAGCTTGTTGCCTCAGTCTCCATAAGCAGGCCGTGGCGGGAACGCACCGCGCCGCTTACATGGGTAGCCAGTGCTTCGGAGCGAAAGGTTCGGGACCAGGCATCCGCCATGAGTGCCACGGAAATTTCATCGAAACCGCCGTCAATCGGTATCTCTATGACCTCGCGTCGCCACACGGCGAGCCAATTGCCGGCTGCAACAAGCATGCGGCCTGCGGTTAGCGTAAACGAGGATGTGTCGTGATCAATCCCCCAGTTGCTCACGCCCAGCCGTTGCGCAGTAAGGTCGGCAGTGCGCCGACCCGCAATCGCTTCGACCAGCGCCAACGATGCCGGCATGGAAGCGCTGATACCGGCGGTCGTCATCACCTGTCCATCCATGACGAAACGGCGGTCATGCACCCATGTCGTACCGGGAAATGCTTCAGCAATTCCCTCCAAACCTGACCAGTGCGTGGTTGCCGCTTTGCCTTCGAGCAGACCTGCATGCGCGATAACCCGTGCGCCCTCACAAATCGACACCACGGCCGCGCCCTTTCCGGACTGGGCTTGCACCCAGTTGAGCAGTGCCGGATTTTCTGCTCTATCCATGGCAGGAACAATCAGAATATCGGCTCCGTTCGGGGTTGATTCGTCGAATTGCGCTGTCGTCATATCCGTGCGTATCTGCAACGCAGGGATCAGCTTAACCGTGCCCGGTTCAGTGGAAACCGTTACCACATCTGCTGCGCCAGATTCTTTCAAGACCCCGTAAGGGATTACAAAATCCGTGGTTTCTGTGCCGGCATTGTCGGCAAGTATGACGACCAGCGGACGTACACGTCGGTCTTTCGGAGCAGGAAGGGTGAGCGAGTTCTCCGTCAGTGCCGCGATGTTATCGGCGCCCAGGCACGCTCGCGTGTAATACGCTGACGCTGAAAGCAGCGCTATCGCGAAACCGGTAGTTTTTATCAAAGCGGAACACTTCATTTGTTTTTCTCAATCATTGATTTGCGTACGGCGAAATTTATTCGCCCGTTAAAACGCGAGGATCGTAACCGACAACGCCACGACCGGAATTTATGCTGCTGTTTGCGCCCATTACCGCCTTCTGACGCGCTCGAATGCACGGATAAAGCGGCCCTCTTGAGCGCCCTGTTAAAGCGCATTCGCAATGACTCTTGAATGCCGCAAAAGATAGGCGAGATATACGGCGGCCGCCACATCGTAGGCAAGGCAAAACATTGGCCACCACATAGGAACGCCAGGGTTGGAAATGAAGTGGCCGTGAAAGAAATCAAATAGGCCATGCATTAACAACGCTGCAACGACAAACCACAAATTGCGTTTGAAGCCAAGAACGGTGACACCAAAAAAGACGGCCATCACTGCTGACTCGCTAAGGACAGCTTGAACCGAGCCGCCCATAACCGCAAATAAACCATAGTAGGATGCAATCACTGCCAATACCGTTGGGTAGAAGCTACGGTCTTTGTCGAAGCCGACGCGTGTAGCGAACAACGAAACAACTAAGGCGATGATAATGCCTGCGAGATAGTCCATTTAGGCTCCTAAGCTTTAATGTTTGAATTTAGCGGCCACTGGATGACCGCCGGGTTATGTCTTATAGCCATCTTGGAACCGACTGAATGTAGGCGGCGAATGCTTTGCCGAACTTTAAAGACAGCGCTCTTTCCTCGGGTGAAATTTGAAAGCGATTCATATAGATAACAAACGCCGGCAAGAGGATAAATCCCAGGGCAT
>Ga0208121_100449_pt1 | contig 13985 bp, 10 predicted proteins | sample LakWasMet62_LOW9_2_FD_183894 | JGI IMG/M metagenome (GOLD analysis project Ga0208121, IMG submission 183894) | Freshwater sediment methanotrophic microbial communities from Lake Washington under simulated oxygen tension - Sediment Metagenome... | ecosystem: Environmental > Aquatic > Freshwater >... | reverse complement strand
GGCGATCAGCAGGGCGCGAGCGGGGGCGCGGCCGGCCTCGGACTGCAGGCGTACACCGTCGCCGCTGTTGTCCAGGATCGCCATGCGGTGCAGGGGTACCGGGGTGGCTTGTCCCTTGCCATCCATGACCTGCACGGTGTCGCGGTAGGTATAGAGGAAGGCGTTGTAGCCCGCTGGTAGCGGCTGGCTGAAGACGGCGCCGCTGGCGGGGAAATGCAGGTCCAGGTAGAGCGGGTCGGTCGGGTAGGCATCGGCCGGGCGCGCCATGGCGCCGGTCACGCCATGGCTCTGGCCGGAAATCACGCGCACGGTCACACCTTCGGGGGTGGTGAACTCGGGGATTTCGGCGCTCTGGATGTCACGGTAGCCTGGCGCGCACATCTTGTCGCGTCCCGGCAGATTGAGCCAGAGCTGGAAGCCTTCCATCACACCCGCTTCCTGTTCGGGCATCTCGCTATGGACCAGGCCGCGGCCGGCCGTCATCCACTGCACCCCCCCGTTTTGCAGCAGGCCTTCGTTGCCAGCGCTATCGCGGTGGCGCATGCGCCCGGCGATCATGTAGGTGACGGTCTCGAAGCCGCGGTGCGGGTGGTCGGGAAAACCGGCGCCATAGTCCTTCGGGTCATCGCTGGCGAAGTTGTCCAGCATCAGGAAAGGGTCGAGCCGGCGCTGCAGGTCATGCGTGAGCACGCGCGTGAGCTTGACGCCAGCGCCATCGGTGGTGGGCTGGCCGGTGACGATGCGTTCGACGGCGCGGGGGGAGGTGACGGTCATGGGCGGCAGAGTCCTGTCGGGTGAGGTGACTGCCGGGCCGGGAGGGCCCGGGGCATGGACCGATGTTAGCGGGGGGCCGAAACCCCGCGCCGCCGTGCAGTTATCAGGCCTTGGGGGCGTCCTTGACGGAGCAGGTGTTGATGCCCAGCATCGCATAGGGTGGGCACCAGCCCATCAGGCCGGTGGCCATGGGGATGAGGCCCAGCCAACCCCACCAGCCCACGGTGCTGGTGGCCGCCAGGCCGACGAGGATGGCGCCAACGAGGATGCGGGCGACGCGTTCCATGCCGCCGATATTGGTTTTCATGTGGGTACTCCTGTTGTGAATGCGGTTCATTATTGGCGCCGGGCCGGGGAACGTCAACCGCCCCGCTTGGCCAGGTCGTCGAGAATGGGGCAGTCCGGCCGCTCGTCGCCATGGCAGTGGTGCAGCAGTTGTCGCAGTGTGCGCTGCATCGATTGCATGGCTTCAATGCGCGCGGCCAGTTCCTCCACGTGTTTCTGGGCGATGCGCTTGACGCTGGCGCTGGTGCGCCGGCGGTTTTGCCACAGTGTCACCAGCTCGCCGATCTCGACCATGGAGAAGCCCAGATCGCGTGAGCGCTTGATGAAGCGCAGCGTGTGCACGTCGGCCTCGGTGTACTGACGGTAGCCGCTGTCGGTGCGCGCCACATGAGACAACAGGCCGAGCGACTCGTAGTGGCGCACCATCTTGGCCGAGATGCCGGACAGCTCGGCCGCGCTGCCGATGTTGACGGGCCAGAGTAGCGGCTGCATGGCGCTCAGGCGGCGACGGCGTAGCCTTCTTCGGCGATCGCCTTCGCCAGTGCTTCGCGCGGTTCTTGCGACTGCACTTCCACCAGGTTCTTGCTGCGGTCGATCTTGACTTCGGCCTGCGGGTCCACCTGCTTGATCGCACGTGTGACGGCTTTCTCGCAGTGGCCGCAGGTCATGCCGCTGACGTTGAAGTTCTGGTTCATGAGGATGTTCCTTTCGCTGGGTGTTGGGTTCATGGGAAAGCATATCCTGAACCTTGCCATCATGGGAAGGTCAAGGCCCGGGTTTCGACCTTCCCGGCAGCAGGGTTGATCTGGCGCAAGATTTGACCCTGCCATCGTGGCAAGCTTCAGAATCCCTCGCATGAACACGTCAACAACCCTCGCATCCACCCCGACCACACTGGACCTCGGCATCGACGGCATGACCTGCGCGTCCTGTGTGAGCCGGGTCGAAAAGGCCCTGAAAAAGGTGCCGGGCGTCAGCGACGCCGCTGTCAACCTGGCCACCGAGTCGGCGCGCGTGAGCTTCGAGCCCTCGGAGCAGATCGAGGCTCGGCTGCGTCGCGCCGTGCGCGATGCAGGCTACGAGCCGCGTGCCGCCGATGCGCCGGAGCAGCAGGACGAGACCTCGCCGTGGGCTGGTTTTGCGCCGGTGGGGCTTGGTCTGGTCTTGTCGCTGCCGCTGGTGGTGCCCATGCTGGGTGATCTGGCCGGCAAGCACTGGATGTTGCCGGCCTGGGCGCAGTTCCTGCTCGCCACGCCGGTGCAGTTCATCCTGGGCGCGCGTTTCTACAAGGCCGGCTGGTTTGCGCTCAAGGCCCTGACCGGCAATATGGACCTGCTGGTGGCCATCGGCACCACCTCGGGCTGGGCGCTGTCCATGTGGCTCTGGTTGAGCGCCGAGTCCGGCACCATGGTCCATCTGTATTTCGAAGCTTCGGCCGTGGTGGTGACGCTGGTGCTGCTGGGCAAGTGGCTGGAGGCGCGTGCCAAGCGCCAGACCACGGCCGCCATCCGCGCCCTGCATGCCTTGCGGCCGGACATTGCGCACCTGATCGGGCTGGACGGCGAAGTCGACGTGCCGGTGGCCGAGGTGCTGGTGGGAGACAAGCTGGTGGTACGACCCGGCGAGCGTTTCCCGGTGGATGGCATCCTGCTCGAAGGCCACACGCAGGTGGACGAGTCGATGTTGACCGGCGAGCCCCTGCCTGTGGCCAAGGACGCCGGCGCCAAACTGACCGGTGGCTCCATCAATGGCGAGGGCCGCGTGGTGCTGCAGGTCGGCGCCGTGGGCAGCGAGACCGTGCTCGCGCACATCATCCATCTGGTGGAGGACGCGCAGGCCGCCAAGGCACCCATCCAGCGCATGGTCGACCAGGTCTCGGCGGTCTTCGTGCCAGTGGTGCTGGTCATCGCCCTCCTGACCCTGCTGGGCTGGTTGTGGGCCGGCGCGTCGGGCGAGTCGGCCATCATCCACGCGGTGGCGGTGCTGGTGATCGCCTGCCCCTGTGCGCTGGGACTGGCCACGCCGGCGGCGATCATGGCCGGTACGGGGGTGGCGGCGAAGCACGGCATCCTGATCAAGGACGCGCAGGCCCTGGAGCTGGCGCACAAGGTCGATACGGTGGCTTTCGACAAGACCGGCACGCTCACCGTGGGCCAGCCCCGCCTGCTGGCCTTCGAGGTGGTACCCGATAACGACGAGGCGCGCCTGCTGGCGGCCGCGGCCAGCCTGCAAAGCGGCAGCGAGCACCCGTTGGCACGTGCCGTGGTGCAGGCAGCCCAGGCGCGCAGCCTGGCCATCGAGGCGCCGGACAATGTGCGTGCCGTGCCCGGCCGCGGCAGCGAGGGTGAGGTGGGCGTGACCAGTTACCTGATCGGCAGCCTGCGCTGGATGGACGAGCTCGGCGTGGGCCTCGGCGTGCTGGCGGCGCGAGCCACCGCATTGCAGACGCAAGGCGCCACCGTGTCGGCCATGGTGGAGCGCACCACGCAGGGCCTGACCCTTCGGGCCCTGCTGGCCTTCGGCGACGAGCCCAAGCCCGGCGCCAGGGAGGCCCTGGCCGCGCTGCGCGCACGAGGCATCCGCACCGTCATGATCTCGGGCGACAACCGCGGCGCGGCTGAGGCCATGGCGCGTCGCCTGGGCTTGCGCCCCGAAGACGGCGAGGTGCTGGCCGAGGTGCTGCCTGGCGACAAGGCCGCCTTGGTGGCCCGACTCAAGGAAGGGGGACACACCGTGGCGATGGTGGGAGATGGCGTGAACGATGCCCCGGCCCTCGCGGCGGCTGATGTTGGCATGGCCATGGGCAACGGTACCGACGTGGCCATGCACGCGGCCGGTATCACCCTGATGCGCGGCGACCCCTTGCTGGTGGCGGCGGCCCTCGACGTCTCGGACCGCACGGTGGCCAAGATCCGGCAGAACCTGTTCTGGGCTTTTATCTACAACGTGGCCGGCATCCCGTTGGCGGCGCTGGGCTACCTCAACCCGGTGATTGCCGGCGCCGCCATGGCCATGAGCTCGGTCAGCGTGATGAGCAATGCCTTGCTGCTGCGGCGCTGGCGGCCCTAGATGCCGTGCACACCGGGGGGTATCGAAGCGCGGAATAGTCCGTTTTGTAAGTGGTATTACCGCCGAGTCATGGAAATCCCGCAGCCTAGAATGCCTTGATCTACAGCTAGTCAAGAGGGAGTCCATGATGAACGGGATTTATGTTCTCATGCGCCGGTTCACAATCCGGTTCCGCATGCTCGGGGCGATCGGCGTGGTGCTGGTCTTGCTGGCCCTGGTCGGTGGCGCCGGCATGCACGGCATGTTCCGCATCCACCAGCTCAGCGGCGAGGTCATCGACGAGTCCATGGCCGTGGTGGACCGCGTGGCCCGCCTGCGCCTGGACATGTCGCAGGTGCGCCGCCACGAGAAGGACATGATCATCCAGTACGAAAAGCCGGAGCTGATCCGCCAGCTTCGGACCCGTTGGGAAACAGAGATGCAGCAGATCGAGCAGACGGCCGCCGGTCTGGAGAGCAGCATGACCGAGGCTCGTCGTGCGGAATTGCAGAAGGCGATCGGCTTTCTCAAGAACTACCGCACATTTTTCGGGGGCACGGCCGCGCAGCTTGAGAGCAGCGCTTACGAGACGGCCACGGTCGCTTTCCGCATGAGCGCGCGTTCGGTGGCGGAGTTCGAGGAGGCCGACAAGCTGCTCACGAAGATCGACCAGGCGGTGCGCGCCGAAGCGCAGGCTTCCAACGCCGGGCGCAACGCCGTGCTCCAGCAGACGCTGTTCGTTTTTGCCGGACTGGTGGTGCTGGGCCTGGTCATCGTGGTGCCGCTGACCCTTCTCAATATGCAGGCCATTTGCCGCCCGGTGGAGCAGGCGCGCCAGCTGGCGCAGGCCATTGCCAGCGGCGACCTGTCGCAGCGCATGGCGGTCGAGGGCCGTGACGAGGCCGCCGATCTGCAGCGCGCCCTGGAGCAGATGCGAGGCGATCTGTCGGGCATGGTGGCACAGTTGCGTGAGGCCGGCGAAAGCATTTCCACCGCCAGCAGCGAGATCGCGACCGGCAACCAGGACCTGTCCAACCGCACCGAGCAGACCGCGGGCAATGTGCAGCACACCGTGAGTTCCATCGGCGCACTCAGCGGCAACGTGCAGCAGACCGCCACTTCGGCGCAGACCGCCAACCAGCTGGTGGCCACGGCCTCGCAGGCCGCGCAGCGCGGCGGCTCGGTGGTGACGCAGGCGGTGCAGAGCATGCACAGCATCTCGCAGTCCAGCCGCAAGATCAACGACATCATTGGCGTGATCGACGGTATCGCCTTCCAGACCAACATCCTGGCGCTGAACGCCGCCGTGGAGGCCGCGCGCGCCGGTGAGCAGGGCCGGGGTTTTGCCGTGGTAGCCAGCGAAGTGCGTTCGCTTGCAGGTCGCAGCGCCGAGGCCGCCAAGGAGATCAAGGCGCTGATCGGCGCCAGCGTGACCGCCGTGGACGGCGGTGTGCGCCAGGTGGAAGAAGCCGGCACCGTGATGCAGGAGATCGTCAGCGGCGTGCAGCGCGTGCGCGACATCATCGGCGAGATCACGGTGGCTGCCGGCAGCCAGTCCAGTGGCATCGGCGAGGTCAACCAGGCGGTGCAGGAGATCGACCGCATGACGCAACAGAACGCCGCACTGGTCGAACAATCGGCCGCGGCGGCCGAATCCATGCGCGAACAGGCCGAGCGCCTGGCCGGCATCGTGCGCCAGTTCCGCCTGGAGGGCCAGGGCCGCGGCGGGCCCCTGCTGCTGACCTGATCCGCGCCAGACTGCGCAAAGCTTGACGAGCGTCAAGCCAGCGTCGCGTCCGCCGTGCGAAGCTGGGGCCATCATCTGATCCGATCAGGAGGTTCGCCATGGCCCATGCCAGCTTACGCATCATTCACGACGAGCATGCCGCACTGTCGGCCATGCTGCAATCCCTGCGCATGATGGTGCGGCGTGGCCCGGGCGACGGCCCGGAGCAGTTCTTCGACGTGCTGCGTGCCATGCTGTTCTACATCGACGAGTTTCCCGAGCGCCTGCACCACACCAAGGAAACCGAGCTGCTGTTCCCGCCGGTGCGCGCGCGCGCGCCGCACCTCAAGGACGCGCTGGACCGCCTTGACCGCGATCACGCCCGCGGCGAGGCAGCCGTGCGCGAGCTGCAACACCTGCTGCTGGCCTGGGAACTGCTGGGGGACTCACGCCGCGAGGCCTTCGAGCAGGCCGTGGCACGTTACCTGGACTTCTACCTGGAGCACATGAAGCTGGAGGAGACCGTCATCCTGCCCGAGGCCGAGAAGGTGCTGAGTGCGCAGGACTGGCAAGCGCTGGACGAGGCCTTTGCGACCAACTGCGACCCGCTGACCGGCAAGTACCCGCGCGATCCGGTCTACGACCGCCTGTTCACGCGCATCGTGATGCGCGCGCCCGCTCCGATCGGGGTCGGCGCGGGCTGAGCCCGGCTAGAGTTCCTCGCCCAGCTTCCTGCCTGCGAACCAGGCGACGTATAGCACGGGCAGGACCACCAGCGTGAGCAGGGTGGCCGTGACCAGGCCGCCGATCACCACGATGGCCAGCGGACGCTGCGTTTCCGAGCCGATGTCGTGCGACAGCGCCATGGGCAAGAGGCCCAAGGCGGCCAGCATGGCGGTCATCAGCACCGTGCGCAGGCGCTGCAGGGAGCCCGTGCGCGCGGCTTCGAGCACGCTGTGGCCGGAGTTGCGCAACTGCTGGAACACCGAGAGCATGACCACGCCGTTGAGCACGGCCTGGCCTGACAGGGCGATGAAGCCTATGGCGGCCGACACCGACAGCGGGATATCGAACACCCACAGCGCGATGAAACCGCCGATCAGCGCCAGCGGCACGTTGACGAGGATCAGCGCCGCCTTCTTGAAAGAACTGAAGGCGTCGAACAGCAGCACGAAGATCAGCAGCAGCGAGATCGGCACGACCACCGACAGGCGCTGCATGGCGCGCTCCTGGTTCTCGAACTCGCCCGACCAGTTGACGACGTAATTCGCCGGGATCCGGACGTTCTTCTCCACGCGTGTCTTCATGTCCTTGACCACCGAGCCCATGTCGCGGTCGCGGATGAAGATGCCGATGGCCATGGTGCGCCGGCCGGCTTCGCGCGCGATGTTCATGGCGCCGCTGGTCTCGCGGATTTCGGCCACGTTGCCCAGGGTGGTGTAGCCGCCGTCGGGTGTGGGGATGGGCGTGGCCCCGAGGGTGGCGATGCTGCGTCGTTCCGCGGGCAGGCGTACGGCCACGGCAAAACGCCGCTCGCCTTCCCACAGGCTGGTGCTGGCCTTGCCGGCCAGGGCGGCTTCGATCACGTCCTGGATATCGCTCACGTTGAGGCCATAGCGCGCTGCGCGCTCACGGTCGATGTTGATCAGCAGCTGCGGCAGCTCGCCCAGGCGGTCGATCTCGGCGCGGTAGACGCCGGCCACCTGGCGGATTTCGCGTTCGATGGCCTCGGCCGTCTGGCGCAGTTCGACCAGGTCGTCGCCGGCCACCTTGATCACGATCTGGCCGTCGATCTGCGAGATCGACTCCAGCACGTTGTCACGGATGGGCTGCGAGAAGATCGGCACCAGCCCCGGGATGACGGTGACGGCATGCTCCATCTCGTTGATCAGACCCTCCCGCGTCAGGCCCTTGCGCCACTCTTCCTGCGGCTTGATGTCGACGAAGACCTCGGCCATGCTGATGGTCTTGGGGTCGGTGCCGTCCTCGGGCTGGCCTGCCTTGGAGACCGTGGTGCGCACCTCGGGCACCATCAGCAGGGCCTGGCGGGCCTGGTGCAGCATCTTGGCCGCCTCGTCGTTGGAGACGCTGGCTGGCAGGCGCAGATTGACCCAGAGCGTGCCCTCGTTGAGTTCGGGCAGGAATTCGGAGCCCAGGCGGGCGGCTGCGCCCATGCCCAGCACGAAGGCGACCAGGGCAATGACCACCACCTTGCGCCGGTGGGCCAGGGCCCAGTCCAGCACCGGCGTGTAGACGCGCTTGGCGGCGGCGATTACGCGGTTGTCCCCGTGCGGGAGCTTCTTGCGCAGCATCCAGTAGGCCAGCAGCGGCACCAGGGTGAGCGAGAAGATCAGGGAGCCGACCAGGGCCGTGGTGACGGACAGCGCCATGGGCTGGAAGATGCGGCCCTCATGCCGCTGCAGCGCAAAGATCGGGATGTGCGCGGCGATGATGATCAGCATGGAGAACAGCGTGGGGCGCCCCACCTCGTTGGCCGCGTCGATGATGGTCTGGCGCCGTTCGCTCTCGGACATGTTCTCGCTGTCCTTCTCGAGCCGGTGCATGATGTTCTCGATCACGATCACCGCGCCGTCGACGATGATGCCGAAGTCCATGGCCCCCAGCGACAGCAGGTTGGCCGGCACGCCCATGATCTTCAGGCCCATGAAGGTGGCCAGCAGCGCCAGCGGGATCACCACCACCACGGCCAGGCTGGCGCGCAGGTTGGACAGGAAGATATAGAGCACCAGCGAGACGAGCAGTGCGCCTTCGACCAGGTTGCGGAACACCGTCGACAGGGTCTTGCCCATCAGCCAGGAGCGGTCGTAGAAGGGCACGATCTGCACGCCCGGCGGCAGGCCGCGCTCGTTGAGTTCGGCCACCTTCTGCTTGACGCCCTTGAGCACCTCGCTCGGATTTTCGCCCTTGCGCATCACCACCATGCCGGTGATGATGTCGTCGTCCATGTCCTGGCCCACGGTGCCCAGGCGCGGCACGGCGCCGATCTGCACACGCGCGATGTCGCGGATCAGGATGGGCGTGCCGTTGCGCGAAGCCACGACGATACGGCCGATGTCGTCGGCCGAGCGCAGCAGGCCGATGCCGCGGATGGCGTACTGCTGCACGCCCTGGGCCACGTAGCTGCCGCCGGCGTTGGAATTGCCGCGCTCCAGCGCATCGAGCAGGTTCTGGAAGGTCAGCTTGTAGGCGCGCAGCTTGTCCAGGTCGGGCTGCACCTCGTACTGCTTGATGAAACCGCCCATGGCCACCACGTCGGCCACCCCGGGCACCTGGCGCAGCGAACGTTCGACCACCCAGTCCTGCAGGGTGCGCAGCTCGGTGGGGGATTTGCCGTCGCCGCGCAGTCGGTAGCGCAGGACTTCGCCCACCGGCGTGGCATTGGGGGCGATATTGGCCTCCACGCCGGCCGGCAGGTCCACGCTGCGCAGGCGCTCATTGACCTGCTGGCGTACTTCCAGCACCTTGGCCGCGTCGTCATAGGTGACGACGGTGAAGGACAGGCCGAACTGGGTGTGCGAGAAGACGCGGATGGAGTTGGGCAGGCCGGACAGCGCCATCTCGATGGGCAGCGTGACCTGTTTTTCCACTTCTTCGGCGGCGCGCCCGGGGAAGAGCGCGATCACCGTGACCTGGGTGTCGGTGACGTCGGGAAAGGCCTCGACCGAGAGGTTCTTGAAGGCGATCACGCCGGCCATCACGAACAGCAAGGTGCCCAGCACGATGAACAGCGGCTGGTGCACCGCATACTGGATGAGGCGTTTCATGGGCGCGGCGCCCCGGTGTCCGCGCCCGCGGGCCTGCTCTCGGTCTCCGCCAGGCGAAACTGGCGCGCCAGCAGCAGCACGTTGTCCGTCACCACCTGTTCACCGGCCTGCAGGCCGCTCAAGATCACGACTTCGCGGCTGCCCTCGTAGCTGAGCTCCACCCGGCGCGGCTCGAAGGTGCCGGGCTGGGTTTGCACGAAGACGCGGTGCTGCGAGCCATGCAGCAGCACGGCGGAGGCCGGCACCACCAGGCCCTGTTCGAAGCGGCGCTCGAAGACGGCGGTCGCCAGCATTTCCGCCTTGAGCAGGCGTTTCGGATTGGCCACGATGGCGCGGATCTTGATCGTGCGGGTCAGCGGATCGATGAAGTCGGAGCTGGTCACGATGCGGCCCTCGAAGGACTGGCCGGCCAGGGCCGGTACGCGCAGCGTGAAGCGCTGGCCTGGCCGCACCACGCCGATTTCGGTTTCGCGCGCGTCGATCTGCAGCCACAGCGAGGCCGGGTCGGTCACCACGAACAGGGCCGGCACGCCCGGGCCGCTGAGTTCGGGCCGCAGTTCCTGGCCCGGGTTGAGATTGCGCTCGACCACCACACCGGCCAGGCTGGCGCTGAGCACCAGCTGGTTGATGCTGCCGCTGCCGCCGTACATGCGGGTGCGGGCCTGGGCGCGTTCCACTTCGGCGCGGGTGCGCTCCTGCTCGGCTTCGGCCTGTTCCAGCTCCTTGCGCGCGACGATGCCGGCATCGAACAGCTCGCGCTGGCGTTGCAGGGCCTTGGTCGCCAGGCGGGCGTCGGTTTCGGCGCGCGCGGTGTCGCTCTGCGCCTGGCCGAAATCCGGCGAGGCCAGCACGGCCAGCGGTGCGCCCGCCTGCACGCGCTGGCCGACGTCGGCCTTGATCGTCGTGACCCGGCCGGCGAAGGACGGGTAGATGCGCTGGGTACGCTCTTCGTTCCAGACCAGCTTGGCGGGCAGTTCCACGGTGATGGGCTGGGCCGCGGCTGCGGCTGTGACCGGCAGCAAGCGCAGTTGCGGGTGGCCGGCGGCGAAGCGCAGCTGCCGGCCCTGCACGATGGGTGCGGGGGCCTCGGCCTGGGGGCGCGGGGCTTCACCGCAGGAGGCCAGCAGCAGGGCGCAGAGCAGTGGAGGAAGGGAGCGGTTCAGCATGGTTCACGACGCATCGGGAGAGGAAAGAGAAAGTGCAGGTCAGGGATTGGCGGCGGCTACGGGCAGGCCACTGCGCAGTTGCCAGGCCCCCAGGGCCTTGGCGTGCTCGCTGCGTGCCGCGACGGCGTCCAGCACGGTGGCGCGCAGGGTGCGCCGCGCGTCCAGCAGGTCGGTCAGCGAGAGCGCGCCCTTGCGGTAGGCCAGCTCGGCGCCTTCGGCCACACGGCGCGCGCGCGGCAGGATTTCGCTGTCGTAGGCGCCGGCCCGTACGGCCGCGCTTTGCAGCTCGTGCTGCAGGCGCTGCAGTTCCAGTCGGGCCAGGCGGCGGGTTTTCTCCAGCGCGCTTTCGGCCTGGGCCAATTGGGCGCTGGCGCGGCCGATCTCGCCCTCGTAGCCGTAGCCCCATTGCAGCGGCATCTGCATGCGCAGGGCCATCAGGGCTGTGGAGGTGCCGGGGTAGTGGTTGTAGGACACGCCCCAGGTGATGTCGGCTTTTTTCTGTGCGCTGCTGCCATCGAGTGCCGCCTGGGCCGCCTGCACGCGGGCGCGGGCGGCGCGCACGTCGGCGCGGGCCTCGACCAGGTCCTCCAGTACCGCAGCGGCGACCGGCGCGGCGGGCAGGGCCGGCCAGTCGGGGCGGGCCTGCAACTGTTCGGGAGCGGGCGCCAGTGCCGTCAGCTGCCACAGCACCAGGGCGGCGCGTTGTTGTTCCAGCTCGGCCTGACGCAGGTCGGCGCTGGCGCGCTGGGCTTCGATTTCCGTACGGGCTGTTTCCTGGGCCGACAGGTCACCGGCCTGCAGGCGCCGCGCGGCAATACGGGCCAGCTCGGCGGCGTTGCGCTCGATCTGCGTCACCTCGGCCAGGCGCTCCTGCGCGGCCAGCAGGTCATAAAACCCGGACAGCGCGGCCAGGCGCTGCTGCATGCCGGTCTCGTCCAGTTCGGCGCGGGCTGCATCGGCTGCGCGCTGGGCCGTCAGTGTGCGCAGTTCGCGCTTGTTGCCGCGCTCCCAGGTCCAGTCCAGGCCGACCGATTTGTCGTACCGTTGCTCGGTCCAGGCATTGCCGCTGCCGTTGCCGTTCTGCAGGTCGATCTGGTTGACACTGGCCGAGAGCACGGGAAAGGGTGAGCGGTCGGCGCTGGCGATGTCGGCTTGTGCGCCGGCCAGCGTACGCCGCGCCAGGGCGACGTCCAGATTGTCCTGGGCGGCCTGCAGGGCCTGCTGCAAAGAGACGGGTAGAGGCGCTGCGACCGGTGTCTGGGCCTGGACGGCCACCGGCAGCAACAGGCTGCCCAATAACAATAACTGACGTATGCTCATGGATCAATCCACTCGGGGGGATCGAGTGTCTCTGCCCCCGCCTGACCACTGACTGACTCCCGCCTTGGTGAAAATGCGTAGACCGCCCCCCTTACGAGCCCTGTCACCATGAGAATCCTGCTGGTCGAAGACGATCCCGTGCTGCGCGAAGTCATGCGCCTGAGCCTGCGTGATGCCGGCCACCGCGTGGACGAGGCCGGCACCCTGGAGCAGGCCGCGCATTTCTGGCGTGTGCAGCCTTTCGATGCCGTGCTGCTCGACCTGAACCTGCCGCAGAACGCCACGCTCGACAGCCCCCTGGCCAACGGCCTGTCCCTGCTGCGCGAGGCGCGGGCCCGGGGCGACCGCACGCCCGTGCTGGTGCTGACCGCGCGCAACCGCACCGACGAGCGCATCGCCGGCCTGGACGCGGGTGCCGACGACTACCTGGGCAAGCCCTTCGAGCTGGCCGAGGTCGAGGCGCGGCTGCGCGCCCTGGTGCGTCGCACTGCGGGCACCGACGACTTCTCCGAGATCGGCCGCCTGAGCCTGGACCGCAAGGCACGTCGGTTTGCGGTTGAAGGCGCCTTGCTGGAATTGCCGGCGCGCGAGTTCGAGGTGTTGTGGGAGCTCATGACCCCGCCCGGGCGGGTGGTCAGCAAGCGCAGCCTGTCGGACAAGCTGTCCGATTTTTCCGATGCGCTGGGCGACAACGCGCTGGAGGCCTTCATCTCGCGCCTGCGCAAGAAGCTGGTGGGCAGCGGCGCCCGCATCCGTACCCTGCGCGGCCTCGGTTATGCCCTGGAGCGGGGGGCGGAGGGGTGAGCCTGCCGCAGGCGCAGGGTCAGCCGTCCCTGCGCGCGCGCCTGGTGCGCCATGTGCTGCTGCCCTTGGCGCTGACCTGGCTGTTGGGTACCGCCGTGACCGTGGCCGTGGCCTACCACTTTGCCCAGAAGGCCTTCGACCGGGCGTTGCTCGACGACGCCTACGCCCTGGCCTCGCGCGTGCGCGCCCTGCCCCAGGGGCTGGCGCTGGAACTCTCCAGCCGCGAGATGAGCACCGTGCTGTTCGACCAGAGCGAGAGCATCTATTTCGTCGTGCGCCGCTCCGATGGCTCGGTCATGGCCGGCCACCCTGGCCTGCGCGCACCCATGCCGCGCAGTCCGGACACCATCCTGTTTGCCGAAGCCATCTACGAAGGCCAGCCCTTGCGCACGGTGACGGTGGTGCAGGACGAACCCGATAACTTCACCGTCATGGTGGGGCAGACCACGCGCAGCCGGCGTACCTTGCTGAGTGATGTGCTGACCTACTCGGTTGCGCCGCAGATCGCCTTGCTGCTGCTGTTGGCGGTCTCGCTGCGACGCATCATCGGCCAGGAGTTGCGGCCGCTGAATGCCTTGCAGCGTTCGGTCGAGCAGCGCGACGCGCTGGATCTCACGCCGGTGCCGGTCTCGGCCAGCTCGCGCGACATCGAACACCTGGGGACGGCCATCAATGCGCTGCTGGCGCGCGTCAGCCAGAGCATGCAGGCGCAGCGCGAGTTTTCCGGTAACGTGGCGCACGAACTGCGCACCCCGTTGGCCGGCATCCGCGCCTTGGCCGAGTATGGCCTGACACAACCTGATCCCGGCGCCTGGCGCGAGCAGCTGCAGCGTATCGCGTCCAGCGAGGCGCGCGCCAGCCGTCTGGTGGATCAGCTGCTCGCGCTGGCCCTGGCCGAAGAGGCCGACGCCGGCGTGCAGACCGGTCCGGTGGCGCTGGACGCGTTGGTGCGCGACACGGTGCTGCGCTACCTGCCGCGCGCCGACGCGGCCGGGGTGGACCTGGGCGTGCAGGGCCTGGACCAGCCCGTGCAGGTGGCCGGCAATGTGGCGCTGATCGAGGGCATCCTGGGCAACC
>Ga0208121_100446_pt1 | contig 14029 bp, 12 predicted proteins | sample LakWasMet62_LOW9_2_FD_183894 | JGI IMG/M metagenome (GOLD analysis project Ga0208121, IMG submission 183894) | Freshwater sediment methanotrophic microbial communities from Lake Washington under simulated oxygen tension - Sediment Metagenome... | ecosystem: Environmental > Aquatic > Freshwater >... | reverse complement strand
AATATCCCCTTGTATGGAAACTGCGTTGGTCAGTGTGTCTTGTCAGAAATTTTGGCTTGCCGGTCCGGTCGGGCGAACCGGCATCGGGTGGCTGGGCCTGCAGCTTGCACTGCTGCATGCGATTAGAGCGAGGGATGGTACCCGTGTCAACATGGCATGCGGCATTACAACAGCGCGGGGGCGAATTCTAGACGTATTTTTCATGCCGACCCCGGCCCATGTTCACAAATAAATTTTTCTCGCCCGGCGCACCGATGCTTTTCGCCGCGGAGCAAGAAACCCGTAGTTGCCGCTCACCCGCATGAGCGGATAGCGCACCACCTCAGCGCGCCGGCCGCACCACCAGACTCACACCCACGGCCGTCAGCACCGTCCCCGTGATGGTCAGCAGCGTGATCGGTTCGGCAAACAGCAGCCAGGCCATCAGGGCCGTGGTCGGGGGCACCAGGTACAGCAGGCTGGTCACGCTGGTGGCTGCACCACGTTGTATCAAGAGGTAGAGCAGCGAACTGCCCCCCAGCGTCAGCCCCAGTACCGACCAGGCCATGGCCGCGACCAGCTCCCAGTTCACGTTGCCGGTCAAGACGGTCCAGTGCAGGGTTTCGGTCTCGAGCAGGGCCAGCGGGAGTGTGACCAGGAGTGCCGCAATGAGCTGCACCGCATTGGCGCTGCGCACATCGCAAGGCGCAACAAAGTGTTTCTGATACAGCGTGCCGGTGGTAATGCTCAGCAGGGCGAGCACCGCCAGCGAGAGATTGAGCAGGTCGGCTTCGCCACCTTGCCCGAACTTTCGTGCCACCACCAGGGACAGACCTGCAAAACCCAGCGCGAGACCAGACCACTGCCGCCGCGTCACGGCCGAGCCGCGCGCCGACAGCCAGATGGCGGTGAGCACGGGCTGCAGGCCGACGACCAGGGCCACCAGCCCCGAGCCCATGCCGGCCTTGACCGCCGCCCACACGCCGCCCAGATAACCCGCATGCATGAGCACACCTGTCACGGAGAGATGCAGCCATTGCGCGCGCGTGGCCGGCCAGGCCACGCGGGCCAGCAGGACCCAGGGCAGGAAACAAAGGATGGACAGCACGTAACGCCAGGCCAGGAAACCCAGTGGCGGCGCATGGGGCATGCCGTAGCGCGCCACGATGAAGCCCGTGCTCCAGATCAGCACGAAGACCAGCGGCATGGCCCGCAACAGGGCCTTACTGTCGCTGCGGTGACTCATCGCGCAGACTTCATTTCACACGGGCACGGATTTCCGGCAGTGCTTTCTGCAGGTAATAGACCATGGACCAGACCGTCAGGACGGCCGCCAGCCAGATCAGGCCGGTCCCCCACTGGTGCGTGTCAATCAGTCCGAACAGCATGCCGTCAAACAGCAGGAAGGGAATGGCCACCATCTGCACCGTGGTCTTGACCTTGCCCAGCATGTGCACGGCCACGCTGCGCGAGGCGCCGATCTGGGCCATCCATTCACGCAGGGCCGAGATCGCGATCTCGCGGCCGATGATGATGAGCGCCACGAAGACATCAGCGCGTTGTAGATGCACCAGCACCAGCAAGCTGGCGCAGACCAGGAACTTGTCGGCCACCGGATCGAGGAAGGCACCGAAGGAGGAAATCTGGTTGAGCTTGCGCGCCAGGTAGCCGTCAAGCCAGTCGGTCAACGCGAACACCACGAACATCACCGTGGCGATCAGGTTGCGCGTGGCGGGCTCCAGGGGCAGGTAGAACACCCCCACGATCAGGGGGATCGCGACGATGCGCGTCCAGGTCATGAGGGTGGGGATGGTGAAAAACATGGGCCTGATTGTGGCATGGCCCGCAGACCCGCCCGCGGTCGCTCGGCGCTTCAGTGCAAGGCGCGGTAAATGGCCTCGGCCAGTTCGTGCGAAATGCCGTCCACCGAGGCCAGGTCCTCGACACTGGCAGACGCCACGCCACGCGCGCCGCCAAAGCGCTGCAGCAGCCTGGCGCGCCGCTTGGGACCGACACCGGGGATTTCCTCGATCTTGCTGCCGCCGGTGCGGACCCTGGCGCGCGCGGCGCGCATGCCGGTGATGGCAAAACGATGCGCCTCGTCGCGGATCTGCGCCACCAGCATCAGCGCCGCCGAGTCCTTGCCCAGGTAGACCTTTTCGCGCCCGTCGGCAAACACCAGCTCCTCCAGGCCGACCTTGCGGCCTTCGCCCTTCTCCACACCGACGATGAGCCCCAGGTCCAGGCCCAGTTGCTCGAAGACCTCGCGCGCCATCGCCACCTGGCCCTTGCCGCCGTCGACCAGCACCAGGTCGGGCAGGCGGTCGGTACCCTCGGTGGCCATGCCTCCCTCGCCTTCGCCCCCTTCACGCAGTGCCTGCGCCAAGCGTGCATAACGACGCGTCAGCACCTGGCGCATGGCCGCGTAGTCGTCCCCAGGCGTGATGCCATCGATCTTGTAGCGCCGGTACTCGCTGTTCTGCATCTTGTGGTGGTGGAACACCACGCAGGAAGCCTGGGTGGACTCGCCTGCGGTGTGCGAGATATCAAAGCACTCGATGCGCAATTCGTCCAGCCGGTCCTGCGGCAAGGCCAGGGCCTCGGCCAGCGCACGTGTGCGTGCCTGCTGGGAACCCTCTTCGGCCAACAGACGGGCCAGTTGCAAGGCCGCATTGGTCTGGGCCATCTCCAGCCAGCTGCGACGCAACTCGCGCGGCTGATGCACGGCGCGGATCCTGATGCAGGCCTGCTCCGACAGGGCCTCGATCAGGCCCTTGCCCACCGGCTCGCTGGTGATCAGCGTAGGCACGGCCGGCACCTCCACATAGTGCTGGGCAATGAAGGCTTCCAGCACCTGCACCTCGACCGGCACGGCGCCACTGTCGTCCTCGCTGCCCAGCAGGGCGGCGTCCTCCACATGCACCGGGAAATAGGCGCGATCGCCCAGGTGGCGGCCGCCGCGCACCATGGCCAGGTTCACGCAGGCACGTCCGCCCTGCACCTTGACGGCCAGAATGTCGACATCGCGGTCATCCACGTTGTCCATGGCCTGCTGGTGCAGCACATTGGAGAGGGCGGCCACCTGGTCGCGCAGCTCGGCTGCCTGCTCGAACTCCAGCCGCTCGGAATGGGCCATCATGCGGGCTTCGAGCTGCTGCAGCACCTGCTGCGTCTCGCCGTGCAGAAAACCCTCGGCATGCGCGACGTCCTGCGCATAAGCCTCGGGGCTCACCAGCCCCACGCAAGGACCGGAGCAGCGCTTGATCTGGTACAGCAGGCAGGGTCGCGTGCGGTTGGCAAACACCGTGTCTTCGCAAGTGCGCAAGCGGAACACCTTCTGCAGCAGCAGGATGCCCTCCTTCACGGCCCAGGCGCTGGGGTAAGGCCCGAAGTAGTGGTGCTTTTTCTCCACCGCGCCGCGGTAGTAGGCCACGCGTGGCCAGGCCAGGGCATCCTGGCCATCGACGGGCTGGGCAACGGTGATCTTCAGGTAGGGGTAGCTCTTGTCGTCGCGGAACAGGATGTTGTAGCGCGGGTGCTGGGTCTTGATGAGGTTGTTTTCCAGCAGCAGGGCCTCGGCCTCCGAGCGCACCACCGTGGTCTCCAGGCGCGCGATCTTGCCCACCATATGGCCGATGCGCGTGCCATCGTGACTCTTCTGGAAGTAGTTGGCCACCCGCTTCTTGAGGTTGCGCGCCTTGCCGACATAGAGCAGGCCGCCATCGGCATCGAAATAACGGTAGACCCCCGGCAAGCTGGGCAGTGCCGCCACTTCACTGAGCAATTGATCGGAATGCAGGTCGGACATGGCTCAATCCACCGAGGGCGTGATCAGCTGCGCATAGTCCTGCAACGCTTCCAGAACGGCCACGCCGCGCGCATCGGCGGTCTCCGACAAGGTGTCCAGGGCGGCCAGGAAGACATCGACATTGCGGGCGCCGCAGGCACCATCCAGCAGCCGCTGCGCCCGGTGTGTTTCCCAGCGTTGCGCCTCGTCCGGCGTGAGGGTTGCCGGGAAGTTCCTGGCGCGGTAACGAAACAGCAGTTCGCCTAGCCGGTCGTCGTCAAAACCGGTGCGGTGGTGGGCCAACTCGGCTGGCGACAGCGCCCGCGCCTGGTTCAGGCGCCGCCGGTCCGCGTTACCGACAAAACCACCGTAGAGGTCTTCGTCCACATCGGGCGTTGCCTCCTGGGGACGACTGAAAACCTCGGGCCAGATGGCGCTCATGTCGGGCAAAGCCCGCGCCTTTTCGGCATGCCGCAGCGCCGCGTCCAGATCCACCCCCCACTTGGCCGCCATCTGGGGGCTCAAGGTTTGCAGCTTGCGCACCACCATCGGCGACTTGTTGAGGTGCACGGACTTGAGCGGCAGTCGCTGCACGCCCTCGGGCAGTTCTGTGGACTTGCTGAACAGGCGCAGGCGCAGCGTGGCGACGTCCAGCAGCGCCAGTTCACTGGGGTCGTACGCCAGGTCCCAGGCCAGCAGCTCATTCTTGTTTGTCGGATGCGTCGCCAGCGGCCACATGACGGCGAGGCAACCGCGCTCGGGCGCAAACATGCCCGACACATGCAAGAAGGGCTGCGCCGCCTGCGGGCTGGTGGGCAGGCCCAGCTCTGCGGCCACACGGTCTTTTTTGTGCAGGCCCAGGCAGAACTCGAAGAGCTTGGGTTGGGCCTTGCGGATCAGCCGCGCCAGGGCGATGGTGGCGCGCACATCGGACAGGGCGTCGTGCGCGGCCTCATGCAAAAGACCGTTGGCACGGGCCAGGTCTTCGAGCTTGAAGCTGGGCCTGCCATCTTCCTTGAGCGGCCACTGGATGCCCTCGGGCCGCAGCGCATAGGCCATGCGCACGACATCAAGCAGATCCCATCGACCACAGTCGTTCTGCCATTCGCGGGCGTAAGGGTCGATCAGATTGCGCCAGAGCATGAAGCGCGTGACTTCATCGTCAAAACGGATGGTGTTGTAGCCCACCCCGATGGTGCCGGGCTGGGCCAGCAGCTGCTCGATTTTCGCGGCAAAAGCGTGCTCGGGCAGGCCCCGCTCCAGGCACTGCTGGGGGGTGATGCCCGTGATCAGGCAGGAGGCGGGGTCGGGCAGGTAATCATTGGCGGGCTGACAATAAATCATCACCGGCTCGCCCACCTCATTCAGTTCGGCGTCGGTGCGGATGCCGGCAAACTGCGCAGGCCGGTCACGACGCGGGTTGAGCCCGAAGGTTTCGTAGTCGTGCCAGAGAAAGGTGTGGGAAAAGTTCGACGGCATGGCGTGATTGTGCCCCGCAGCTTGCGGCCGGGATTGGGCACAATGCCCGCATGCCCGCCGCCGCCCGTCCCTCCTCAGTCCTGCGCTGGGATCTTTTCTGCAAGGTCATCGACAACTACGGCGACATCGGTGTCTGCTGGCGCCTGGCGCGCCAGCTGGCGGCACGTGGCCAGGCCGTGCGCCTGTGGGTGGACGACGCCAGCGCCCTGCGCTGGATGGCACCCCAGGGCTGCGCGGGCGTGGAAGTGCGCGCATGGACCGCACCACTGCTGCTGGCGGACCTGGCACCGGCCGACGTACTGGTCGAGGCCTTCGGCTGCGAGGTTCCGGACGAATTCGTGACCCGCTACGTGGGCTGGCGTGCGGCCGATGGCCACCCGGCCGCCTGGATCAACCTCGAATACCTCTCGGCCGAAAGCTACGTGGAACGCAGCCATGGCCTGCCCTCCCCCGTCATGCGGGGACCGGGTCGTGGCCTCGGCAAACGTTTTTTCTACCCCGGCTTCACCGCCGCCACCGGCGGCCTGCTGCGCGAACCCGGACTGCTGGACCGCCAGGCCGGCTTTGACCGCACGGCCTGGCTGGGCCGCCAGGGAATCACGCCGATCGCCGGAGCACACCGGATTTCGCTGTTCTGCTACGAACCGGCCGCCCTGCCCGACCTGCTGGAATCGCTGGTACACCAGGCGACGCCCGTGCAATTGCTGGTCACCGCGGGTCGCGCCACGGCGGCCGTGCAGGCCTGCGCCCTTCCACCCGGCCTGGCAGTGCACTACCTGCCCTACCTCACGCAGGATGACTACGACCACCTGCTGTGGAGCTGCGATCTGAATTTCGTGCGCGGGGAAGATTCACTGGTACGCGCCCTGTGGGCCGGCCAGCCTTTCGTCTGGCAGATCTACCCGCAACACGACGATGCCCACCACGCCAAGCTGGAGGCCCTTCTGGCGCAGATCGGGGCCCCGGATACCCTGCGGGCCTGGCACCGGACCTGGAACGGCCTGGACACCCATCCGCTACCCGCCCAGGACCTGCCGGGCTGGGCCGGGGCCCTGGCGCAGGCCCGTGCGCGCCTGCTAGGACAGACCGACCTGCTGAGCCGGCTACTTGAATTTGTGGATGGCAGCCCCAGTTGATCCCCATCGCCCTGAAAAAACGTTAAAATTCAAGGCTTTGCGGGAACCGCTACGGCTCGACCTGACGGATTCCCCTTCCCTGCCGCACGAACACCGGTTTACTCGGGGCATAAAGCGGCCAACCGAATCAGCACTACGGAAACACTATGAAGATCGCTCAGGAAATTCGCGCCGGCAACGTGATCATGCACGGCAAGGACCCGATGGTCGTGCTCAAGACCGAATACAGCCGCGGTGGCCGCAACTCCGCCACCGTGCGCATGAAGCTCAAGAGCCTGATCGCCAACTTCGGTACCGAAGTCGTGTTCAAGGCCGACGACAAGATGGACCAGGTCATCCTGGACAAGAAGGATTGCACCTACTCCTACTTCGCCGACCCGATGTACGTCTGCATGGACGCCGACTACAACCAGTACGAAGTCGAAGCCGAGAACATGGGCGACGCCCTGAACTACCTCGAAGACGGCATGGCGGTCGAAGTGGTGTTCTATGACGGCAAGGCCATTTCGGTGGAGCTGCCCACCAGCGTCGAGCGCGAGATCACCTGGACCGAACCCGCCGTCAAGGGCGACACCTCGGGCAAGGTGCTCAAGCCGGCCAAGATCGCCACCGGTTTCGAAGTGCCCGTGCCGCTGTTCGTGAGCCAGGGCGACAAGGTCGAGATCGACACCCGCACCGGCGAATACCGCAAGCGCGTCTGATTGTTCCCACCTCTGACCTCACAAGGCTCCTTCGGGAGCCTTGTGTTTTTGGATGCCCGATTCGGTGTAGGCTATCCACATGAACGAAGCTGAGACCACGACCGGCGCCATCGGCCCGGGAACAGGCGGCGGACCGTCGCGCCTGGCCCTGCGCCGCGTACTGATCGACACCTATCACGAGAACGTGGCCTACATGCACCGCGACTGTGAGGTCTACCGGGCCGAAGGTTTCAAGGCCCTGTCCAAGGTCGAGGTGCGCACCAACGGCCACAGCATCCTGGCCACGCTCAATGTGGTCGACGACGCGTCCATCGTGGCTTGCGGCGAACTCGGCCTGTCCAAGGCGGCTTTCGCTCAACTCGCGGTGGAAAACGGTCATACCGTCACGGTGGCCCAGGCCGAGCCCCCCGAATCCATGGGTGCCCTGCATCGCAAACTCGCCGGCGAACGCCTGACGCAGGACGACTTCCGTGCCATCGTGCGCGACATCACCGAACACCACTATTCCAAGATCGAACTCACGGCTTTCGTCGTTGCGGCCAACCGCGACGAGCTCGACCGCGAGGAGGTGCTGTTCCTGACCGAGGCCATGGTCGAAGCCGGCCGCCGGCTCGACTGGCAGGAGCCGCTGGTCGTGGACAAGCACTGCATCGGCGGCATCCCCGGCAACCGCACCTCCATGCTGGTCGTGCCCATCGTGGCCGCGCACGGCATGCTCTGTCCCAAGACCTCCTCGCGCGCCATCACCTCGCCGGCCGGTACGGCCGACACCATGGAGGTACTGGCCGAGGTGGAGCTGCCCATTGAGAAATTGCAGGATATCGTGCACCAGCACCGGGGCTGCCTGGCCTGGGGTGGCACAGCCAACCTCTCCCCCGCCGACGACGTGCTGATTTCGGTCGAACGGCCGCTGGCACTCGATTCGCCAGGGCAGATGGTGGCCTCCATCCTGTCTAAGAAGATCGCCGCCGGCTCCAGCCACTTGGTGCTGGACATCCCCATCGGTCCCACGGCCAAGGTACGTTCCATGCCCGAGGCGCAGCGCCTGCGCCGTCTCTTCGAGTACGTGGCACGGCGCATGAAACTCTCGCTCGACGTGGTCATCACCGACGGCCGCCAGCCTATCGGTTTTGGCATCGGCCCGGTGCTGGAGGCTCGCGACGTCATGCGCGTACTGGAGAACGATCCCCGTGCACCCATGGACCTGCGCCAGAAAGCACTGCGCCTGGCCGGCCGCATGCTGGAGGCCGACCCGGACGTGCGTGGTGGTGACGGTTTTGCCATCGCGCGCGACATCCTCGATTCGGGCCGCGCCCTCAAGAAGATGAACGACCTCATCCAAGACCAGGGCAGCCATCACTTCGATCCCAACCATCCGAAGCTGGGCCGGCTCAGCTTCGAGATCCGCGCGCATGGCGCCGGCGTGATCAGCGGCATCGACAACCTGCAGCTGGCCCGCATCGCCCGCTTTGCTGGCGCACCCAAGGTGAAGGAAGCCGGTGTCGACCTGCTGCGCAAATTGGGCGACGAGGTGCAGAACGGCGACGTGCTCTACCGCGTGCACGCCAGCTACCCGGCCGACCTGGAGTTCGCGCGCCAGGCCTGTACGCGCGCCAGCGGCTACCGCATCGGCCGGGCCGAGGACGTGCCGCACGTGTTCGTGGAGTTCTGAGCATGCGCCCTGCCCTGCTACTGCATTTCGAGGACGAGGCCGATAGCGCCGCGCGCATCGCTGCCGCGGCCGGCATGCCTCACGCCTGCATCCAGCGTCATCGTTTCCCCGATGGCGAATTCAAGCTGCGCCTGCCGGCCAAGCTGCCAGCTCACGTGGTCCTCCTGCGCACGCTGGCCCAGCCCAACGAAAAGCTGGTCGAGCTGCTGCTTTCCGCGCAGACAGCCCGAACGCTGGGTGCCGCACAGCTGACCCTGGTCGCGCCCTATCTGGCCTATATGCGACAGGACATCGCTTTCACGCCGGGCGAAGCCGTGAGCCAGCGCATCGTGGGCCGCTTCCTGGCCGACCTGTTCGATGCCGTCATCACAGTGGACCCGCACCTGCACCGCGTGACCACACTTGAAGAGGCAATACCGGTGCCGCGCGCCGTGGTGCTCAGCGGCGCCCCGCTGCTGGGCGATCTGATCGCCCGGCGACGCCCGGGGGCCCTGTTGATGGGCCCGGACGAAGAGGCAGCACAATGGGTCGCACAAGCCGCCGCTCGCCACGGCTTCGAGCACGCGGTCTGCCGCAAGGTGCGGCATGGTGACCGCCATGTCGAAATTGCCCTGCCCAGACGGAATGTGCGCGGCCGCGACATCGTGCTGCTCGACGACGTGGCCAGCAGCGGCCACACCCTGGCCCAGGCGGCCCGCGGCCTGCTGGCCGCCGGAGCCGCCTCGGTCGACGTGGCCGTCACGCACGCCCTTTTTGCCGGTGATGCCGGACAACTGCTCTGGGACGCCGGCATCCGCCAGGTCTGGAGCACCGACTGCATCACCCACCCCAGCAATGCGGTGAGCATGGCCCCGGCCATCGCCGCCGCCCTCCAGTGAGTTCCCCATGAAAACCCCGCACGATCTCAGCGCCCGCACCCTGGCCGATGCCTGGGCCGACCTGAAAGCCCACGCCGACGCCGGAATTCCCCTGCAAGCCGATGCCTACCGCCTGGCCTTTGCCGACCCCGAGTTCCTGCTGCGCCGCGAGACCCGTGGCATCCGCTTCCAGCTCGAAATGCTCAAGCCCGATCTGGAGCAGCAGGAACAGGGCGTGACCAACACCATCGTCGTTTTCGGCAGTGCACGCTTTCCATCGCCAGAGACGGCACAGGCCCGGATGGAAGCCGCACGCGCCAGCGGCGATGCCGGGGCCCTGCGAGGCGCTGAACGCGACATGCGCAATGCCCAACGCTACGATCAGGCCCGCCAGTTCGGACGACTTGTCGCGGAACACAGCAGGCACCTGTCGCACAGCGAGCGCCTCTACATCTGCACCGGCGGCGGCCCGGGCATCATGGAAGCGGCCAACCGCGGCGCGCACGAAGCCGGCGCCCTCAACGTGGGCCTGAACATCGCTCTGCCGCACGAGCAGTCGGGCAACCCCTACATCTCGCCCAGCCTGTGCTTCAAGTTCCACTACTTCGCGCTGCGCAAGATGCACTTCATGATGCGTGCCAAGGCGCTGGTGGCCTTCCCCGGCGGCTTCGGCACACTCGATGAACTGTTCGAGATTCTTACGCTGGTGCAGACCGGCAAGTCCGAGCCGGTCCCCGTGGTGCTCCATGGCAGCAGCTTCTGGAAGCGGCTCATCAACTTCGACCTGCTGATCGAGGAAGGCGTGATCTCGCCGGAGGACACGGCGCTGTTCAGCTTCGTCGATACGCCCGAAGACGCCTGGGAGGCGATCCAGTCTTTCTATCGGCTGGAGGATGCCCTGAAGCCCTGAGGCCTGGCCAGGCCACCCCGCGGGGCCAGGCTCACATGGCGTGCGGCTGTGAGGGTGCCCTCAGCTTCCAGGCCGTGTGACTGCCCAGCCCCACCACGGCCCCCACCACCCAGAACACCAGCGACACCCCCACCGCGGCGCCGATGCTGCCAAAGAGCAGCGGCATGACTACACTGGAGCCGTTGAGCGACATCAGGCGCAGGCCCAGCGCCTCGCCGTGCCGGTCGGCCGGCGTGATCTGGTGCAGGGTGCTCATGATCATGGGCTGCACCGACCCGAGCACCAGGCCCAGCAGCACCGAGCAAACGCCCATGCCCAGCGCGCTGGGCATGAAGGGGTAGACGCCGAACAGCACGGCCGTGGCCAGCATGGCGCCGCTGATCACCAGCCACTCCCGCAGATGTTCGGCCAGCCAGGGCATGGCCAGGCGCACCAGGGTGGCAGCCAGTGCAAAGGAGCCCAGCAGCATGCCGATGGTCGAGGCGCTGTAGCCGCGCTCGTGGCCCAGCACGGGCAGCACGAAGGTGTGCACGTCCCAGCACGACGAAAGAAACCAGTTCACCAGCAGCAGGCGGCGCATCATGGGGTCGCGCAGCAGGTCCCAGGCGCGGCGCTTGCCCTGCTCGGCAGGGCTGGCCGCCGAAGGCAGGTCCGGCGTCCTACGCACCCACCACCAAGTCAGCAGGGGCAACACCGCCATCAGCAAAAAAGCGATGCGGTAGCCGTTCAGGTCACCCGCCTCACCGCCCAGCCAGACGCCGGCATGATCGATAAGCAGGCCAGCGGCCAGCGGCCCCAGGAAATTGGAGGTGGCCGGCCCGATGGACAACCAGCTGAACACCTGCTTGAGCTCGGTCGCGTCGCGCGCCGCACGGCCCACATGGCGCTGCAGCGCAATCGCCGCCGCACCTGTCGCACCGCCACTGAGCAGCGCGGCCAGGCAGAGCATGGGAAACACGGGAAACAGGGCGGCCAATGCGGTACCCGCCGTCGCAGCGGTCACGCTGAAGGCGATGGGCCGGCGCAAGCCGTGACGGTCGGCATAACGCCCCGCCGGCAGGGCCAGAAAGACCTGGGTCAGCGCAAACAGGGCCATCAGCACGCCCACCGCCATCGCGCTGTAGCCCTGCTTGAGCGCCAGCAGCGGTGCCGCCATGCGCAGGCCCGCCATGCAGGCGTGCAGGCAGATGTGCCCGACGATCAGGCGCGCCAGCATGAAACGCGGGGCTGCTGTAACGCCTGTCACCCCTCGTCAGCCTCTTTGTCCACCGGTAGCAGGGTCTGCGCCTGCGTCTCGGGCAGGGCCTCGACCTGGCGCAACGCACGCTTCATGACATTGCTGCGGGTTTCGGCCTGCTGCAGGGTATTGAGCACGGTCTCGGTCTGCGACTTGACCTTGGCCAGCACGTCGCCGAACTTGCCGAACTCTGTCTTGACGGCGCCCAGCACCTGCCAGACCTCGCTGGAGCGTTTTTCCAGCGCCAGCGTGCGAAAGCCCATCTGCAGGGAACTGAGCATGGCCAGCAGTGTGGTGGGGCCGGCCAGGGTGATACGGTGCTCTCGCTGCAGGCCTTCCATCAGACCGGGGCGGCGCAGCACTTCGGCGTACAGGCCTTCGGTAGGCAGGAAGAGGATGGCGAAATCCGTGGTGTAGGGCGGCTCGATGTACTTCTCGGCAATCGACTTGGCTTCGAGCCGGATACGTGCCTCCAGCGCCTTGGCGGCGGCCTCGGCCGCCACGGCATCGGCGCGCTGCTGCGCATCAAGCAGGCGCTCGTAGTCCTCGTTCGGGAACTTGGCATCGATGGGCAGCCACAGCGGCGAGCCGTCGTCCGACTTGCCCGGCAGCTTGATGGCGAAGTCCACCACGTTCTTGCTGCCCGGGCGCGTGGCGATCTGTGCGGCGTATTGGTCGGGCACGAAGACCTGCTCCAGCAGGCCGGCCAGCTGGGCCTCGCCGAACATGCCGCGCGTCTTGACGTTGGTCAGCAGGTGCTTGAGGTCACCCACGCCAGCCGCCAGGGTCTGCATCTCGCCCAGGCCTTTGTGCACCTGCTCCAGGCGCTCGGCCACCTGCTTGAAGCTCTCGCCCAGGCGCGCGTGCAGGGTGGTCTGCAGCTTCTCGTCCACCGTGGCACGCATCTCGTCGAGCTTGGCGATATTGGTCTGCTGCAGCTGGGCCAGCTGGGCCTCCAGCGTGGCGCGCACCTCGGACATACGCCGGGCGTTGGACTCGCTGAGGGCTTCCAGGCGTTGCGCCAGGGTGTCCGACAGGGTTTTCTGCAGCAGCGCCAGCTGCTGGCCGAAGGCGTCGATCTGCGTGTTCTGCGTGCGCGTGGCCTCGGCGCCTTGCTGCACCAGGGTCTGCTGGAAGGTTGCCAGGTTCTGCGTCAGCTCCTGCCGCGAGCTGCGGGCCGATTCGCTGATCTCCTGGCGCAGGGCACGCGACAGCTGTTCGGCGGCCTGCGCCGATTTCGCGTCCTCCCGGCGCAGCACGAGTGCCAGCAACAGCACCAGATTCAAGACGCCCAGCACCAGCAGGGCCCAGAACACGACTGAGTTCAAACCGTTTTCCTCCAGGCCCCTATTGTGATTCATGACGCGCAGCAGGATCCCCCGACGGACGTGAGGGCCACTCCCTCAATACATTTGTACAAATATAATCAAACGCATGAAACCAGCTCGCTCCCGGCGCCCGGCCCAGGTGGCCACGGCAGCGTCTCGCGCAGAGGCCGACCCTGCGGTCCAGGCCCTGCGCCGATTCCGCCAGATCTTCGCCACGGTGCGCTCACATTTCCGCCAGGTCGAACAGATCACCGGCACCGGTGCGGCACAGCTGCGCGCGCTGAGCCTGCTACGCGAGCAGCCAGGCCTGCGAATGAGCGCTCTGGCGCAGGCCATGGACATCCACCAGTCCACCGCCAGCAACCTCGTCAAGACCTTGGTCGAACGCAAGCTGGTCATCGGCGCACGCAATGGCGGCGATGCCCGCGTGCTGCACCTCAGCCTGCTGCCCGCCGGGGAAAAAATACTGCAGCGCCTGCAGGGGCATTACATCGGCGTGTTGCCCCAGGCCCTGCAGACCCTGCCCCCGACCGTGCTCAGGCGCCTGAACACCGACCTGGACCTGCTGCTGGCCGCCATGCAGGCCGATGACACCGCCGCCAGATCCCCGCTGGCCTCGCTCTGAGACCCGGCACGACCGCCGGGCCCCTAAAGGAAGGAAAATCGATGATCGACCTGATGCTCAACTGGTCCGAGTGGATCAAGCCATCGGCCGGCCTGCCCACCGTGCAGTGGGCCCTGCTGCTGGCCCTGGCCGCCGCTGCCGGGCACCTGCTGCAGCGTCACCTGGGCCTGCCCAAGGTGCTGGGTTATTCGGCCGTGGGCGCCCTGGCCGGCTTCTCCGGCTACACCACGGCCAGCTGGCCGCTGGACGGCATCGCGCAGTTCATGGTGGAACTCGGCCTGTCCATCGTGCTGTTCGAGGCCGGTGGGCGCCTGTCGC
>Ga0208121_100443_pt1 | contig 14062 bp, 16 predicted proteins | sample LakWasMet62_LOW9_2_FD_183894 | JGI IMG/M metagenome (GOLD analysis project Ga0208121, IMG submission 183894) | Freshwater sediment methanotrophic microbial communities from Lake Washington under simulated oxygen tension - Sediment Metagenome... | ecosystem: Environmental > Aquatic > Freshwater >... | reverse complement strand
TCTCCGGCAAAATACCGGATCATGACACATATCAGGATGGACAGTTTTCGACGCTGTTTTCCCTGATTCCCTGGCCATTTTTCCACGCTGTTTTACAAACACGGCTCACTTATCCAAGTGTGATAATACGTCTTGTGATACCTCTTTAACGCAGCAATATTCCGACCAATCCCTGTCGCAGGGAAGGCGTTTAACCGGTTGGTTTTTTGCGTCTTCAGCATTACTCGCCTGTCCTTGCCATATTGCTTTTTGGATCATGCTGTTTTCCGGGACAGCATTGGGTAGTTTCTTTTCCGAACAGACGGTAACTGCCGTCATGGGTTTTTCGGTGATATTCCTGATTTCGTTAACCGCAGCACTGTTGGCGTTTAATAAAATTAAGCTATAGAGACGCGCACATCGCGTCTCTATAGCTTTCTGCCTAGATGGATTGAAGCTTAAGTGTCCAGAAAGTTTACCAATATCCCAACCAACATGGTGATGGGTTTCCTCGGTGCAGGTAAAACCACAGCCATTCTTAATTTGCTTAAACAAAAACCAGCTAACGTAAAATGGGCAGTATTAGTCAATGAGTTTGGGCAAGTTGGCATTGACGGCGCCATCTTCGCGGCTTCGGGTGCGATAGTCAGGGAAGTGCCGGGAGGTTGTCTGTGTTGCTCGGTGGGGCTGCCTTTTCAGGTTGCTATTAATCGCTTGATAACGGAAGTCAAACCGGATCGTTTGCTCATTGAACCAACCGGTTTAGGCCACCCAAAGCGGGTATTGGATATGCTCACCGACGGGTATTTTCGGACTGTGCTGGATGTGCGCGCCAGTATTTGCCTGGTTGATCCGAGAAAGTTAGGCGACAGTCGCTACACGTCGCATGAAAACTTTGTCGATCAAATCGCCTTATCCGATGTGCTGGTCGCTAATAAAATGGATTTAGCCGACAAGGCAGCGACTCAGCTGTTCGAGCGTTGGGCCGATGGCAGCCGCCCACGTAAAGCGGTTGTTGCTCAAACCGTTCAAGGGCAACTGGATGTTGCCTGGCTGGATTTAACAAGAAACCCGGCAAGGCAAGCTGCTTTTCCTGATGCCCATCAAGCTGGATCGATCCAAATTGATGCAGATTATAGGCGAATGACCCGTAAGAGCGCGTTAGCGAATTCGCCCCTACAAAATGCAGCGGATGGTTACCAGAGTTATGGCACTGTATTTCCAGAACACAGTTGTTTTGATTATATACGTATAACACGGTTATTAAACCAACTGAAGGCGGAAAGAATAAAAGCCATTTTCGCGACCAACAAAGGCTGGTTCATTTTTAATGCAGCGGACGGGTTAATGACTATCGTTCCGTGCAAACCTTCAGCGAATAGCCGGATTGAAATAGTCGCTACCCAAAATAACTGGCAGGATATTCCGTCTGCATTAAATCAATGTATTGCAAACAGCTGTTCGGACTCGGATTAAGAATCCCTTTCTATCGGAAAGCCAGCTAGGAACAGATTCCGGCCTGCTTTAAAGTAGACTTTGTTACCGCTTTTTTAACTTTATGCTTGACTCTGTTCTTGAGTAGGGCATTTATTATTTCAATCGAGCTTTGGTTTTTTTCATAGTCATCAGTCAGACGATTATTTTTCCTCTTCAGGAAAAAATAATCGTCCTTTTTTATTCAGCAATAAGCACGTTTATATCTCTTTCATATTCTAACTGAGCAAGTTTAGCCTTGATTCAACAAGGGTTAAATTTTGATCAACGATGGTTTGTTTTTCATAACATATTAGGGTGAATAAAATGACAGATTTTATGTTTTTTGTTTTTACTAAAATTTTAGGTATTGACCTGAAAGACGCGCACGACATACCTTGGGGCACGCAATTTTTCTTCTACCCGGTCATTGGTTTTCTCATTGCCATTATCGTACTTAAATTCATCGGCAATGAAGAAAAAGAAGAAGAGAAAGTAACAAAACCTACATCCGATAAACAATAAACTTTGTTATCTGGCGCCATAAATATGCAGATTTTTTAATATTTCTGATCATTCAATGCGTATTGCAAACCCCATCTAATCTAGCCTTAGATGTTTATTCCATGCGGCGCAATCTATGTGGTTAAGTGAGTGATAACACGCGTAACGCTTTAGCAGCATTAGCAAATGCTCAGCATAGATCACAAATTAGCAAGCTTTTTCAAATTTACGCTTGACTCTGTTCTTAGATACGGCATTTATTATTTCAATCGTGCTTTGGGGGGTATAACTTGGCTGTCGATTAGCTTTTTTCCCATTAGGAATGATCTTATCGGCGGCCCTCTTTTCAGAAATAAGCACGTTTATATCGATTTTTTAGGTCTATGTCCTGAGGCTCAAATAGATGATTACACAAAAACCATTCAATTCTATAAGCGCCGCTTCATTTTTTGGAAAGGAAAACACCATGATGCAAGTGAAATTCGGAGTCGGACTCGTTGATAGGTGGCGACACCACGGTCGCGATTGGGATTCCCTTTATGACACAGCACTATTGGCGTTGATGGCGGCCGGTTTTGGCAGCGCAGCCATCAACCACCTGTCGGTGTTGCACTTCCTGAGTCCGATCTTTAACTTCACAGCGGTTAATTGTCTCGTATTTGCCCATAGCAAGCTTTATCAGTCATCCGCTCATACTGGCGAGACTGGCCCAAAGCCTAAAAGAGAGCGTCTGTATAAGACACTGTTCTGGATTACCGCGACGCTCACGCTAGCGATGGTCGGCTTGCCGAGTATTTACTATCTGCTTTTGGGAAGCGTTGCGGGCCTGCTTTCCGGACTGTTCGGCATCGGCGGCGGCATTATCATTGTCCCCTTCCTGGTCTGGCTTTTTTCGGCTCAGGGGATTGCGCCGGACTTGGTCATGCTGATGGCCGTGGCGACTTCGCTAGCCACTATCATCGTCACCTCAGCGGCTTCCCTTCAGTCTCACCACCTTCTCGGTGCGGTTGACTGGCTGGTCGTGAAGCAACTGGTGCCAGGTGTCTTGGTCGGTGCTCTGCTGGGTTCGGTCGTCGCGGACAGCTTGCCGACCGATCTTTTTAAAACGCTGTTCGCCTTCTTTCCGTTATGGGTAGCTTTTCAGCTGATCAAACCCAACTTGCCAGCGCTCGATCCTGATAAGTCGCCTGGCGACCGAAACCTTGTCGGCGCAGGCGGCATCATCGGTGTACTTTGCACCCTCTTGGGCGCCGGCATCGGGGTCATCATCGTCCCTTTCCTGGTCAAGCGCCAGTTTCCCTTGCGCCAAGCTGTGGCCGTTTCCAGCGCCTGTGGATTATCCATCGCTATCGTCGGTTCTTTCGGCTACATCGCCCTAGGCTGGGGCAACGCCGGTCTTCCTGGCTGGAGCCTGGGTTATCTCTATGTGCCTGCATTTCTCTGCATCGTGACCAGTAGCCGGGTATTCGCCCCAATGGGGGCGCAACTCACACATAAGCTGCCGACCGAGAACCTGAAAAGGATATTTGCGCTGTTCTTGTTCGCGGTCGGGATACGGCTGCTTTGGCAGACTGTCGTCTAATCATCCGCAATCACTCTATAAACACACAAACCTTAACAATCAGATTTTAACTATTAAACACCCAATCTTTATGTGTTTATCGCACATTACATGGGTAAGGATGACACAGTATGATAAATGGTTGGCTTAAAATTGCCTTGCAAAAAAATATTCTAATGCGTGCGATCAAGGTTGCGCTGGTGGTTGGTTCCATTCTGATGTTAATCAATCACGGTGATGTAATACTGAGTAATGGATTATCGATAAAGGAACTCATCAAAATTACTTTGACCTATTTAGTACCCTATTGTGTTTCGACCTATTCAAGCACTGAAGCGGTTTGTGCTGCTGAAAACATGCCCAGTATTAATAAATTAATGTGGGAACTTCTCAAGCAGAAAAGCTCCGAATTAGCTCACTGCTCAATAACTATCTTTAATTTGTTCATCATCCGACTGCAACAAATAAAAAATAATAATCAAAACACTTAACGAGTTGCACTTATGAGAAGCTATCAAAAACAGCAGTTCTCTCGTTATTCTGCCCCTGTGGTTCAGCCGGACAACAATATCTTGGCGAAAAACTTTGCGTATTTCACGCCTTGGCTTTTTGTATTCACCCTTATCTGGATTGCCGGTTACGCGTATATATTTCCAGACCCAATCGGGCTTGCCGCCAGCCATTGGCCGCTGATCATCGTGGGTTTGCTCGGGGCATTCATCGGCAACACTACCGCGATTGGGGGCGGCATTGTTTTTATCCCTGTGCTCATGTTCGCTTACAAAGTGGATCCCGTCAGCGCTTTGAAACTCGCGTTCGTCACCCAAGCCGTCGGCATGACCAGCGGTGCATCCGGTTGGCTGCGCCGTGGCGAAGTACCGTTGCAGCTTTTGAAGTGGACTGTACCGGCGCTTATTATTGGAACAATGATTTCCACATTTTTGATCCATCCCCAGCCGATGCTGGTCAAAGGGCTGTTTGGTCCCATTGCGTTTCTGACCGGCTTGCTAACGCTCATCACGCTTGATCGAAAAGGCGGGCGAATGGAGCTTCCTGTAAATGCCCATATCCCAATCGTCCTGGTTTCTTTCATCGGCGGCATGATTACCGGCTGGGTTGCGATTGGCGAGGGCGAAATCATCGCCGCCTTTTGTATGCTCGCTTATGGCCTTAACGCTAACCGGGCAATCGGTCTGGGCGTGGTATTGTTGTCGTTAAACTCACTTTTGCTTGCCTTAGTCCATGCCTTGTATTTTGGCGGCGTACCCTGGGACATGGCGGTATTCACCATGCTTGGCGTACTCTGGGGCGGACGGCTGGGGCCATTTCTCGCGCAATGGATTTCCCCGCGCACGACAAAAAAGGTTTTCGCCTTTATCGCGTTGCTCGATGGTTTTATGATTACCCTGCAGGCGAGTTATGTAATGTTTTTTCGGTAAAGTATTTTAAGACCCCGCTTCCCGGCTGCATGGACAGATATTTGCCGGGAACACGAAGAGCCGATTAATGTTGAGGCTGATGCAGAATGATTGTTATCTTGATAAGCCAAGTAAAACAAATCCTTCGTATCTTCTGTGTTCTTCGTGGTGAATAGGGTAACTCGCAATAAATAAAATACCTGGCTATTAACACGGATGCCAAAAGTAGGCACCTCTACGACTTGTATGATGAAATTTAATAAAATATTGGTCAAGGAGATCAAGTAAGCTTTAACGGTTTATTGGGAGGCCGTCCCACCCACACGACTACTGGTTGTCTTTTGGTTGTCGGATCAATCCAATGAGCGCCATCGCGCAAAAGACCGCACCCGCATAAAATGTGAACGACGGTCCGAACCGATCCCACACCAACCCGGCAAGTACGCTGGCAATGAGCATGGCAAACCCGCTCATCAGGTTGAAAAATCCATAAGCTGTGCCCCGTAAGTCGTCGGGCGCGGTATCGGCCACCATGGTCGCCAGCAAACCCTGCGTCATCCCCATGTGGATGCCCCAGAGGGCGACACCAATCAGCACTACACCCCAATGATCGTTGGTGGCCAGGACCAGATCGGCCGCGATCAGAACGATGAGGCCAAGCGCCAGCAGTTTGGCATGGCTCATTTTGTCGGAAAGCTTGCCGAACGGATAAGCCGAGGCCGCATAGACCACATTCATCGCCACCATGACCAGCGGTACTAGTGCGATGGGAATGCCGCCTTGCTGTGCACGCAGAACTAAAAACGCTTCACTAAAACGGGCCAGCGTGAAAATGGCACCGATACTCACCACCCACCAATACCTTCGGTCGAGGCGTTTCAGATTTTTCCGGCGGATCGGGTTGGTACGCTTGCCAGCCATAGGGTGCTCCGGTTCCTGCACGCCAAACAAGAGCAGTGCGACCGCCATCAATCCGGGGATTACCGCAACCCAAAATACCGCTCTGAAGTCATTTTCCCAGAGCAGCATCAGGCCGACCGCCAGCAGCGGCCCTAAAAATGCACCCACCGTATCCAGAGACTGGCGCAGCCCAAAGGCGGCACCTCGCAGGTGTGGCGGGGCAATGTCCGCGACGAGTGCATCGCGCGGGGCTCCACGCACACCTTTCCCCACTCTATCCAACAGCCTGGCCGTCAATACGATGCCAATACCGGGCGCTAAGGCGAACAACGGCTTGGTCAATGCCCCCAAGGCGTAGCCGGCCAAGGCAAGCCCTTTGCGTCTGCCGAGATAGTCGCTCAGCACGCCCGAGAATACTTTGACAATCAATGCCGTGGATTCGGCCAACCCTTCGATCAGGCCCACCGCGAAGGCGCTTGCCTCCAGTGTTGTAACCAGGAACAGAGGCAGCAGGCTATGGATCATCTCCGAGGAAATATCCATCAGTAGACTGACGAAGCCGAGTACCCAAACGCCCGAAGGAATTTGACGCAGTATACTATAGGTGATTTTTTCGGTCATTGAACAAAGGGAAATGCAAAGTGGCGGTCGTACCTTTACCGGGTTGGGATTCGATGCTCACCGTTCCACCATGCATTGCCATGATGGACCTGACAATAGCCAAGCCCAACCCGGTGCTGTGGGAGTCTGCAGAGCGAGCCTGATCGACGCGGTAGAAGCGGTCGAACACTTTTGGTAGATGCTCACGCGCAATGCCGCATCCACTATCACTGACACGAATAATCACGCCATCTGCGCTTGGGAAAGACTCCACAACCAGCTTGATCTGTCCATCCGAAGGCGTATGACGGATAGCATTGGCGAGTAAGTTAGTGACCGCACGTCGAAACAGGATGGGATCGGCTTCCAGGCTGGCCTCGCCCACACATTGAATCGTTACCCCCTGTTCTTCGGTCACGGCTTCGTAAAAATCACGGATCGCCTCCAGTTCTTGGCGCACATCGAGCCGGGCCGGTTGCAGAGAAACCTCGGCGTTGTCTGCGCGGGCCAGGAACAACAGGCTGTCGATCATGCGGGAGAGTCTGCCGCACTCCTCCAGGCTCGATTCCAGCACATCGCGATATTCGGCCTCAGAGCGGGCACGTGCAAGCGTGACTTCGGCCTCGCCCATCAGATTATTGATTGGCGTGCGTAACTCATGCGCCAAGTCTGCGGAAAACTGGGTAAGTCGGGTAAACGAGTCTTCCAGGCGTCCGAGCATTTGATCGAAGGCTTCGGCAAGCGTCCTCAGTTCCCGAGGCCAACGAGTCGGCTCGATGCGTTCATGCAGCTGACTCGCGGTAATGCGTTGAGCGGCGCTGGTGATGTCCTGCAAGGGCCGCATGCCCCGGCGTGCAACTAGCGCACCGAGCAGTGCTGAAAGTAATATCCCGAGCGGCAGGATCATCGCCAGTTTGCGCTGGTAATCGGTGAGGAGCGCATCTTCACGGGAGACATCCAGCGCCACCTGAATCACGCGGGATTCGCCCGACTCGTTAGTCGCTTGGCCTGCCAACAGGAGGTAGGGATGACCGTCTGCCGTGTGCCACTGTAAGCTGTTCTCGACCAAGTCGCCCTGTTTCGTCTCGGCGGCGGGCACTGGAAAAACCGCAGCGGGAACAACCTCAGCCATACCTGGCGTTTCGATCACCACCATACCCTGGGGTTCGAGAATGCGTGAAAAATAAGCATAGTAGGGTGTGAGCTTTGCGGTCACCGCCTCCCATTGAACTTCCTGTTCAAGGGAAGTCCGATTATCCCCGTGCTCTTTTAAAAGTATTTGCAGGGTATGCACTTTGTCAGCGAGAAACTGTTTGTCTTCCTCGCGGAGGTTGATCACTACCGCCTCGTATAAGAACGCGGTAACCACAATCAGCAACGCGGATGCCGAGAGCGTATAAAGCAGCGTCAGCCGCCCGGCAATCGAACCGGGGTCTCGGCCGGTCTTAGCGTTCTTCAAGGACGTAGCCGACACCGCGCAGCGTGTGAATTAGTTTTTTCTCGAACGGGTCGTCCACCTTGCGGCGTAACCGCCTTATGGCGACATCGACCACGTTGGTATTGCTGTCGAAGTTCAAATCCCAGACCTGTTCCTCGATGAGAGTTCGGGAAATGACCTCGCCGTGCCGGCGCGCGAGCAGGGAAATCAAGGAGAACTCTTTCGGAGTCAAAGCGAGCTTGCTGCCGGCACGCGAGGCTTTAAACCGCAACAGATCGATTTCCAGGTCGGCTATGCAGAGCAATTCCGGTTGTTGTGCCGGGCTACGCCGCAACAGGGAACGCACGCGGGCCAACAGTTCCGAGAAGGCGAACGGCTTGACCAGATAATCGTCCGCGCCCAGTTCCAAGCCTTTGACACGGTCATTCACCGCGTCCCGAGCGGTCAGAAACAGCACAGGCATCGACTTTCCACTTTTCCGCAGTTCCTTAACCACTGTCCAGCCATCCATGAGCGGTAGCATGACATCGACGATGACCACGTCGTAATTGCCAGTCGTGGCGAAAAAAAGACCATCTTGACCATTCTGGGCATGATCAACCACAAAGCCATTTTCGGTCAGTCCCTTTTGCAAATAGGCGGCGGTCTTGGGTTCGTCTTCGATGATGAGGAGGCGCATGATAGTCAAATTATAACGATTCAGAGTGTTTCAAAACAACGGCTTTATTTACGAAGATCATGAAGAGTTAGTGTGTAGCATCCTCAATCCGTTTGCAACAACCAATAAAGAAGCCCCATATCGGCCGCAATGGCTTGCCATAATGTTGCAAGCCCTGCAAAAGCTAATAATGCAAAAGCGGCTTTTTAACATCGGGCGCATCTGCAGGCTTAAATTTTTCCGGCTTTGGTTCAGCCAAATACTTTTCGCGCAAACTGTAATAAAGATCCAGGCGTTCCCATTGCGGTTCAGGCAATACCTGCTGCTCATCCGACAAATACGGCGAAGGCAGAAAGACTGTTGTCAATTGGTCGCCAAAGCCGTTCCACAGCCGCAATCCCCAGCTGCATCCACCGCCGCATTTGCCGCCACGCATTTCAAAAAAGCCAATTTTGGCAACGGGACGATTTTTTCTCAGTTCTTCAGATGGGCAATTCTTGTGCGGCCCAATGCAAAGATGAAAATGCCAATGACCCAGGTCAACAGTCAGGTAGCCATCAAGATAAGAAAGTTTTGGCTCTTCTGTAAAGCGTACTTCAAAGACGGCACCTTCAACACAGGGACCAACGACAATCTTATTCCAGTTTTTCGAGAACAGGTCTTGCGACAGCTCTTTCATCTTTTCTTCGGTAGGCTCGAAGTACGCATATTCAGTGATTGTGCCGCCCAGATTTTCAATCGTCTCACGATTGATAACGGTTGAACCAATTGTTGCCGTTGTCATTTGTCTATCCATTGCTGGCCTCGGATTTTTGTTGTGTATCATTATCATAGCCGTAAGGGCAATGACGACACCCTGAATGGCAACAATAGCCGCGTTTCAAGTGGTATTCGGCTGTGTAAATTACCCAGCCGTCTTCACGATAAAAATCAACTCCTTCTGTCAAGTTCTTCATAGTTGGGTCGCGTGACAGACAGCGCATTGAATAGTTTAACGATTAACAAACCTGCAACAGCATAACCCACAGTATAACCAACATAAGGCGGATAATACTGGGCCACCCGTGCTAAATACTGTCCCCAGGATAAATCCGCATAACGACCTGAAAACAAATAGAAGCTGCCGTTTGAAATGGCAAATGCAGCCGATGCTGCAAGTATCAGGAGACCAAACTGTATTGCCAGTTCAGTCATCTTCAGCGATTTAAATGCAGAACAGTAGCGGCCTGAAAACCACATGACCGCATAGGTGGGAATCAGAAAAACGTAGGCTGGCGACACGCACCAGCTGCTGGTGCCGTTTGCGATAGCGACATAATCGATCAATCCCGCCATGACAGCCAAGAAAACGAACAAGGCCTTTTTGCGGTAAAAACCGGCAAAGAAAAAAACAGCCAGCGAGGCATCGGGCAGATGCAATACGTCGCCAAAGTGATGAAAACGCGTCAGCACCATCAGCGCAATCAGGGGGATAGGTAAATATTCAACTTGCAGCCATTGTTTTATGTTCATACTGTTGTCTCCAAAAGTAAGGTTAGTTGTTATAGTGGATTGAAAGAAATTCCGGTCTGCGGTATTGGCAGCTGTTTTTCCATTTACCGCTGGCAGTACCAAAAACGCGGTAAGTATCATAGGAGCCGCCAGTTATCCAAGGAGCCCGGAGCTTATTCTGTTGACCACTTTTGCGGGTAAAAATCCGAATATGCTCATGCGGGACTTGATATTTAGCCTGATGCTGTAGCCCTGATCGGAACCAGGCAGCGACGATTATCGATAACGCCGTGCCATACTTTGATACCAAAAGCGCGGGCCAGGTTATTCTCGGTCAATACCGCTTCAGGCGAGCCCTCCGCTAACAAGCGTCCTTGATGCAAAAGACAAAGTCTGTCGCAATAACGCGTAGCAAGATCCAGATCATGCATGACCAGCGCAATGGACATGCCGTCATTTGCCAGCCCGCGCAACACGTCCATCAAGCGCAACTGACAGCCGGGGTCAAGCCCCGCCAGCGGCTCATCTGCCAGCAGCACCGGTGTTTGCGTAGCCAGGGCGCGAGCCAGCAGAACGCGTCCCCGCTCGCCGCCGGACAAGGCATTGACATTGCGTGCGGCAAGATGGCTTACATTGGTCCAGATCATGGCCTGATTCACAGCGGCCAGATCTGCCGCGCCAAGTTTCATGCCCGAGCCATGCGGGAGTCGTCCCAACGCGACGACCCGCTCCACCGATAAGGGCCAGTGAACGACTTGCCCTTGCGGCAGAAAGGAAAGACGCTTGGCGCGTTCCGCCGGTGTCAGTTGCGTCAAGGCGCTGCCGCCGAGAAACACCTCGCCCGCCTGCGGTTGTCGATAACCGGACAGCAAGCCCAGCAGACTGGACTTGCCTGCTCCATTGCAGCCAATGATGCCTGTCAGTTGCCCCCGCGCCAGGCTGATAGATACCTCATTAATGACTTGGCGCTCCCCTAAAGTCAATGATAAACCTCGACCTTCTAAAAGACTCACCATCCCCTACTCCGTAAACGTAACACCAGGCCAAAGAAAAACGGCGATCCGAATAAAGCGGTCAATACGCCCAACTTTAATTCCTGCCCTTGGGTGACCAGTAAGCGGGTGCCAATATCGGCGCTCAGTAATAACGCCGCCCCGGCCAGTGCGGCGGCCGGCAAAAGCCGCCGCGGATCGGCCATCACTGCGGAGCGCAGCAAATGCGGCGCGACCAATCCGATAAAGCCGATACTCCCGGCAACGGATACAGCGCTGCCTACCAGCAGGGAGGAGCCGATCAAGACCAGGGCTCGCAGCCGCGCTGGAGAGAAGCCCATCGAATGGGCCGTTTCCTCACCAAGACTCATCGCCAGCAAGCCTTTGCCCGCGAACAACAGTAACACCGCACCGACGGCCATCGGTGGCATCGCCAAATAGACTTCATCCCAGCTGCGGTCCGCCAGCGATCCCATCAGCCAGAACATGATTTCGTAGCCGGCGTTCGGACTCGGTGAAAAATTCAGCACTAACGCGATTAATGCGGCGCACAACGCACTACCGGCGGCGCCGGCAAGAATAATGACGGTTATTTCCGCCTGCAAACCGGCCAATGCGATCACAATAACGGACATCAATATCGCGCCGCAGAAACCGGCTAACGGTAAAGCCAAATAAAACTCGGCGGCCAGTCCGCTATAGAGCGCTACGACCGCACCCAGTGCGGCTCCGCTTGAAGCCCCTAATAAACCGGGTTCGGCTAGCGGATTGCGCAGCAAACCCTGCATAGCCGCGCCGGCCAGTCCCAGCGCCGCACCGACCAACAAGCCGAGCAGGGTGCGCGGCGCGCGAATTTCCCACAGAATAATGGACCATTCCTGACTCCCGCCGCCGCGCCAATCGGCTATGGCATCGAAAATAGAGACCGGGCCGGTCAGCATGGATGCCACGGACAGCGTCATGATCAATAGCCCCAGTCCTATCCAGACCAGCTTGCTCATAAGCCCTCCTTGGCGGGATAAGATTTGGCGGTGAATGCACGGAGACGGTTTACGGCCTCCATTGTCCAGGAACCTCCGCCGCAAACCAGCAAGTTGGCGGGTAAAATCACAGTAGACTGCTGCATTCGGCGAAAAACCGGATGCTGTTGAAAGCGTTGTGCGCGGGAGGGTGTGTTCTGATGGTAATCAGTCAATACCAGAACATCCGGCTTGGCGACGATGAACTCCTCCAGTGGAAGATGGACGATGCCTTTACGAAGGGGCGTTGCAGTTATGTTCTCAATCCCAGCCAATTCCAGCACCCGGCCCTCCATCGTATCGCTGCCGGGACTGACGCCGCTGCCGAAATAGATGACACCCCTGATCGTTGACGAAACAGGCGGCATGCTGTTATCCAGTTGCTGGATTTGCGCGATCAAGGCTTGCGCCCGCTCAGGCTCGCCTATCAAATTTCCCAGGCGGACTATCTGCTCCTTTAGTTCGGCAAAATTCTGCACAGGTGCAAATTTTTCAACCGGGATGCCCAAGCGTTGCAGCTGTTTTATCGTCTCGCGAGCGCCATATTTACCGGCAATCACCAGGTCAGGCTTTAGCGCGAGAACCGCTTCGGCTTGGACCGATACAGCGGGAACTTCCTTCGCCAATTCAGTAAAAGGGCTCCGGTTGTTGTCACTGGCGTACCGGCTCACCGCTGCGATATGCTGGTTGGGCGCCAATGTCAGCAAAAGCCCGTCGGTACATAAATTCACCGAAACGATCCGTTTTGGCAGCGCTTTTGCTGGGCTTGCAAAAAACAGCAATGTCAGTAACGCCATCAGCATCAGACTGTTAGGCATTTTTGTAGGCGGGCGCAGTGTGGTCTATGGGGTCGGGCTGCAATCCAAGAAACGCCTCCCGTAATTGATTCCACAGGCTCAATCGTGACCAATCGGGTTCTCGGGCAATTTTGTCCTCCGGCGTCAATAACGGATTGGGCATGAATACGGTCAGTTGCTGCTGGCCTTCGCCATTAAACATCCGAAACCCCCAACTTATCGGTTGATCATCAGAATTGAGCATCCGATAAAATTCGGCGCGGGCAGTCTGACGCACTCGCGCATCTTCGTGGCTCCCGCGATAGTCTCCGATACAGAGGTGAAAATGCCAGAAACCGAAGTCGATAGTCAAATAACCATCGAGATAGCTTATGCGTTCCGGCTTATTAGGTGCTTTGATTTCATAGACTGCGCCGGGCACCATTACACCAAAACGAATATCCGACCAGTGTTGCTCGAACAAGTGAGTTAACAGTCTTTGCAGCCGCGATTCAATCACCGGCAAGGGAAATATCTCGATCCGTCTATTCGGCGGCTCAGTGACAACTTGCCGGGAAGTAGTCTGCTCGGTTACTTGTCTATCAGTCATGTTATTTACTCCTTGATTAGTTGATGCAATTTAATAAGTACCGTGGTTTCTGCTCTATTTAACAATCAGGTTGCTGTTAGAAATTAAAGGTATAGACAAGATTAAGCTGTCGTCCCGGCAGCGGGAATCCAAGCTTTTCGAAGTAGAACTTGTCGAGCAGGTTGCTGGCCTGCGCAGAAATCGTATGGCCCTTGTAAAAACGGTAGCTGGCAGAGAGATCCATAGTCACGAAAGATGGATATTCGATGATGGGGCGGGTCGGCGCGATAAAATCAAAGTCATTGCGGTGACCGACATAACGGCCGCTAACTCGTGCGCTGACAGGTCCCTGATCGAAATCCACGCCAAGACGTGCGGTCATATCCGCCACATTGTGAGTATTGCGTTGTTCGCCGCCGATTTTCTCGGTACGTTCGAAAAACCAGGTGGCATCGCCGAACAGGCTAAACTCCTGCGTAATCGCCTGGCGCACCTGGAATTCCAGACCGTTTGCAAAGGAGCTGTCGGCATTGACATACGAATTGATAATGGGCGCCGGCGCGGCGGGTCGGCTCGCAACCACGGAGGCGATCTTGTCATCGACGATGGTTTCAAAATAAGTCAAATCGGCGGAACGCTTATTGTCATTCCAACCCAAACCAAT
>Ga0208121_100430_pt1 | contig 14337 bp, 13 predicted proteins | sample LakWasMet62_LOW9_2_FD_183894 | JGI IMG/M metagenome (GOLD analysis project Ga0208121, IMG submission 183894) | Freshwater sediment methanotrophic microbial communities from Lake Washington under simulated oxygen tension - Sediment Metagenome... | ecosystem: Environmental > Aquatic > Freshwater >... | reverse complement strand
TTGCCCATGCGGGCTTCCTGGAACATGGAGACCACGGCCTTCTTGGACTGGCGGCAGATCTCGGCCGCCCGCGCGAACTCGACCGCCACCGAGACCGGCTCGGTCTTGCGCTGGGCCTGGGCCACAGCCTGCAGTTCCTGCTCGACCTGGGCTTCGGACTGCGCCTCGGAGACGGCGCTCTGACCGGGCGGCACATCCAGGCCCTTGTCGCTGTCGATCCAGACCTCCTGGATGCTGCTGGAGAGTATGCGTTCCAGGTCCTTGGGGTCCTTGAGTACAAAACCGCTGCGCCAGAACGGATGTTCCATCCAGGAACCGCAGAACTCCTGGATGTGCATCCCCAGGATGAGTTGGTCGACGCGGATACGCTTGAGCATGGTCAGTAGAGAACCCCGCGCAAGATACGGAATCCAGCGTTCATTCTAGCGAGCACGCCTGCGTCCGCATGCGATGCGCCTGCGCTCACCGCAAAGGCACGCCGGCCTGGCGCAGATAAGTCAGCACCTCCGGGCTCACAGGGCCCAGGGCGCGCGCCTGCTCGGCCTGCTGCGCCGCGGCCTCCACTTGCCCCAAGGCTGCCAGTGACACGGCGGCCCCCAGCATCCAGCGCGGCTCGCCCGGGCGCAGGCGCAAGGCCGCCAGATAGGCCTGTACCGACTCCTGATGACGTGCCAGCCGCTGGGCTGCGTTGCCGCGTACCGCCCACAGGTCGGCCTGCCCCGACAGCACCGGCTCCAGGCGACCCAACAGGACCAGCACGGCATCAGGACGCCCCAGGGCCAGTTCCATCCTCACCTGTTCGCGTACGAGCTGGGCCAGCAAGGCGACGTCCGTCGGCTGGGCGCGTTCGATCGCCACCACCGCTTCGCGCAGCACCTCCAGTGCCGCATCACGCGAGCCCGCGCTCCACAGCGCCTGGGCCTGGGCCAGCGTTTCCTGGGCAGCCGTCTGGCGGCGCTGTGGCGCGGTGCTCGCAAGGGGCACGCTGGCCACAAGCGGCGGCGCAACGGCCGCTGCGGCAGGCTGGCCTGGCACCGAAGCCGAAGTGCCTGTTCGCGCGGGCGCCCCGCGTTTCCTGTCGTTCGTCTCCTTCTTCTCGGCAACCGGCGCCTCGTTGCTGGCCGCCTCGGCGCGCCGAGTCTTCTTGCGCAAGCCCGTCGGCTCTGATTCGACCGGCGGACGAAGCTCGGCGACGACCTCCGGCGTTTCTGCAGGGGCGCTGGCGGCGGACTCGGGGGCCGATGCCGACGGCGCAGGCACCATGGCGGGTGCTTCGATCACCGTCACCAACGGTGCCGCTGGTGGCGGGGCCGTCGTGCCCAGGCCCAGATACCAGGCCGCCGCGATGCTGACGACCAGCAGCAAGAGCGGCAACAGCCAGCGCCCCAGACGCGCCGCCGGGCGCTGCGCCGACGATGGCACACTGACCGTGCCCGATGTGCCGGACGGACCCGCCTGGCGTGGATGCCCCGGTGCTGCGCCCTCGGCCCGACGGGCATCGAGATCACGCAACATCTTGTTGATGACGCTCACGACATTTCCCCTGCTTGCGATTTGCGCTGGACCGGTCGCAGCCCCGGCAGCCTGCGCCACCAGCGCGGCTGCGGCATCTGCACACCCGGCGTATCGGCAGCGGCCAGCTCGACATGCCGGACCTGGACACGGTGGGTATTTTCACCAAACGCGAGCAGCAGGCACTTGTGGGCCAGCACATTGAGCAAGCGCGGCACGCCACGGCTGTAAAGGGCCAGCGAGGCCGCAGCGGCCGGCTCGAAGACCCGGATGTCGGTCAGCCCGTCCTCAGCGGCCACCGCCAGCCGGTGTGCCAGATAAGGCCCCACGCGCTCGGGCCGCATGCCGCCGAGGTACTCGCTGAAGGTGATGCGCTGCAGCAGCTGGCGGATCTGCGGACGCGCCAGGATCTCGTCAAGTTCGGGCTGGCCGAACAGCACGATCTGCAGCAGCTTGCGCTTCTCGGTCTCGAGGTTCGACAAGAGGCGCAGGCTCTCCAGGGTGGCCATGCGCGTGGCCTGCGCTTCGTCGATGCAGACCAGCACCGGTCGCCCGGCCTCGGCATGCCGGAGCAGTGCCTCCTGCAGACTGGAGAGCACCTGGTGGCGGCTCAGCGGCGTGACGAGTTCGATGTCCAGCTCCCGCGCCAGGGCCATGAGCAGATCGTCAGGACCCATGTCCGGGTTAGGGATGTAGGCCGTCACGAACTCGTCCTGCAGATTGCTCAGCAGCTGGCGGCACAACAAGGTCTTGCCGCACCCGACCTCGCCCACGATCTTGAGGAAACCCTCGCCGCTGCGCAAGGCGATCAGCAGCGTGTTGAGCGCCGCCTGCGCCCCTTCGTGCGGGTAGAAGAAGGCCGGGTCCGGCGTGATGGAGAACGGCAGTTCACGCAGGGAAAAATGCCGCAAGTACATTGTTTACCTGGCCGCGGGTTTCGCGGGCGCCTCTTGCGCCGAACCGTCGAGCTTGATCACGCGGCGGCGGCTGGCGTCGATGTCTTCCAGCGCGGCGCGCGAACGCTCGGTCTGAGCCTCCCAGTCCTGCGCCGTGCGGATGATGGTGGGCTTGATCAGGACCACCAGTTCCTTCTTGCGGGCGCTGCTGGCCCGGTTGCCGAGCAGGAAGCCGAAGGGGTTGGACTCGGCGGTCGAGCCTGGCACACCCGAGGCGCTGCGGCTGGAAGACAGCTGCATCAGGCCACCGATGGCCGCGATGTTGCCGTCCTGCAGGCGGACCATGGTATCGGTCTCGTTGACGCTGCTGGAGGCCAGCGGCAGCCGGTACAGGCCCACGCTGCCGAGGTCCACGTCCTTGGTCTTCTCGGTCACGGTCGTCACCGAGGGGTGGATGTGCAGCATGATGCTGCTGCCGTCGTCGATCTGCGGCGTCACGTCCAGCGCAATGCCGGAGAAAAACGGCGTCAGCGTCAGGGTCGGCAGCGTGGTGCTGCCGGCCACACCGGCCACACCGCTGCTGGTGGTGGTGCCACCGGTGACGTTGGTCACGAAATAGTCGTCCGCACCCACCTTGAGCACGGCCTTCTGGTTGTTCAAGGTGGCCAGGCGCGGGCTCGAGAGCGTCTGCACATCACCCTGCGACTCCAGGAAACCAAGGACAGCCGCGAACTGGCTGGTGGCCAGCGCCAGGCCGAACAGGCCGCCCCCCGCAGCCACCGAGGGAATCGGTACCGGCGTCACCCCGGAGGCCGTCGCGCCGGACGACAAGAGTGCATTGCTCGTCGCCACGCCGCTGCCCAGCACGCCGATGGCGGCGCCACTGGTCGCGTCCGATCCGAAGGCGCCCCAGTTGATGCCGCTTTGCTGGCCTTCGCGCAATTCGACCTCGACGATCTTGGCCTCCAGCATGACCTGGCGCTCCACCGCCACCTGGGTGGCCTTGAGGAAACGCTCCACCTGACGCAGCTCTTCGGGCATGGCACGCACGGCCATGATGCCGGCTTGCGGGCTGATCACCACGTTGCGCCCGTCGCCCTTGCCCACCAGGCCGCGCACGGCGTCGGACAGCTCGGTCCAGAAGTCGGAGCTCGAGTTGGTTGAAATGCGACTGCTGTCACCCTGGCGCTGTGTGCTCTGGGCGCCGGCACCCTGGACCCCGGCCGTGGCAGTGGCCGTCGTGGCGCCAACGGTGCCCGGATTGGTCGGCGCAGCACCGGAGGACACCCGCACTTCACTGCGGCCGATGCGCTGCGCGTGCGGATAATTCAGCGTGAAGATGCGCGTCTGCAGCGTGGGCGCATAGATGGTGACCCGACGACCTTCCATGCGAAAGTCGTAGCCATAGACGTCGCGGATGGACTCCAGGGCCTCCTTCACCGTCACCCCGCGCAGGGTGACGGAGATGCTGCCCGTCACATCGGGATGCATCAGCATGCTGTAGCGGGTCTCGGCCACCAGGGCCAGGAAAACCTCGCGCGCGTTGGCGTTGTTGACCAGCAAGTCCAGCCGTGGCTCGGGCGGCACCGCAAGCACCGGGGGCGCCGGCTCGGCCAGTGCATCGCTCACGCGGGCCGGGACCGCCCCGCTGGCCGCGACGGCCGGCGTCGGTGCCAGTTCGGCACGGATCGCCTCGGCCACGTCAGGCGTGCGGCGCGGCCGCTCGGCGCAACCGGCCAGCAGCCCCAGGCACAGGACGAGGCCGGGAATCAGTCCGGGCATGGCGTGCCGTCGGTGGAATCGGTTGGTCGTCATTGCGATCATGATGTTGTCATTTTCATGCATAAAGCTGAACTCAGGGCTGTGCAGGCGGTACGCTACGGCGCACAACGCCGGTATACAGCGGGACCTTGCGCAGTTCCCGCCCTTCGCGCAGCCAGACTTCGGTTTCGGTGATACGTTCGATGTGGGCCTTGCCCAGCATCTGTCCTTCGGCGTACAAACGCGTGCCGACAGCGATGTGGACGCGCCCGTCGACCACCACCACGGGCCAGGCTCCGTGGCTGGCGCGCGGCTTCGCCGGTCCGCTGCCATCACCACCACCCAGCGGGGGAACCGTCGGATCGCGCTGCGCCTGGGCGCTCGGCGGCATGGCCACAGCCAGCAGCAGCACCAGCCACACCACCGAAGCCGAAGCACGCCATGCGTTCATGTGCCACCTCCGACCAGCCAGACCTGCAGCGTCAACTCGGTCGGCTGCTGCTCGCTGTTCACCTTCATCGCACCCCATCGCAAGGCCGGCAAGGCCCGCTCCAGCGTCTGGACATAGCGGGTCAATTCGGCATACGGGCCAGCCACGGTCAGCTCAAGCGCCTGGCGCTTCATCTTGACACCGGTCGTTGCGGCCACCTCAGCGCTGCGGGCGTCGGGCGGCAGCGTGGCGGTACGCACCAGCACCAGCCCTTCGTGGCGGCGCAGGAAAAGCACCAGCACCTTGGACAGGGGCGTATCGTCTGTCTCAGCCCGCGGCGCGGCCGCGATCTCCTGGTTGACCTGAGCCAGCAGATCGCGCACCTGCGCCAGTTCCTCGCGCATCAGTCGGGCGGGGCCGGTTTCGCCGCTGGTGTTCTTCAACTCTTCGCGCAGGCTCTGCAGCTCGGCGTCCTGCGCTGCAAACCGCTGGGTGATCTGCTGATGGGCGGCCTGGACAGGCGCGAGCCAGAGCACATTCGCCAACAACATGCACAGCACCAGCATCGTCAGGAACAGGAAGACCCGCTCCCGCAGGCTCAGCGCGTCGATGCGCGCCACGATCACGGCCCACCAGCGCTTCATGGCCTGGCTCCCGTGGTCGCCGGCGCTGCGGCGGTCACCAGCGTGTACGCCCAAAGCGGCACGCCGGCAGCACGCGCCAGCACGGGTGCCGGGGCCGCGCCGGGGCCACGGCCTTCCGTGGCCACGCGCTCGACCTTCACCACGCTCAGCTGCTGCCCCTGCAGCAGGGGGCTCTGGGCCAGCCGCTCCATCCAGCCGTTCAGGGCCGCGGGCTCCAGAGTGTAGCCACCGAGCTCCAGACTCTGCTCATCCGCCTTGATGGTGGTGACCCAGGCCTGGGGGGGAATGCTGCGCGCCACAAGCTGCAGCCGGGCCGCATGGCCTTGGCCGTCGCGCAGCAGCCCGCGCCTGAGTTCGGCCAGCAGCGCCTGACGCCGCTCCAGCTCGCCCTGGCGGGCCTGCAGCTCCTGCACCAGCGCCGCATCGGCCGGCGCTGAATTTTCCCTGTTGAGGCGGATGGCCGCCTGGAGCCGGGTGATTTCGCGCTGGTTGGCGCTGACCGACTGCTGGTAGCCCTCGCTGAGCGACTTCAGGGTCCAGGTCCAGTAGCCCGAAAGCATGCCACCGAGCAGCACGAACACGCCCAGCGCGCTGGCCATGGTCTGCGCCGAGAAGTAACGCTTCTGCGTCAGGAAGATCGGCGTGCAGAGATTGATTTGCTGGGGCATGGCGGTTCTTCTTGTCGCTCAGAGCTTGCGGTTCTCGCTGCGCATCAGCACGCCCAGCAGCGGCCAGCACAGCTGACGGTCTGCATCGCTGCCGCCTTCGAAGCCGGGGAACAGGGCCGACACATCCAACGGCAGCACGGCTTGCCCCAGTTGCTGCCCCAGCCAGCGGGCCATCTCCTCCGTGCGCTCCCCCGCCTGCACGGTGATACGGTCCAGCACCAGCATGGGCCAGGTACGGTCCCACAGATCCAGCGAGCGCTGGATCTCCACCACCAGGCGCTGCACGCGGTCGTCCTCATGGCCCGGCTCGGCCAGTGTGAGTTCGGCTCCGGGCGCCGCATCCGCTGGCGTCCCCCAGGCGGCCCGCATGAACCCCTCGTCCAGGTCGATGCGACGGGTGTAGAAAAGTTCGTCATGGGCGCAGATCGTCAGCAGGGCCTGGCGGTCATCGGCCATGACGATGGCGGCATGCGCCCGATCGGTGACACCCAGTCGCCGGGCCAGCGCCGACTGCAGGTTGCGCTGCGCCAGGTCCTGGATGTCGATCACACTCACCTCGCAGCGCAGATCGAGGGCCGTCTGCATCACGGAGCGGATCTCGGCATTGGCCGCAGCCACGACGAAAAGGCTGGCCGTGGCACGGACCCGGTCGTCGCCGACCTTGAGCACATCGAGCGTCAGGTCGTCCACATGGACGTTCACCATGTCCCGGATCTGCCAGCGCGCGGCCGTGCGCAGTTCTTCGGGTGGCACCGCGGGGGCATCGATCTGCAACAACTGGTATTGAGACGGCCGCAACATCGCCTGCGCCCCCCGCCCCTTCAACCCCAAGGCCGACAGGCGCTTGGCAAAGTTCTCGGCGCTGTCATCGCCGCGACGCTCCACGCCGAAGCGCTCGACGCGAAATACATCCGGGCTTTCCCGGCGCGCCTGCACATAGGCCAGCGCCCGTCCATCCCAGGCGATCACCAGACCGTCACGCTGGCGCAGACGACGACCGAACCAGGGGAGCTTCAAAGACACCTCCACCAGGGCGAGGGAATCGCAACTGCGGGCATGGGCACATGAGCGTCCAGAATCATCAAAGCAAGCTGCCGGGTGAATGAAAACACAGCCATTTTGCTGCATATTTCATAGCTAAGTCGGACTGGTTTCTCAATGGCATGACAAATTGCCAACAATTTGACGAATTGATCAGGCAATTGCTGGCTCGGGTGAACGACCTCAGTAGTTTTCCCGACTGTAGATCAGGCGGCTTCTGTAGATGCCGAAGGTGGCGCGGCCGGTCGGATTGAGTCCGGTCGGATTCAACGCGCTGATGCCCCACGGGAACTGCAGCCAGGGCCGGGCCGCAAGGGGGATGGAAATGTCCACGTAACCGCTGTTTCCTGAACCCGGCTTGGAGAACTTCAAGCCCGCGTCGCCAGAGGCCAGCTTGCCGGTCCCGTTGACCGTCGCCGTGGTTTCCGCGGCACTGAGATGGTTGCCCGGGGCCCCTACCGCCACTTCCGGATAGAAGGTCAGGCCAGAGCCCGAAGCGGGCGCGGTGATGGCCGTACAGCTGTCGTCGCTGTTCGCGACCCAGGCACTGCCATTCCAGTACTGCGCCCGCAGCGTCAACGGCAAATCCAGCAGTTCCGACCCGTAGGCGTTGAATAGCTGCAGGCGCCCGTATCGCAGCGGGGTACTGCCCAGCGCCATGGCAGGGCTGGCGGCAGGGACTTCGCCATCGGTGGGCGCGGCCGTGAGCGCAGCCGATGCCGGCGCGCTCAGGTCCGTGGGCCGGCTGATCTGGTGTCTGGCCGTCACCGTTGCCACCCCATTGGTCCAGCTACCGCTGGGTGCGCTCGCACTGCTGCTCAGGCTGGACCCCGCTGGAAGCGGAGCCGCGGAGAAACCGAAACCGCCGTAGAGGGCCAAGTCGAGCTTGGCAAATGCGTCCCGGTAGTTGCTGGTGGTCCCTCCCGTGAGATTCTGGGCCGTCAGGGTGAAGACGGTGGTGAAGCCATCTTCACCGAAGTAGGTGAAGGAGGTCGCTGGCGCCCCCGGCGCACAGGCCGGCGTCAGGGAGGCAGCGCTGATGGAAAACTGTGCCGGATAGAAGCGGCCCACATTGCCGGTGGTCGTGCCGGCCACGTCGCCCGCGCCGAGATAGTCGCCATCACCCACGCGAGGTGTGAGTGTCACGATGCCGACTTCCCCCCAGGAAAGGTTGGTCACGGTGGCCACGCCGCTCGTGAAACTACCGCCCCCGATCAACCCGTTGGTCAGCGTCGCATTGCTGCCGCCTGCCGGCAACACCAGAGCGGTTGCCAGGTTCACGCCCTCGGGCTGGGTTTCGCGGCCATAGCTCGGGGTCGCCACGCCGCCCGAAGTCGTGGCCGTCACGGTCGCGGTAAAGCTCTCGCCTGCGATCACGAAGCGGGCGCCCGCCGCGCCACCAGCGGCCGGGTTGGCCAGCTGCGGGCTGGCCGTCTGCTTGATACCGGACACCACGAACCCGCCGGGCTTGACCACAAAGGGGTTGGTCGCCCCGGTCAGCAGGGCCCCGCCCACGGCCTTGTTGGCCAGCACGGTGACCTGCCCCACATCCCCATAGGTCCAGGTCAAGGGCGCGTTGCCGTTGGCATCGAAGGTCAGGTTGACGGCCGTGGAACTACCGGACACACCGTTGTCGTTGCGGGCAATGACCGTGGGCGTCCCGCCATTGACGCTCATCAGGTTGGCGCCGTTGCAGGTGGTCGGGTTGTTGCACTGGTAGCCCAGGTTCACGGACTGCGCCCCCACGAGGGCGGCCTCGCAGGCCCTGGTGGTCGTGCTGGTCCGCACGGCACGCAGGTAGTAGGTGCTGGAAGCCGTCCCGGCCACCTGCGCCGGGATCGTCGCCTCGATACCGTCGGCTGCATCAGCGAAGATGAACCCGGCGTTGCTGAAATTCATGCCGCAACTGGTCGAATTGGTCACCGTGTTCAGGCAGGTCAGGCCATTGGGCGTTGCGGGTGTGTAGGTAGCCGACAAGGTGGCCGGGCTGGTGGTGGAACTGACCGTGGCCGTGGTGGCCCCGCTGACGCCGATGGCGAAGCTCGCGCCGCCCGGGCTCAGGGTGCCGCTCACACCGCCGCCCGTGTAGAGCAGGCTGCAGCTGGCGTTGGCGCAGGCCTTCACCGTCACGGTCGACGGGGTGCAGGTCAGCCCGTCTCCCGGGTATTCGATCTGCAGGTGATCGGGCGCGCCGACCGGACAGGTGCGCACCGTGGTCAGCAAGGACTGGATCATGGCCTGGGTCAGCACCCCCTGGTAGATGCGGGGCTCGTCGATATGGCCCAGGAAATGGAAACCAGCCTGCTGCCCTTCGGAGGATGCCGAGGTCTCGCCCCCGATGGCGGTCGCGCCCGTGCAGGTGCCTGACGCACACCACGTCCCGGTGTAGGTGCCGGTCGTCAGGGCCCTCTGGCTTCCTGCCGTGTCATAGACGTAGATCCGGGCCTGTTTGGTCACCGCATTGACGGTCGCCGCCACGTAATACCAAGTATTGGCGGCAATGACATTGTTGGGCGTCTGCAATATCACGCCACCGGAACCAGCCCCCGCCCCAGAGGTGCTGGTGAAGTTGACGTTACGGTTGAACAGGCGGATGCCGCCGGTGGTGCTGTCGGCCAGGCTGAGTCCCCAGCCATCGTCGTTGTCATCGCTGGAAAAAATACGCTGCTGCTGGGTTCCAGGACTCGGGGAGCGGATCCAGGCAGCCACCGAATAGCTGCCATCCATCTTGGGCAGGCTGGCCGGGAGCTGCACGTAGCTCCGGGTCACGCCGACGTGGTCGAAGTAGCCGTAGCGGCAGGTGCTCTGGCTGCCACTGGTGTAGGCAGGCGACCCGACGGTCGTCGTCGCCCCGGCGAAGCCCGTACCGTTGTAGCCATTGCCGGAGCTGTCCAGCACCTCGCCGGCCGTGCCACCCCAGGCCAACTCGTCAAAGCGGTACTCAGCCAGGGTGGTGGCGGCCGGGGACAGCGCCAACAGCACACCGATGTTGACCGAGGTCGTGGCTGCGGTGGCCACCTGCGGCCCCGTGGCGCCGACTGCCGCCTGAACGGCGTAAGCGCCCTCGATGGTCACACCATTGGGCCCCGCACCGGTGGCAGCATCGAAGGCTTCGGTCATGCCGGTCGGCGGAGAGGCCGAGTTGCTACCTTGAACAAAACCGTAGAGCGCCACCAGCATGGCATTGTTGTCGACCGTGGTGATGCTGGGAGCGGTCAGGCTGGTGGAGGTATTGTTTCCCTGGGACCCGCTGGCGTTGATGGGCGTGACGGTGTCGACACCGCGAAACGCCAGGATGGCTCCCGCCGAACGCCTGCTGCCGGTGAAGGAGAAGGTGAAACTGCCGTTCGAGATGTCGGCCGCTGTAGCAAAACGGTAATAGACCGAGGTCCCGACGGTGGACCCATCGGTGTAGGTCCGGTTCAGTACATTGGTCCAGCCGGTCGCCGTACTGACAATCGGGGCGCCTGGACTGTTCTGCGCAAGAAACGCCACCATCAGGTCCCCGGCCACCAGCCCGGTCGGGTTGTTGATCTGGACCGAACTCACATTCGAATTCGACAAGGAACCGACCGACGAAGACACGTAGGTGACGGCGGCCCAGGCCCCGGTGGCTGGCAGCAGGCACAGGCAACCCGTCAGCAAGCATCGGATCAGGGCTTTGAATGCGCTTTGAATCATGGTATTTCCACAGACGCCGAGACACTGCGTTCGACATAACCAGGCGCACCCACTGCACCGCCTTGCGAGGCGGTGGCACGCAGGTTGAAAATGGTGACATTGCCCCCACTCTCGTTGTACGTCTGGCGTGCGCAGCTGATGACGATGGTGAAACCCTCGACGATGAAGGGCGCTGGTGGCAAGGGACAGGCCGCTGAATTGGCGATCACCCGGCTCACGCCCCACTCCAGCCCGGCCCGCGCCGCCCAGTAGGCGCGCGAACCCTGGACATCCTGGGCCGAGGTCAGTTGCTGTGTGTTGGAAAAGGTCAGCATGAAGGCACCCAGCGCGGCCAGCACGACCAGCAGAAACACCGCAGAGATGGCGGCGAAGCCGCACTGGATGGCGTACAAGCGCTTCATGGTGTGTTGTTCACATGGACCTCGTGGTACAGGCTCACGGTCTCCGCGTTATCCGTGAACTCCATCGCCAACTGGACCAGCGCATTGCGCTGAAGATCAGACCCGTTGTAGACAAAATTGCAGGCACTGACATTGCGCGCCAGGATGGGGCCGTTGGCCGGACAGGCAGCGGCGGCAAAGGTCCGGCTGGTTCGGCGCAGGTTGCCCGCCGAACAGACATAGGCCACCACTGGCTCGTTGCCCGGGATCACGTGAAAGCGCTGCCCCCCCGAGGCCAGCGGAAAGCGCTTGCTGCTGATCGTCAGGTTGGACTCTGTAGCCGTCGTGATGGCACTGACCGTCGCAGTGTTGTCACCGGCATAGGCATCGGCCCCGGTGATCCCCAGGTTGTAGACCGCGATCAGGTCATTCGCCTGAATGCGTTGGTCGGCGGGCAGATCCGCGTTGTTGCCCAGCATGTTGAACCGGGTATCGGCCGCACTGAAGTCCAGCACGCTGTTGGTCTGCGCGCCCGGGCCGGCCGTCGTGTCCACGTCGGCCCGGTAGCGCCCGCCCGTACGGGTGGGAATGAACTCGATGCAATTGGCGTTCGGGTTGCGAATGCTGTTGGGCAGGGCCTTGCGGATGTCGCGCGCCATACGGCGCGTGGCCGTGTCGGCCTGGTCGCTCAGGGCTGCGCGACGGGCGGTGTCGAAGTAGGCGTCGATCGGGCTGCGCATGAACACGGCGACCATGGTGCCGATGATGCCCAGGATCACGATCACCATGACCAGTTCGATCAGGGTGAAACCACGTTGGGAATGGGACGGGTCACGCATGGTCAGTAGCTGGTCCGGTAGCCAGTCATGGTTACGGTATCGCCCCCCCGGCTGACCGTCACGCTGACACGCTTGGCGGTCACGGTATCCAGGCTAGCCGCCGTCACCTGAATCTGGATACGGTAACCATAGAGCAGCGGGGGCATGTTCTTGAATTTCGTTCCCGGGGAGGCCAGCGTTTCATCGATGCCGTTGAAATCGCTCACGTCATCGTAGGTGTCGCGCGCGGTCTCGCCACCCGTGCCGTCCGGATCGTCATAGGCCTTTTGCAGGATCTCTTCCATCAGCGAATCAGCCAGCGCCATGGCCTGCTTGCGCACCATCGGGTCCGCGCTCGACTTGACCGAAGTGTCCATCACGGCCAGGATTCCGGCGGTGCCCACCGTCACCACCACGATGAAAAAGATCAGCTCGACCAGCGTGAAGCCGGCCTGGCGGACAGAAGACGGCAGCCTAGTCATGCACATACCCGGTCGTCGCTTCAACGGTAATGGTCCGCCCCAGAGGCGTGCCATTGCCAGCCACCTCGAAGGTTCGGGCAGCACTGGGTTGGCCCAAACCGTCGAAGGAGAAATCACCAGGCTGCACCACGTATGCCACGCCACTGCGCGCCGAGACAGACGCAGGAATTTCGCCACGCGGCCCGGCAAAACCGCTACCGGGGCAGGCCGTGCTACCAGCTACTGCGACGATGGTGAGGCTCGCCGAGCCGGGTCCGAAGGTCACACACACGGTACGCCGCTGGGCAATGGCTGTCTTCTGCGCATAGCGCATCAGTGCCAGCGTTTCGTCATGGAACCCGCGCACCTCGAAGTCCTTGCTGTTGAGCCGCGGCGCGACAAAAACCGAAATCACACCGAGCACGATCAGCACCATGACCAGTTCGATCACGGTAAAACCGTTGGTGTGCCGGGTTCGTTGTATCGTCATATAAAAAAAGGCCGCGTGATGCGGCCTTTTCAGGACTCAGCCACTCAGGCCCGGAACATGTCAGGGGTTGCCGGCGGCAATGCCCTGGAAGGTCGCCGTCTTGCCCGAGGTATGGGTCACCGTGCAGGTGAAGGTGGCGCCATTGGTCGTGGAACCGGCACCCGTCACGGTATAACCGGTCGGCCAGGCGGCGCCAGAGATCGTGCTGCTGAACGAGTCGCAAGTGTTCACGACGCGGCACTTCAGGGGGGCGCTGGCGGCCGTCGCCACTGAGCAGCCCGCGTAGTTGATGGTCGCTGCAGAGGCAGCAGCACCCGCCACGCCTTGCACGGCGGCATTCTCGGCATCACCCTTGAAGTCAACAAATTGCGGAATCGCCACGGCAGCCAGGATGCCGAGAATCACGATCACCATCACCAGTTCGATCAGGGTAAAACCACGTTGCTGTTTCATATCAGGCTCCAATCCAAGGACCAATTTCAGTCATGCGGCACCGGAATGGCCCGCTATCATTTTCGAAGTATAGTGCCGCCGCCCGATGAATGCACACTTGGCAATGTGCATTCGTGTGGAAAACGTCACAGCAGGCCCGTCATTTACAGAGCGGGCGCCGCCACTCAGCCGCCCCCGCGACCCATGGCGGCCTGCCCCAGGTTCCACAGGGGCAGGAAAACGCCCAGCGCCAGCAGCAAGACCAGAACGCCGATAAAGGCCAGCAGGATGGGCTCGATGGCCGTGGACAGGCCCTTGATGGCGTAGTCGGTGTCGCGCTCGTACATCTCGGCAATCTCGAACAGCAGCGAATCGAGTTCGCCGGTCTCTTCGCCCACGGTCATCATCTGCAGCACGACGGGGGTGAACACGCCGGTGGCCGCGGCGCAGCGCGAGATGCTCTCCCCGCGCTCGATGCCGTCGCGCATCTGTTCGACGCGCGCGCCGATGTAGGCGTTGTCCACCGTCTGCGCCACCACGGTCAGCGCCTGCACCAGCGGGACCCCGCTCTGGCTCGATAGCGCAAAGCTGCGGGCAAAACGCGCCAGCGTGGATTTCAGGATGATGGGGCCGACGACCGGCAGGTTCAGCTTGCGCCGGTCCCAGTTGTAACGCCCCTGCGGGGTGTTCAGGTAAGAGCGCACCATGACCGCGGCCGCAGCCCCCAGGGCCAGCAGCACCGGCCACCAGGTGATCGTCCAGGTGGAGAAACCCAGCAGGCCGCGCGTGATCAGCGGCAACTGGGTGTTGAAACCAGCGAACACCTTGGCAAACACCGGCAGCACGAAAAGATTGATGATCACCATCGCGATCAGCATGGCGATGATGACGAAGCTTGGATAACGCAGGGCCTGCTTGATGCGGGAGCGCACGTCACGCTCGAACTCCAGATGTTCGGCCAGACGCAGGAAAACCTCGGTCAAACGACCGGTCATCTCGCCGACCCGCACCATGGCCACGTAGAACGGGCCGAAAACCTTGGGATGGCGCGCCAGTGAGGTGGCCATGTCGCGCCCCTGGTCCAGGCTGCCGCGCACGTCCCGGAGTACGTCCACCATGGCCG
>Ga0208121_100428_pt1 | contig 14380 bp, 9 predicted proteins | sample LakWasMet62_LOW9_2_FD_183894 | JGI IMG/M metagenome (GOLD analysis project Ga0208121, IMG submission 183894) | Freshwater sediment methanotrophic microbial communities from Lake Washington under simulated oxygen tension - Sediment Metagenome... | ecosystem: Environmental > Aquatic > Freshwater >... | reverse complement strand
CCCGCATGAACGAGGGACAAGAAACGTGAACACGGTCGAGATCTATACCGATGGCGCCTGCAAGGGCAACCCCGGCCCGGGCGGCTGGGGCGTGCTGCTGAAATCCGGCGGCGTGGAGAAGGAGCTTTTTGGCGGCGAGCGCGAGACCACCAACAACCGCATGGAGATGCTGGCGGTGATCATGGCACTGGAGTCGCTCAAGCGCCCCTGCCATGTGGTGCTGCACGCCGACAGCCAGTACGTGCTCAAGGGCATCACCGAGTGGCTGGCCGGCTGGAAGGCCAGGGGCTGGAAAACCGCGGCCAAGCAGCCGGTCAAGAACGTCGACCTGTGGCAGCGGCTCGATGCGCTGGTGGCCGGGGCGGGCCATCGTATCGATTGGCGCTGGGTCAAGGGCCACGATGGCGACCCCGGCAACGAGCGGGCCGACATGCTGGCCAACCGGGGTGTCGAGCAGGCGTTGGGCCGTTTGTAAAGCTCGTGCAAAGCCGCGCGCGGCTGGCCGGCCCTAAGGGCTATTGCGCATGCGGAAACGGGTGCTGACTGTTACAGTCTTCAGCTGTCTCGCCCCATCCCGGGCGGGGAAACAGCCCGAGTTTCCGATTTATCCATGGCTTCCAAATTTCTTTACCCGGTGATCGCCGTTGTCGGCATCGTGGCGGCGTCCGGTGCCGCGTGGTGGTACCAGAACAAGGCGCCGGCGCCGGCTGCGAACCGCGCCACGTCCGGTCCGGCATCCGCTGGCGCACCTGCTGCAGGAGGGGCCGCACGCCCGGTCGCCGTGGAGGTGGCCAAGGTCCAGGTCATGAAGCTGACGGACGATGCCCAGGCTGTGGGCAGCCTGCGCTCGCGCCAGAGTGTGATGCTGCGCCCCGAGGTCAGCGGGCGCATCACCCAGCTCAATTTCCGTGACGGCGAACGCGTGCGCAAGGGCCAGTTGCTGGTGCAGTTCGACGACCAGCTGCAACTGGCGCAGATCAAGCAAAGTCAGGCCGAGCTGTCCATTGCCCAGGCCAACCACAAGCGCAACCAGGAGCTGCTGGCGCAGAATTTCGTCAGCCAGCGCTCCCTGGACGAGAGCGCGGCCAACCTGGAGGTGGCGCAGGCCAAGCTTGCCTTGGCACAGGCCACCGCCGCCCGCCTGAAGATCCTGGCGCCCTTCGACGGCATTGCAGGCATCCGCAACGTCAACGTCGGTGATTACCTGAAGGACGGCACCGACATCGTGAACCTTGAGGACATCGACACGGTCTATGTCGACTACCGCCTGCCCGAGCGCTTTCAGACCCTGCTCAAGGCGGGGCAGAAAGCGACCGTCGAACTCGATGCGCTGCCCGGTCGCAGGTTCGAGGCGCGGGTGCAGGCCGTGGATCCGCTGATCGACGCCAATGGCCGGTCCATCGGTGTGCGCGCCAGCATCACCAACCAGCAACTGCTGCTGCGTCCCGGTATGTTTGCACGCGTGAGCACCGTGTTCGGTTCGCGTGAAAAAGCCCGCGTGATCCCCGAAGAGGCCATCGTGCCGCAGGGGGGGCGGCAGTTCGTGATCAAGCTGGTGCCGGGGCCGGACAACGACGGCCTGGTGTCGCAGCGTGTGCCGGTGACGGTGGGCATCCGCCGTCCGGGCCAGGTGGAGATCCTCGAAGGACTCAGGGAAGGCGATACCGTGGTCACGGCCGGCCAGCAACGTCTGCAGCGCGACGGCAGTCCGGTCCGGGTGCTGGAGCTGGGCCGTCCGGCCAACTGAGAACGGGCACCAGGAGTCCCCATGCAACTGCCTGAAGTATCGATCCGCCGGCCGGTGTTTGCCACCGTGCTCTCGCTGCTGGTGCTGTTGATCGGCGCGGTGAGCTTTACCAAACTGCCGGTGCGCGAGTACCCCAAGATCGACGAGCCGGTGGTCACCGTCACGGTGCGGTATGCCGGCGCCTCGGCCGAGGTGGTGGAGTCGCAGGTGGCCAAGCCGCTGGAAGACTCGATCGCCGGCATTGACGCGGTGGACGTGATCACCTCGATCTCGCGCGCCGAGCAGGCACAGATCACCGTTCGGTTCCGTCTGGAGAAAGACGCCGACGCCGCCGCCGCCGAGGTGCGCGACCGCACCTCGCGCGTGCGCAACAAGCTGCCGCAAGCCATCGACGAGCCCGTCATTGCCAAGGTCGAGGCCGATGCTTTCCCCGTGATCTGGCTGGCCTTTTCCAGCGACACCCACAGCCAGTTGCAGCTCAACGAGCTGATCAACCGCATCGTCAAGCCGCGGTTGCAGACCGTCACCGGCGCGGCCGACGTGCGCATCTTCGGCGAGCGCAAGTACGCCATGCGCGTCTGGCTCGACCCCGATCGCCTGGCTGCCTACAAGCTGACCACGCAGGACGCCGAGGACGCGATCCGCCGCAGCAACCTGGAAGTGCCGGCCGGCCGCATCGAGAGCCAGCAGCGCGAGTTCTCGGTCACCTCCAACACCGACCTGATCAAGCCGGCCCAGTTCGGCGAGATCGTGATCCGCACCGTCAACGGCTTCCCGGTCAAGTTGCGCGACGTGGCGCGCATCGAGGAAGGGGCGGCCGAAGAACGCACCTCGGTGCGCATCAATGGCCGCCCGGCCATCTCCGCCGGCGTGATCCGCCAGGCCACGGCCAATCCGCTGGAGCTCAGCCGTGGCGTGCGCGAGATGCTGCCCAGGCTGGAGGCTGACCTGCCGCCGGGCATCAGCATCCTGATCGCCAACGACAACTCGGTTTTCATCGATCGCTCGATCAAGAACGTGTTCCAGACCATCGTCGAGGCCGTGGTGCTGGTGGCGCTGGTGATCTTTGTTTTCCTGCGCACCTTCCGTGCCTCCATCATTCCCATCGTCACCATCCCGGTCAGCCTGATCGGTACTTTCGCGCTGATGGCGCTGGCTGGCTTCACCGTCAACACCCTGACGCTGCTGGCGCTGGTGCTGGCCATCGGCCTGGTGGTGGACGACGCCATCGTGGTGCTGGAGAACATCTACCGCCACATCGAGGAGGGGCTGGACCCCTTCAGCGCCGCGATCAAGGGGGCCAGGGAGGTGGGTTTTGCGGTGGTGGCGATGACCCTGACCCTGGCGGCTGTCTACGCCCCGCTGGCTTTCACGCCGGGACGCACCGGTCGCCTGTTCGTCGAATTCGCTCTGGCACTGGCCGGTGCGGTGATCGTTTCGGGTTTCATCGCGCTGACGCTCTCGCCCATGATGTGCTCGCGGCTGCTGCGGCACAACCCCAAGCCTTCGTTCTTCGACCGCTGGATGGAGGCCCGGTTGACGGCGCTCAGCAATGGTTACGAGCGCCTGCTGCGCCGCGTGCTGGGCATGCGCTGGCTGGTGCTGCTGCTGATGGCTGGCGTGGTGCTGGCCATTGCGGTCGTGATGCCCGGCATGAAGCGTGAACTGGCGCCCATGGAAGATCGCGGCGTGATCCTCAATGTGATCAATGCACCCGACGGCGCCACCATGGCCTACACCGACAAGTACGCCAGCGCGATCGAGAAGATCGGCAGCCAGTATCCGGAGTTCGACCGCATCTTCGTGGTGACCGGCAACCCGACAGTCAGCCAGGCCAACGTGACCCTGCGCGCGGTCGATTGGGATGAGCGCAAGCGCACCACGCTGGAGATGGCGCGCGAGATGCAGCCCCGCATCGCGGCGCTGCCGGGCGTGTCGGCGTTCCCCATCACGCCGCCCTCACTGGGCCAGGGCTTTCGCGAACGGCCGGTCAATTTCGTGATCCTCACCTCCGAGAGTTACGAGAACCTGAACCAGGTGGTGCGCCAGTTCCTGGACGAGATCGCCAAGAACCCGGGCATCCAGGGGGCGGACGTGGACCTGCGCCTGAACAAGCCCGAGCTCAAGATCGATGTGAACCGGGAAAAGGCCTCGGACCTGGGGGTTGGGGTGGATGCCGTGGCGCGCGCCATCGAGACCATGCTGGGCGGCCGTCTGGTAACGCGGTACAAGAAGGGCGGCGACCAATACGACGTGATCGTCCAGACCCAGTCCGTGGGTCGCGACACGCCCGACGACATCGAGCGCATTTTCGTGCGCGGCCGCAACGACACCATGATCCCGCTGGCCTCGCTGGTGACGGTGCGCGAATCGGTCTCGCCTCGTGAGCTCAACCACTTCAGCCAGCGCCGTGCGGTCACCATCACGGCCAATCTGGCGCCTGACTATTCCCTGGGGCAGGCGCTCGACTTCCTCGACCAGGTCGGTGCCCGCGTGCTCAAGCCGGGTTACACCACCGATCTCAACGGCACGTCGCGCGAGTTCAGGAACTCGCAGGGTTCGCTCACCATCGTCTTCGTACTGGCGCTGCTGTTCATCTTCCTGGTGTTGGCGGCGCAGTTCGAGAGCTTCGTGGATCCGCTGGTCATCATGCTCTCCGTGCCCTTGTCCATGATCGGTGCGTTGCTGGCGCTCAAGTGGAGCAACGGTTCCTTGAACGTCTACTCCCAGATCGGCCTGATCACGCTGGTGGGCCTGATCACCAAACACGGCATCCTGATCGTCGAGTTTGCCAACCAGATGCGTGAGCAGGGCATGGACATGTTCGAGGCGGTGGTCAAGGCCTCCAGTCAGCGCCTGCGGCCCATCCTGATGACCACCGGTGCCATGGTGCTGGGGGCCGTCCCGCTGGCCTTGTCCACCGGCGCGGGGGCCGAGAGCCGCATCCAGATCGGCTGGGTCATTGTGGGCGGCATGACGCTGGGCACGTTGCTGACCATCTTCGTCGTGCCCACCATGTACACCCTGCTGGCGCGCAAGCATGCGCCCGGCGCCGACAAGCGTGCGGTCAGCGAGGCTGCGACGCACGAATCCGAACTGATCGCCAAATAGGGCCTGTCCACACCCCGGGCCATGTCGCACAATCAGCGGCATGCGCCTGCCCTCCATCGATGACCCCGGCCTGAGCTCGGCCGAAGCCGCCCGACGCCTGGCCGCGGACGGCCCCAATGCCCTGCCGGGCGATGGTGGCCGCAGCAGGCTGCACATCGTGCGCGAGACCGTGCGCGATCCCATGTTCTCGCTGCTCCTCGCCGCGGCCGGCCTCTATCTGCTGCTGGGTGAGCTGCAGGAGAGCCTGAGCCTGGCCCTGATGGTGTGCGTGGTGATCGGCCTGACGCTTTACCAGGAGGGCAAGACGGAACGCGCCATCCAGGCATTGCGGGACTTGTCCAGTCCGCGTGCCCGCGTCATGCGCGATGGCCAGGTGCAGACCCTTGCCGGCCGTGAACTGGTGCGTGGCGACCTGTTGCTGGTGGCCGAAGGCGACCGCGTGGCGGCCGATGCCGAACTGCTCTCGGCGGGCGAGTTGCAGGTGGACGAATCGCTGCTCACGGGCGAATCCGTGCCCGTGGTCAAGAACGCTGCTGCCGCTGCTGCGCTGTATGCCGGCACCTTGATCGTGCAGGGGCAGGGCCAGGCGCGGGTCACGGCCACCGGACCACGCAGCCAGATGGGGCAAATCGGTCATGCGCTGCAGACGGTGCGGGCCGAAGAGTCGCCCCTGCGGCGCCAGACCCGTAGCCTGGTGCACCGGCTGGCCTGGTTGGGCCTGGGCCTGAGTGTGCTGCTGGTCCTGATCCAGGGGCTGATGCGGGGTGACTGGCTGCAGGCCCTGCTGGCAGGCATTGCCCTGGCCATCTCCATGCTGCCCGAGGAATTCACGGTGGTGCTGACCGTTCTGCCGGCGCTGGGGGCCTGGCGGCTCTCGCGCCAGCAGGTTCTGACACGCCGCATCACGGCCATCGAAACCTTGGGCGCGACCTCGGTGTTGTGCGTGGACAAGACCGGCACCCTGACGCAGAACCGCATGCGCGTGGCCAGTCTGCACGCGGGCGGCGCCGAACTGGTGATGGACGGGGCGCCGCGCAGCGACTTGCCGGAGGACTTCCACACACTCGTCGAGTACGCCATCCTGGCCAGCCGCATCGATCCCTACGATCCGATGGAGCAGGCCTTTCATGCAATGGGTCAGTCGTTCCTGGCGCAGACCGAGCATCTGCACGCTCGCTGGTCACTGGTGCACGAATACGCGCTGACACCGGAGCTGCGGGCCATGGCCCACATCTGGAAGGGCGAGGCGCAGGACTTTCACGTGGTGGCGGCCAAGGGCTCGCCGGAGGCCATCGTCGACCTTTGCCACCTGGATGCGACGCACCGCCGGGACGTGGAGAGCGCCGCCGACGTCATGGCCGCGCGCGGCCTGCGCGTGTTGGGGGTGGCGCGGGCCCGCCACGCCGGCCCGCCCTGGCCGGCTGGCGAGCATGACTTCAACTTCGAGTTCATCGGACTGCTGGGTCTGGCCGACCCGCTGCGCGAGGAGATCCCGCAGGCCGTGCGCGAGTGCCGCGAGGCCGGCATCCGCGTGGTGATGATCACCGGCGACTACCCGGTCACGGCGCGTGCCATCGCAGGCCAGGCCGGGCTCGATGCCCGGGAGGTGCTCAGCGGCGACGAGCTCGATCGCCTGCCGGATGCCGAACTGCAGCAGCGCCTGCGCACGGTGGGCATCTGCGCACGCATCACGCCGGCGCAGAAGCTGCGCATCGTGCAGGCCCTGCAGGCCACCGGTGCGGTGGTGGCCATGACGGGCGACGGCGTCAACGATGCGCCGGCGCTCAAGGCCGCGCACGTGGGGGTGGCCATGGGCGCGCGCGGTACCGACGTGGCGCGTGAGGCGGCCGCCATCGTGCTGGTCGACGACAACTTCGCCTCCATCGTGCGCGCGGTACGCCAGGGCCGGCGCATCTTCACCAACCTGCGCAAGTCCATGAGCTACATCATGGCGGTGCACGTGCCGATCGCCGGCATGGCCTTGCTGCCGCTGCTGCTGGGCTGGCCCATCGTGCTGTTTCCCATGCACATCGCCTTGCTGGAACTGGCCATCGACCCGGCCTGCGCCATGGTGTTCGAGAACGAGCCGGCCGACGAGGATGTGATGCGCCAGCCTCCGCGCGACCCGGCCGCCCCGCTGTTTGCCGGCGGCACGCTGGCGTGGGCGGTGCTGCAGGGACTGGGCGTGCTGGCGATGGTGCTGGGGATTTACCTCTGGGGGACGCAGCAGCTGGACGAAGCCCAGGCGCGCTCGTTGGCCTTCAGCACGCTGGTGCTGGGCAACCTGGCGCTGATCGTGTCCAACCGCGCCGGTCCGCGTGGCTTGCTGGCCTCATTGCGCGTACCCAACCGCATGCTGTGGGGCGTGATGGCCTTCACGCTGGGGCTGCTCGCACTTGCACTTTACCCGCCGCCCCTGACCGGTGTGCTGCACATGGCGCCGCTGTCGGCGGGGCTGCTGGGCATCGCCCTGGCCGGGGCGGGAGGCTGCCTGCTGTGGTTCGAGGGGATCCGGGTGCTGGCGCGCCGGGGTGGTCCCCGCCAAGTCTGATCAGATCACGCCGTCGAACATCATCACGTCGACTTCGTCGCCCACGGCGACGTTGCCCTGGCCGTGATGCAGCACGATGAGCCCGTTGCCCTGCACCATGGAGCTGAGCACGCCCGAACCCTGGTTGCCGGTGGTGCGCACCTGCAGGCCCCCGTCGGGCGCGGCGCTGACGAAACCGCGCTGGTACTCGGTGCGCCCCGGCTTCTTGCGCAAGGCCTCCAGACTGCGCGCACGCAGCAGCGGGGCGGGTGCGGCAGTACAGCCCATCATCTGCAGCAGGGCAGGGCGCACGAAGGCCAGGAAGGTCACCATCACGGCCACCGGGTTGCCGGGCAATCCAAAGAGTATGGCCCCCACGCTCCCCGCTGCGCGTGGTTCGCTGCCCCCCGGGGGGGCTGTTTCGCCTTGGGTCGGCCCGGCGGCGAAACGGCCGGTCTCGCGCAGGTCCTCTGTCACGATGCGGCCCACTGCCATGGGGCGGCCCGGGCGCATGGCGATGCGCCAGAAGGCCACGTCGCCCAACTTCTTCATCATGGCCTTGGTGTAGTCGGCCTCACCCACGCTGACGCCGCCGCTGGTGATGATGGCGTCGGCCTCGGCGGCAGCACGGCGGAAGGTGGCTTCCAGCTTCTCGGGGCTGTCGCCGACCACGCCATAGTCCAGCACTTCGATGCCCAGCCGCTTGAGCAGGCCGAAGACGGTGTAGCGGTTGCTGTCGTAGACCGCGCCTTCGCGCGGTGCCTCACCCAGGCTCAGGATCTCGTCACCCGTGGAAAAGTAGGCCACCTTGAGGCGGCGCCAGACCTTCACCGTGGGGACGCCCAGGCTTGCGGCCAGGCCCAGTGCGGCCGGGGAGAGTCGGGTGCCCTGGCGCAGGGCGGGCTGGCCCTGCCGGACATCCTCGCCCAGCAGGCGGCGGTTGTCGCCGGACTGCAGCAATCCGGGGGGTATGGTGATGGCTTCGCCCTCGGCCTTGACGAATTCCTGCGGTACCACGGTGTCCAGCCCGGCCGGCATGATGGCGCCGGTCATGATGCGCAGGCACTGGCCCGGGCCCACCACGCCGGTCCAGGCCTTGCCGGCCAGCGCGGTGCCGACCGGCGTCAGCGTGAGCGGGGTGTCGGCGCGCAGTTGGCTGCCATCGAAGGCATAACCGTCCATGGCCGAGTTGTCGTGCGGCGGCACGCTGACGGGGGAGACCACGTCCAGCGCGAGCACGCGGTCCAGCGCATCGAAGAGGGGCAGCTCCTCGGCCTGCCTGACCGGCTCGACCAGACGGGACAGGAATTCGTTGACGGCGGCGGCGCTCAGCGCCTGCGGGTCGTAGCCCTGCAGCTCGGCGGCGATCTGCTCGATGCTTTTCATGCGGAAGACCGGATCAGGAGTTTTCAAGTTGCTTGAGTTCAGCCAGGGTATTGGCATTGGCAAAGGCCAGCGGGTCGTCGCCTGGCGCATCGAAGGGCACGACCACGGTCTTGTGCTGTGCAGTCCAGGCGTCGATCTTGCGGCCACCGCCCTGGGTGAACTGGACCAGGCTTTCCAGCAACTCGATGCGCAGCAGACAGAACACCGGCTGGGTCCGTACTTTCACAATGCCTTGCTCATCCTTCTCCGGCGCAGCGGCCATGGCGATCTCGGCCTGCTCACGGTCCATGGCTTCGGCCAGGCGAGCCACCAGGTCCAGCGGGAAACGCGGGGAATCGCAGGGGGCCGTGACCAGGTAGGGCGTCTCGCAACGCTCCAAACCTGTCAGGAAACCGGCCAGCGGGCCGGCATAGTCGGCCAGCACGTCGGGCCAGACCTCGGCGCCGAAGGCTTCGTAGGCCGCCAGGTTGCGGTTGGCGTTGATCATGACCTGGCCCACCTGCATCTGCAGGCGCATCAGCGTGTGCAGGGCCATGGGCATGCCATTGAAATTCTGCAGGCCCTTGTCGACGCCGCCCATGCGGCTGCCGCGGCCGCCGGCCAGGATCAGGCCGGTGATTTCTTGGGAGTCAATCATTCGAGGTATTCCGTAAATGGTGCTGACTTTGCGCCGGGGCTGACGCGATTCGTGGGACGCCGCGGAACCGGCTTTGCCGGGCCGCTGGCGTCGCCCCCTGCAAGGGAGGTGGCGTAGCGACACGCAGTGCGCGCAGCCTGGGGGTGTGCCAAATCTACCCCCCTATGTAGCTCATCTCGACGCGGCGCTGGCCCCCGTGGCCGCTGTCGGGCGGCTGGGCGCCGCGCTGTTCGGAGTAACGGTCGTCGCGCGCACCCCAGATGTGGCCGATGGCCGATTCGATGTCGGCGTCGCTGGCGCCGCCACGGATCAGCGAGCGCAGGTCATGGCCCTGGGTCGCGAACAGGCAGAGGTAGAGCCGGCCCTCGGTCGAGAGGCGGGCGCGGTTGCAGTCGCCGCAGAAGGCATGCGTGACGCTGCTGATGACGCCGATCTCGCCGGCAGACGGGTCATGGCGGCCGGTGGCATCGGCATAACCCCAGCGTTCGGCGGTCTCGCCCGGGGCGCTGTGCCCGAGCTGCACCAGGGGCAGTTCGGCGTGGATGAGCTTGACGACGTCAGCCGAAGGCAGTACCTCGTCCATGCACCAGCCGTTGGTGGCGCCCACGTCCATGTACTCGATGAAACGCAGCACCATGCCGGAGCCGCGGAAATGGCGTGCCATGCGCAGGATTTCGTGCTCGTTGGTGCCGCGCTTGACCACCATATTGATCTTGATCGGGCCCAGTCCCGCTTCCTTGGCGGCCTGGATGCCTTCGAGCACGTCGGCCACGGGGAAATCGACGTCATTCATGCGGCGGAACACGGCATCGTCCAGGCCATCCAGGCTGACGGTCACACGCTGCAGGCCGGCAGCCTTGAGGGCCCGGGCCTTGCGAGCCAGCAGGGAGCCGTTGGTGGTCAGTGTCAGGTCCAGGGGCTCGCCGTCGACCGTGCGCAGGGCAGCCAGCTGTTCGATCAAGACCTCGATGTTCTTGCGCAGCAGCGGCTCGCCACCCGTGAGGCGGATCTTGCGCACGCCATGGGCGGCAAAGAGGCGTGCCACCCGTGTGATCTCTTCGAAGCTCAGCAGGGAGCTGTGGGGCAGGTAGGCGTAGTCCTTGTCGAAGATTTCCTTGGGCATGCAGTAGCTGCAGCGGAAATTGCAGCGGTCGGTCACACTGATGCGAAGGTCGCGCAGCGGGCGACCCAGTCGGTCGGACAGCAGGCCGGTGGCCGCGATGCGGGTGGCCGGATCGAAGGCCGCAGCCGGCGCGCTCAATGTCGGGATGCGCTGGTCGACCAGGGGGATGACACGTTCGGACATACCCTTATTGTGACCCAGCCGGGATACCCATCCGGGCAAGGCAGAATCAGGCCAGGGATAAGAAAAAGACCCCATCCCCGGAAACCCTGTCCATGAAACGCAAGAACGCCCTGATCTATTTGTCCGCCCTCTGGGGGCTGGGCGGTTTTGCCGCCGCGCAGCAAACGGGTACTGTCTCGGAAAAAGACTACCTGGACGAGGTGCCCGTCGTTCTCTCTGTCTCGCGCCTGCCACAGCGGCTGGACGAAACGCCGGGTGCGGTCACCATCATCGACCGTCAGATGATCCGCATGAGCGGCGCGCGTGACGTGGCCGACCTGCTGCGCCTGGTGCCGGGGTTTCGCGTGAGCAACGCCTTCGAAAGCAACACGCCACAGGGCAGCTACCACACCAGCCAGAGTGATTACTCCAATCACATGCAGATTCTGGTCGATGGCCGCTCGGTCTATTCGGTCTATCTGCGTGGTGGTACCGGGCCGGGTTTGCAGACGGTGGCGCTGGAGGACATCGAGCGCATCGAGGTGCACCGCGGCTCCAACTCGGCGGCCTATGGTGCGCGTGCCTTTCTGGGAACGATCAACATCGTCACACGCGACCCGGTTGACACCATGGGCGCGCATGTCCAGGCTGCCATGGGCGACAACGGCATCCAGGATACGCTGGTGCGCCTGGGCTGGGGGGATGACCAGGCGCGCTTCCGGCTCAGCGCCGATGGACGCGCTGATGACGGCTTGCGTGGCGACAGCGGTGGTGCCCGTGTCCAGCGCGTCAATCTGCGTGCCGACCTGCGCACCAGCAACCAGGACATGGTGGAGTTGCGCACTGGCCAGAGCGTGATCGAGGCTGGCGTCGGCTTTGCCGGTCAGGATGGCAATGCGCCGCGGGCACGCCAGCTCGACACGGCTTTCATCCAGCTCGACTGGAAGCGCAGCCTGGGGGTGGATCAGGATCTGGCCCTGCAGGCCTCACACACCGCCGAATCCATCCGGGACCGCTTTCCCTACGCGCCGGCGCCGGCGCTGACCATCGATTTCGGAGGCCGTGCCACCAATGAAAATATCTCATTGCAGCACACCCTGCGGGCCACGCCGACGCTGCGCCTGGTCTGGGGCGGCGAGTTGCGACGCGAGACCATCGTCTCACGCCCGCTGTACGACACCGAATCAGCCTTCGTGACAGACTTCACCCGCGTGTTCAGCAATGCCGAGTGGCGGCTGCATCCCGACCTGCTTCTCAATGCCGGTGCCCTGTACGAGCGCAGCAGCATCGGCGGAGAGCACACATCGCCGCGTGTCATGCTGAACTGGCAGGTGACCGAAGGGCATACCCTGCGTTATGGCCTGACACAGGCCTTTCGGCCACCGAGCACGTTTGAAAAATTCGCCAACGTGCGCTATTACCTCGGTGGCACGCTCGCGGATTCGACCGACGTGGCGCGCGGGAACGTGGGCTCGGAGAAGGTCCAGACACGGGAGCTGGGCTACCTGGCCGAACTGCCCGGCAAGATCTTCAGCCTGGATGTGCGGGTGTTCGAGGAAAGGATCATCGACTTCATCAAGCGTCCCAGTTACAGCCTGCCGGGCAGCGGCAACAACAACGAGGCTTTCGATTACGTCAATGGCGAGGATTTCGACATCCATGGCTACGAGTACCAGCTCAAATGGAAGCCCTGGCAGGACGGTCAGCTGGTTTATGGTCAGGCCTGGGTCGACAGCACGCAATCGGTCGGGACAGGACGGGTCGGCCTGTACGGCAGCCAGAGTTTCATGTTCATGCAGCACCTGCCGCAGGGCTTCGATTTCAGCCTGATGTATTACCAGGCCGATGCCAGCCACTTCCCGGGTGCCGATGAGGCGGCGCCGGCGATCAGCCGCACCGATGTGCGTCTGGCCAGGGCCATGCGACTGGGCGGCCGGCGGGCTGAACTGTCCCTGGTGGTCCAGAACCTGGGGGCTTCGTACCAGGACTTCATGCCGAGTTTCCGTTTCCATCAGCAGGCCTATGTGATGCTGCGACTGGAGAACTGATGCCTTTGTCCGCTCTGCTGCGGCATGGCCTGCCGCTTCTGCTATTGCTGACGTTCGCGGCGGGCAGCGTGCGTGCCAACGAACCGGCGGTGCTGGTCGTGAGCAGTGAGCGCAGCCCGGCCTATCTGGAGGCGGCCGAGGCGGTCGCCAGTGAGCTGGGCCGGCTGGCGACGGAGACCCGGCGTCAGGTCCTGCAGCTCACGGTGGTCGATCTGCCGGGCTACCGGGGATCCCCCCCGCGACTGTACGTCGCCCTGGGGGCCGAAGCCTGCGGCCAGTTGGGACGCTCCCCAGTCCCGGCGCCGGTGCTGTGTGCCTTGCTGCCGCGTGCCAGTTTCGAGCGGATGCTGCGCGACACCGGCCGGCGTGCCGGGGCCTCGCTTTCCGCCCTGTACCTGAACCAGCCGCTGGGCCGCCAGCTCGATCTGATGCGCATGGCCCTGCCCCAGGCGCGGCGCGTGGGCGTGTTGTGGGGGGCTGATGCGCAGGCCAGTGAAGCCATGCTGGAATCGGCCGCCCAGGCGCGTGGGCTCAAGGTGGTCGGCGTGCCGGTGAAGCCGGACGAGCCGGTATTCAACGGCCTGAAGAAGATCCTCGATGAATCCGACCTGTTGCTGGCGCTGGCGGATCCGCAGATCTACAACAGCAGCAGCATCCAGAACATCCTGCTGGCTTCCTTCCGGGCCCAGGTGCCCATGCTGGCGTTCTCGCCGGCCTATGTCCGAGCCGGCGCCTTGATGGCGGTTTACTCGACGCCGGCGCAGATTGGTCAGCAGGCCGGTCTGATCGCCCGGGGCGTGCTGCTGGGGCAGCCCTTGGGGGTGCCGCAGTACCCCTTGCAGTTCGAAGTCAGCGTCAACGAGCACGTGGCACGTTCCCTGGGGCTGAAGCTGGATGCCGGCAACCTGCTTGAGCGGCTGCGTCGACAGGAACGAGGTCCATGAAATTCTTCGATATCCGTGACCGCATGCTGCTGGCGGCGCTGTTGCCAGTGACCCTGGTGGCCGTGCTGCTGTCGAGTGTGTTCCTGACCGGGCGCTACGCCGACCTGGACGAAGCCCATCAGCAGCGCGCCCGTTCCCTGGCACGCCAGCTGGCCAGCGCCAGTGAATACGGCCTGTTCTCCGCCAATGCCAGCAGCCTGCAGGCGATTGCCGCCGGTGCCCTGCGCGAGCCCGATGTGCGCTCGGTCATGATCCTGAATGCCCAGGGGCAGGCGCTGGCGCTGGCGGGTTCGTCGGGGCTGACGACACTGCCGGCACTCGGGCCGCAGGAGCAGCGCTGGGTCGACGCCACGACCGGTCTTGAACTGCTGCTCCAACCGGTCAATGCATCGCAGCTCAGGCTCGACGACCTGTTTGAAGGCGGCACGCCGGCGAACCCGCTGGACGCGGTGCCGCTGGGGCACGTGGTGATGGAAATTTCGCGTGCGGCCATGGTCTCGCGCAGTCACGACATGCTGGCCATCGGCCTGGCTGTCACGCTCGGGGGGGTGCTGTTCGGCGCGGTGCTTGCGGTGCGTATCGGGCGCGGCGTGATCCGGCCGATCTTGCGCGTCTCCGACATGATTCACCGCATCGGTCGGGGGGAGTTGTCCGTCCGCGGACAAGTACAGCCCGACGATCCCTTGCGCGAC
>Ga0208121_100427_pt1 | contig 14417 bp, 12 predicted proteins | sample LakWasMet62_LOW9_2_FD_183894 | JGI IMG/M metagenome (GOLD analysis project Ga0208121, IMG submission 183894) | Freshwater sediment methanotrophic microbial communities from Lake Washington under simulated oxygen tension - Sediment Metagenome... | ecosystem: Environmental > Aquatic > Freshwater >... | reverse complement strand
GGCACCTTGTGCGGGGGGCTTCTTGGCCGGTGGTGCCACCGTCGCGGCTTGGGCCTGGGGCGTTTCACCCGCCTCATTTTCGACGATGGCCGATGCGGGCGTGGTCGCAGGCTTGCCTGACAGGCCCAGGTAAGCGAGGGCCATGGCCGCCACGATCGCCAGCCCGGCCCCGCCCAGTATCCAACTGCGCCGGCCGCGGGCGGGCGCCTCGGCACCGGCCTGCGCTGCCGCGGCCGTGCGTGGCGGGAGCATGCGGGTGGCTTCGGGGTCGTCGTCCACCTGGGCCGGCGCCGCGGCCACCTTCATCGTGGGTTCGTCCGCAACGGTCGTTGCCTGGGGGATGACCGTACGCGTTCCGGTACCGGACCGCGAGCCGCCGTGCTCGCCGCCCGGGTGGCTCAGCCGCTTGATGCGGCGGCGCGCCAGGTCGGCGTAGATGCCGGCGGGAAACTTGAGCAGGAAATCCCGGAACTCGTCGACATCGCCCGAGTCCTTGATTTCCTTCCAGTAGACCAGTTCCACCTCCTGTGTCACGGTCGAGCTGGGCAGGCCGGACATGCTGCCCGAGCTGGTGCTCACCAGCGACTCGCCCTTGATCACGGTGGAGGTCCAGGTCGAACTTTCACCGGGGCGGGGCGGGCTCTTGGGCGGCGTGATCGTGGGGTCGGCGGCCGAGCTGGCCGCGGCCTGCAGCGCAGCGTTGAATTCCTGGGCGTTCGGGTAGCGGTTGTCGCGCGACTTCTCCAGCGCGCGTGCCATGAGCTGGTCGATGGCCGGTGGCAGCAGGGGGTTGATGGCCGAAGGCGGTGCCACCTCCTGCCCGACGATCTTCTGGATGATTTCGTAGTCGCCCGTGCCGTCGAACGGCCGGGTCCCGGTCAGCAGCTGGTACAGCACGATGCCGGCCGAGAAGAGGTCGGATCGTGCGTCGATCGGCAGGCCGTGCAGCTGTTCCGGCGACATGTACTTGAGCGTCCCGACCATGGTGCCTTTGGTGCGGGTGGCTTCGCCTGAATCCTGGATCCGGGCGACGCCGAAGTCCGTGAGCTTGATGCGTCCGCTGGCCTCGATCAGCAGGTTGGCCGGCTTGATGTCGCGGTGCACGATGTTCTGGCGGTGCGCATAGTCCAGCGCCGAGAGCAGATCGCCCATGATGCCCGCGACCTGCTGCAGCGTGTACCGGTCACCCTGGTCCAGGTGGTGCTTGAGGTCCTCGCCCTGGATGTATTCCATGACGAGATAGGCGATGTCGCCATCGCGGTCGGAATCGTAGACGCTGACGATGTTGGGGTGCTGCAGGCGCGCGGCGGAGCGTGCCTCCGTGCGGAAGCGGACCTCGTATTCGGCGGCTTCCTCGCTCGTGAGGTTCTCGACCTTGATGGTCTTGATCGCCACGCGCCGGTCCAGGTTGGGGTCGCGTCCCTCGTAGACCAGTCCCATGGCCCCCTTGCCCAGGACCCGGATCAGTTCGTAGCGCCCCAGGGTCTTCTGGCTCATGGCTAGGACACCTGGCTCTTGATGGAGAAGGCGATCAACGGGGCATCCTCGTCTTCACGGGCGCAGCCCAGGACGATCTGGCCGCTGCCCACCAGGGTGCATTCGGTACGCCGCAGCACCACGGCCTCGTTCTGGTTGCCCAGGTAGACCCAGGTGCCGAAGCTGGAGGCATCCGTCAGCACGAACTGGCCGCCGCGCCACTCCAGCGTCGCGTGCAGGCGCGAGACTCGGGGGTCGTTCACATGCAGGGCCGCATCGGTCGCGCGGCCCAGGGAGACCCGGTCGCCCTTGGCTTTCAGCTGCAGCCGTTTTTCCCCATGGGAGAGTTCCAGTGATTCCTCGCGCCGGGGCGGGATGGTCGAGCGTCCGATCATGGTCGCTTCGCCATCGCGGCCCGCCTGCCATTCGACCCGGTAGACGTGGCTGGACTCGGTCTTGCCGCGCAGGTACATGGGGCCCATGCTGCGCAGCGCGGTGCGCTGTACCGGGAAGACGGCCTTCCACACGTTTTCGGTTGTCAGGATCTGCGAGGCGCCGGCCAGGTCGGCCAGGCGGGCGGCGGAGTTGACCGTATCGCCGAAGCAGTCACCTTCGATCTCGACGACCTCACCGCTGTCGATGCCGATCTGCAGTTCCACGGGGGCGCCGCTGCCACCGGGACGGATCTGTTTTTCCAGCAGGTGGTTCTGCACCTGGATGCAGGCGGCCAGGGCGGCGCCCTCTTGCTGGAAGACGACAAACAGGCCATCGCCCAGCACCTTGACGACCCGGCCCTGGTGCTGCCCGAAGATCTCGCTGAGCATGCCGACCAGTTGGGTGACAAACCTGGAGGCTGCGTCATCTCCCAGCCGCTCGAAAAGACTGGTGCTGCCCACAAGATCCGCAAATACGACGGTGGCCATCGAACGCCCGGGTTGGTTGTCGGCAGGGGACATCACTCAACCGACGAGGCCGCGCGGACACCTCCCACCTTCGCGGAATGGTACTCGAAAAGCGCTGCCCGCCCGCCCGTGCGCCAGGGCCCGGGGATGGGCACCGCCCAGCGACGGCGCCTGTGGCGCCCCCCGGGTTTCCCGTCGCAGGGCAGCTACACTTGCAGGCTTCCCCGCGCGCGATGCGCGGAGATTCGTACCATTGAACTGGAGTCAAGAACATGGATCGTCGTTCCCTCATCAAGCAGGCCGGCATTGCCGGCGTCCTGGCCGCCGGCGTCGCCCCCGCCGTTCACGCGCAAGCCGCCATTCGCTGGCGCCTCGCGTCGAGCTTCCCCAAGTCGCTCGACACCATCTTCGGCAGCGCCGAGAAGTTCTCGCAGACCGTCAAGGCCCTGTCCGGCGGCAAGTTCGAAGTCTCCGTGCACCCGGCCGGCGAGCTGATGCCCGCCTTCGGCGTGGTGGATGCCCTCCAGAACGGCACCATCGAGATGGCGCAGACTGCGCCCTACTACTTCACCGGCAAGAGCCCCATCTTCGCCTTCGGCTGCGCTGTGCCCTTCGGCCTGACCGCGCGCCAGATGGATGCCTGGATGGAGCACGGCAATGGCCGCAAGTTGCTGGACGCCTTCTTCGACCAGTACAACATCAAGAGCCGCAGCGCCGGCAACACCGGCACGCAGATGGGTGGCTGGTATCGCAAGGAAATCAAGACCGTCAAGGACCTCAAGGGTCTGAAGATGCGCATGGGTGGCGGCCTGTTCGGCGAGACCATGCAGAAGCTGGGCGTCGTGGCCCAGAACATGCCGGCCGGCGAGGTCTACCAGGCCCTCGAAAAAGGCACGCTGGACGCCACCGAATTCGTCGGCCCCTACGACGATGAGAAGCTGGGCTTCAACAAGGTCGCCCCCTTCTACTACTACCCCGGCTGGTGGGAAGGCGGCGCCGAGCTCGAGTTCTTCATCAACAAGAAGGCCTATGCCGCGCTGTCGTCCGAGAACCAGGCCATCGTCGATGCCGCCACCGCCGTGGCCGCACGTGACATGACGGCCAAGTACGACGCCGTGAACCCGCTGGCCCTCAAGCGTCTGGTCGCTGCCAAGACCCAGCTCAAGCCCTTCTCCAAGGAGATCATGGACGCCGGCTACAAGGCCGCCATGGAAGTCTTCGCCGAGCACGAGGCCAAGTCGCCCGAGTTCAAGAAGATCCACCAGGACATGCGTGCCTTCCAGCGCGACCAGATCCTGTGGGCCCGTTTCTCCGAGTTCCGCTACGACGGCTTCATGTCCTCCGCCAAACTGTAAGCAGGACGACAATGAGCATAAGGAACGGGCCTCTCGGGGCCCGTTTTCGTTTGTGCAGCAGGGCGTTCGGGGGTAAGCCCCTATGCCTGTGACAGTAGGCACTTCCTAGAATCGGCCCACCTCAGTTCATCACAGAAGGAGACATTCATGGACCGTCGTTCCCTTATCAAGCACGCAGGAATTGCTGGCGTGCTTGCTGCCGGCGCCGCCCCTGCCGTGCACGCCCAGGCCGCCATCCGCTGGCGTCTGACCTCGGCCTTTCCCAAGGCCCTGGACACCATCTATGGCGCTGCCGAGACCTTCTCGCGCAAGGTCAAGGACATGTCGGGCGGCAAGATCGAGATCTCGGTGCACGCCGCCGGTGAACTCGTGCCGACCGCCGGTCTGGTGGATGCCGTGCAGAACGGTACCGTCGAGATGGGCCACACCGCCCCGTACTACTACTTCGGCAAGGACGAGACCTTCGCCCTGGGTTGCGCCATCCCCTTCGGCCTGAACAGCCGCCAGATGACCGCCTGGCAGTACGACGGCAACGGCCTGAAGCTGATGCGCGAGTTCTACAGCAACTACAACATGACCAGCTTCCCCATGGGCAACACCGGTGCCCAGATGGGCGGCTGGTTCCGCAAGGAAATCAAGACCGTGGCCGACTACAAGGGCCTGAAGTTCCGCGTGGGCGGCTTCGCCGGCAAGGTGATTGCGCGCCTGGGCGGCGTGCCGCAGAACATCCCCGGTGGCGAGATCTACCAGGCGCTGGAAAAGGGCACTATCGACGCCGCCGAGTGGGTGGGCCCGTACGACGACCAGAAACTGGGCTTCAACAAGGTCGCCCCCTTCTACCACTACCCCGGCTGGTGGGAAGGTGGTCCGCAGCTGGATCTGTTCGTCAACAACAAGGCCTACGACACCCTGAACGCCGAGCAGAAGGCCATCATCGAAGGTGCAGCGGCCTACGCCCACACCGAGATGCAAGCCAAGTATGACGCCCGCAACCCGACGGCGCTCAAGCAGCTGGTCGCCAACAAGGCCAAGCTCGTGGCCTTCCCCAAGCCGGTGCTCGACGCCGCCTTCAAGGAATCCATGGCCCTGTACAGCGAACTGTCGGCCAAGAACCCGAACTGGAAAAAAGTCTACGAGGACTACAGCAACTTCCGTCGCGAGTCCAACCTCTGGTTCCGTTTCACCGAGGCGCGTTTCGACAGCTACATGCAGTCACAGAAGCTGTAATCAGCCTTTATGCCTCGCTCAAAAACCGCGCTTCGGCGCGGTTTTTTTTCGTCTCTTCCGAGCGACTAGGGGTTGTCCCGACCATCACCGGGCCGGGCGTGCGGGAGAAGCCGGAATGAAAAAGCCCCGCCAGGGCGGGGCTGTCGCAGGGGCGGTGCGCCAGTGTGAGACTTACTTGCGGTCCTTTTGCATGGCGTCCTGCAGGGCTTTCATGGGGTCCTCGTCGGCTTTCCCGGACTCATCGTCTTCGGGCTTGAGTTCCTTGTCGGCATCGGGGGCCGCATCGGCCTCGGCTTGCTGGTCGTCCTCGGTACCGCGGATGTCGAGTTGTTGCATCACCTCGGTATCGGACAGGTTCTGCACCTTGTCGATATTGCCCGTCACCAGGTTGGGGAAGGCCATGATGACGCCGACCATGACGAGCTGGATGCAGATGAAGGCAATCGAGCCCTTGTAGATCTGCCCGGTGGTCACGGCCGGGATGGTCTGGCCCGTCACGCGGTCCTTGTAGTCGTGCTTGGGCGCCACGCTGCGCAGGTAGAACAGCGCGAAGCCGAAGGGCGGTGTCAGGAAGGAGGTCTGCAGGTTCATCGCGATGATCACGCCGAACCAGATCATGGCCACGTCGGCCGTCATGCCCGGGAAGAGGCCGGGCAGGATCTTCTCGGCCACCGGCGCCAGCAGCGGGATCACGATGAAGGCGATCTCGAAGAAGTCGATGAACATGCCCAGCACGAAGACCAGGATGTTCACCACGATCAGGAAGCCCCAGGCGCCGCCGGGCATCTTGTCGAACAGGTGCTCGACCCAGATGTGGCCGTCAGCCGCATTGAAGGTGAAGCTGAAGACGGTGGAGCCGATCAGGATGAACAGCACGAAGGAGGCCAGCTTGGCCGTGTTGTCCAGGGCCTGCTTCATCAGGCCCATGTCCAGGCGCCTCTTGCCCATGGCCAGGATGAGTGCGCCGACCGCGCCCATGGCGCCGCCCTCGGTGGGGGTGGCCACGCCCAGGAAGATGGTGCCCAGCACCAGGAAGATCAGGATCAGCGGCGGCATCAGCACGAAGGTCACCTGCTCGGCCAGACGCGAAAGCAGGCCCAGTTTGGTCATGCGGTTGACGATGGCCAGGGCCAGGCCGGTCAGCGAGGCCAGGGTCATGGACAGGATCAGAATCTCGTCGCCGGGCGACGGCGTGTTGCGTTCCAGCCAGGCCGTCATCAGGCCGTCGTGCACCTGGGCCCAGGCAAAACCCACGCCGGCACAGATCAGCACCAGCACCAGCAGCGAGCGGTGGCCCGAAGTGCCGTTGGGCTCCCGGTAGATGCGCGCTTCGGGCGGCAGGGCCGGCACCATGGAAGGCTTGAACAGCGCCACGATCACCACGAACAGCAGGTACAGGCCCACCAGCAGCAGGCCCGGAACCAGCGCGCCGGCATACATGTCGCCCACCGAGCGGCCCAGCTGGTCCGCCAGCACAATCAGCACCAGCGAGGGCGGGATGGCCTGCGCCAGCGTGCCCGAGGCCGTGATGGCGCCCATGGCGATGGTGCGGCTGTAGCCATAACGCAGCATGATGGGCAGCGAGATCAGGCCCATGGAGATCACGGCAGCGGCCACCACGCCCGTGGTGGCGGCCAGCAGCGCGCCCACCAGGATCACCGCGATGGCCAGGCCGCCGCGCAGCGGGCCGAACACCTGGCCCACTGTCTCCAGCAGGTCCTCGGCCATGCCGGAGCGCTCCAGGATGATGCCCATGAAGGTGAAGAAGGGGATGGCCAGCAGGGTGTCGTTCTGCATGATGCCGAAGATGCGCAAGGGCAGGGCCTGGAACATGGTGGCCGGGAACAGGCCGATTTCCATGCCGACGAAACCGAAGCCCAGGCCGGTGGCGGCCAGGGCGAAGGCCACCGGAAAGCCCGTCAGCAGCAGGACCAGCAGGCCTGCGAACATGATGGGCACGAACTGTTGTGCGAGGAATTCCATTTATTTGTCTCCGGCCAGCTTGCGCTCGGCGATGGCTTCGAGTTCTTCCAGGTGCTTCTGCTCGTCGCTCTTGTGGGCGGCGTCAGCCAGGCTGTCCGGTCCTTGGCCGAGGAGGAAGAGCACACGCTTGAGCAGCTCGGAACAGGCCTGCAGCAGCAGCAGGCTGAAACCCAGCGGCATCAGGCCGACCACCGGCCAGCGGATCAGGCCGCCGGCGTTCTGCGACATCTCCCCCGAGGTGTAGGCCTGCGTGAACATCGGCCAGCTCAGGGCGATGGCGATGACGCAGAAGGGGATCAGCACCAGCACGATGCCGCCCACGTCGATCCAGTTGCGTGCCCGCGGGCTCAGGCGGGAGGAGACGAAGTCGATGCGCACATGCGAGTTCTTCAGGAAACCGTAGCCCGCGCCCAGCATGAAGACGGCGGCAAACAGGTACCACTGGATTTCGAGAAGGCTGTTCGAACTGGTGCCGAAGGCCTTGCGCACGATGGCGTTGCCGGCGCTGATGACGGTGGTGGCCAGGATCAGCCACATCGTGAGCCTGCCGATCCGGCTGCTCAGGCTGTCGATCAGCCTCGATAGTTTGATGAGAAATGGCATGCGCGCTCCAGGAAAGGGTGGTCTGGTTCTTGCCAGCCGGCCCGGCGGACGCCGGTCGGGCGCTGTGGGCTGTGTCAGCTGGCAAATCGATCGATTTTATAGGGGCCGCCCTTACGGGTTTCCGGGTGTAAACACCAGTAGGTGTTCTGCAGCCTCCCCTGACCTGCCAGTCAGGGAGAAGTCAGGTCGACAGCCCCGATGCGGAATAATGGGCCATGCCCTTCGAAATCCCCGCTCCCGCTTTCGCCCGGCTCGACAGTGCCGACATGCGCCGCGCCGGGCGGGATTTGCTGAGCCTGGCGCTGATGGACGCGCGCAACCACACCCTGTTCCTGATCGACCAGTACGAGCAGGCGCTGCGCGTGCAGGGCCTGCAGGTGCCCCTGCTGCCCGAACTCAACCCGCCGCTGTGGGAATTCGGCCACGTGGGCTGGTTCCAGGAGCGCTGGATCGGGCGCAACCTGCAGCGCCACCAGGGGCCGCGCTGCGACCCGCAGGCCACGCCGCTGGCCTCGGTGCTGCCCCAGGCCGATTTCTGGTGGGATTCCAGCCGCATGCCACACGACCGGCGCTGGGCTCTCGAGCTGCCCCCGCTCACCGACCTCAAGTCCTACCTGCTGGCCACCCTGGAATCGTCACTGGAACTGCTGGCCAAGACCCCGGACGAGGACGACGCGCTCTACTTCTACCGCCTGGCCCTGTTCCACGAGGACATGCACGGCGAGGCCTTCGTCTACATGGCCCAGACCCTGGGCCTGCGTTTGCAGCTGGCCCTGCCGGCGCCGGCCCTGGCCCGCGAGCCGTTGTGGGTGCCGGCCACGCGCTGGCGCCTGGGGGCCGATGCGGGGGCCGGTTTCACCTTCGACAACGAGCGTCCGGCGCACGAGGTGGCCGTGCCCGAGTTCGAGATCGACGCCCAGCCCGTGAGCTGGACGCAGTACGTCGAGTTTGTCGCCGACGGCGGCTACGACCGTCCCGAACTCTGGCTGCCCGCGGGCTGGGACTGGCTGCAGGACCAGGTCCGGCGCGAGGGGCGGCGCGCCCCGCGCCATGTCGAGCAGATCGGCGTGGCGCGTGCCGGCTTGAAGGGCGGCGGGCAGGGCGGGGTGCTGCAGCGCTGGTTCGGCCAGACCGTGCGCCTGGCCGGCTGGTCGCCCGTGATGCACGTGAGCTGGTGGGAGGCCGACGCCTGGTGCCGCTGGGCCGGCCGGCGCCTGCCCACCGAAGTCGAGTGGGAAGTGGCGGCGCACCAGGTGGCGGGGCGGGGTTTCCGCTGGGGCGATGTCTGGGAGTGGACGGCCAGCACCTTCTACGGCTACCCGGGCTTCAGTGCCGATCCCTACCGCGACTACTCCGAACCCTGGTTCGGCACGCACAAGGTGCTGCGCGGTGCCTCGCTGGCCACGCGCCGGCGCCTGAAATCGCCCAAGTACCGCAACTACTACCTGCCCGGGCGCGACGACGTCTTCAGCGGTTTCCGCTCCTGCGCCCTCTGAGGCCCCGACCTCGCGCTGCGTTTTTTCGTGGCCGCGGGTTTTTCCTTGGGCCTGCGGTAGTTCCACCAGGGCAGCAGGCGGCTCATGGCCAGGACCTCACCCATGCGGGTGGCCGGGTGGTAGCCCGGCAACTGCTGCAATTGCTGCCGCCAGCCATCGCCCTGCAACACCTTGCACAGGGCCTGCACGGCCGGCTCGTCCAGTGCCGACTTCAGGCACACCAGGTGGTAGTCCTCCTCGACTAGGGGCACGAAGTCCAGCCCGCGCGCGCGCGCAGCCGCCTCGATGCCCAGCCCTGCATCCGCCTGGCCGGCCGCGATGGCCTGCGCCACGGCCGCGTGCGAGGGCTCGGTGGAGCGGTAGCCCTTGATGCGGCTGGCTGCGATGCCCTGCTGCTTCAGCAGTTCGTCCAGCAGCACGCGCGTGCCCGTCCCCAGGGCGCGGTTGACGAAACGCGCCCCGCTGCCGGCCAGGGCGGCCAGGCTGTGCAGGCCCAGCGGATTGCCCCTGGCCACCATCAGGCCCTGGCTGCGCCGCGCGAAACCGATGATCTTGTGCAGGCCGGGCTTGAGCAGGGGCTTGTAGGTCTGTTCGGCCAGCGAGCCCGCGCCGGGCTGCTGCAGCGTGTGAAAACCCGCCATCACGCAGCGTCCCTCGTTGAGCGCGCGGATCGCATCCACACTGCCGGTGAAACGCACGTCCAGGTGCAGCTGCTGCGTCTGCGCTGCATGGGCACGCAGTGCGCTCAGCGCGTCGTCGTGGCTGGCGTAGAGCGTGAGCACGTGCACCGAGTCGTCGAAGGCCACCGCATAGGCGCGTTCCAGGTCGGCGCGCAGCGCCTCGATCTGCGGTGACAGCCGGGCCTGCGCCTGGCGCTCGGCCCACAAGAGCTTGGTGCCGAACTCGCTCAGCCGCGCGGACTGGCCCTTCTCCCAGATCAGCAGTTCGTTGCCCAGCTCGTTTTCCCAGCGCTTGAGCTCGCCCCAGACGTGACGGTAGGACAGCGCCAGCTGGCGGGCTGCGCCCGAGATCGAGCCGCTCTCCTGCACCGCGTGCAGCAGGTCCAGCAGGGGGTTGCGGATCAGGGCCGGCTGCTGCTGCGCCTGCGGGACGAATGTGTAGTGAAACTGCAACCTATGCACGGTGGTTCATATGGTGGGGTTTTGGGGCCATCCGTACGATACCCGAGAACCTTTCGTGCCTCGCCCAGATGTCCACCTTCACCGAAAGCGCGTCCACAGCGCTGCACCTCATCGCCTCCCTCGACCCGACCCTGCTGACCATCGTCGGCCGCTCGCTGGGCGTCAGCGCCACGGCTTGCGCCATCGCCTGCGTGCTGGGGGTGGTGCTGGGGGCCTGGCTGGGCGTGGCGCGTTTTGCCGGGCGCGATGTCGTGCTCACCGGGCTCAACACCCTGCTGGCCGTGCCATCGGTGGTGGTCGGCCTGGTGGTCTACCTGCTGCTCTCGCACTCGGGCCCGCTGGGCCACCTGGGCTGGCTCTTCAACTTCGAGGCCATGGTGCTGGCCCAGGCCATCCTGGTGCTGCCCGTGGCCACCGCGCTCACGCGCCAGGTCATCGAGGACGCCGAGGTCCAGCACGGCGAGCAGCTGCGCTCCCTGGGTGCCGGCACCGGCCTGCGCGGCCTGCTGCTGGCCTGGGACGAACGCTACGCCCTGCTCACCATGCTCATGGCCTCCTTCGGCCGTGCCATCTCCGAAGTGGGCGCCGTGATGATCGTCGGCGGCAACATCGACGGCTTCACCCGCGTCATGACCACCGCCATCGCCCTGGAGACCAGCAAGGGCGACCTGCCGCTGGCCCTGGCCCTGGGGCTGATCCTGCTGGGCGTGGTGCTGGCACTCAACAGCCTGATCTCCCTGGTGCGCCGCTGGCGCGAGCGCGTCGAAGGCAGCGGCCGCGGGTTGAGCATGGGTGTGGAGGCTGCGGCGTGAGCGCGGTGCTGCCGAACCCGACGGCCTCCGTGCCGGAAATGAGCGCTGCCTTGCGGCGCACGGCCCGTCCCGTCTTCGAGCTGCAGTCCGCCGGCCTGGCCTTCGGTACCTTGCAGGCCCTGCGCGAACTGAACCTCAGCATCGCCCCCGGCGAGTCCGTGGCCTTGCTGGGCGCCAACGGCAGCGGCAAGAGCACGCTGCTGCGCCTGTTGCACGGCCTGCTGCGGCCCACCACCGGCAGCTGCCGGGCCGATCCCGGCCTGCGCCAGGCCATGCTGTTCCAGCGGCCTTTCATGCTGCGCACCACGGCGCTCAACAACGTGGCCCTGGCCCTGTGGCTGCGGGGCTCACCCTGGCGCGAGGCCCGCGGCCGCGCGCTGCTCGCGCTGGAGCGCGTGGGCCTGCAGCCCCAGGCCGGCCAGCCGGCGCGCACGCTCTCGGGCGGCCAGCAGCAACGCATGGCCCTGGCACGCGCCTGGGCGCTGGGTCCGGAGGTGCTGCTGCTGGACGAACCGACCGCCAGCCTGGACCCGCACGCCAAGCGCGAGGTCGAGCAGCTCATCGCCGACTTTTCTGCCGGCGCCGACGGCCGGCCCGTCACCGTCGTCTTCGCCAGCCACAACCTGGGCCAGGTCAAGCGCCTGGCCACCCGCGTCATCTACCTGGAGATGGGCCGTGTGCAGGCCGACCTGCCGGTGCAGGAATTTTTCGACGCGACACGGCTGCAGGCCGTCTCGCCATCCGCCGCATTGTTTGTCAAAGGAGAACTCGTATGAACATTTTCAGATCCGCCGTCCTCAGGGCCGCCCTGGGCGCCACGCTGGCCGTCGCCGCGCTGGCCGCATCGGCCCAGACCATCGTGATGTCGTCCACGACCTCCACCGAACAGTCGGGCCTGTTCACCTACCTGCTGCCCGAGTTCAAGAAGGCCAGCGGCATCGACATCAAGGTCGTGGCCCTGGGCACCGGCCAGGCGCTGGACATGGCGCGCCGCGGTGACGCCGACGTGGTCTTCGTGCATGACCAGGTCGCCGAAGAGAAATTCGTCGCCGACGGTTTCGGTCTCAAGCGCCAGGCCGTCATGTACAACGACTTCGTGCTGATCGGACCCAAGGCCGATCCGGCGGGCACCAAGGGCAAGGACATCGTCGAAGCGCTCAAGAAGGTCGCTGCCAGCAACGGCGCGTTCATCTCTCGCGGCGACAAGAGCGGCACGCACGCCGCCGAGCTGCGCTTCTGGAAGATGGCCGGCCTGGAGGCCAGGGGCAGCGGCTACAAGGAATGCGGCTGCGGCATGGGCCCGGCGCTCAACATCGCCTCCAGCAGCGGCGCCTATGTTCTGGCCGACCGTGGCACCTGGCTCAACTTCAAGAACCGCGCCGACCTGGCCGTGCTGGTCGAGGGCGACAAGCGACTGTTCAACCAGTACGGCGTGATGGTGGTCAACCCGGCCAAACATCCGCAGGTCAAGCTGGCACAGGCGCAGAAGTTCGTCGACTGGGTGGTCTCGCCCGCCGGCCAGAACGCCATTGCCGGCTACAAGATCGGCGGCGAGCAGCTGTTCTTCCCCAACGCCGGCCAGTGAGCTAGTCCTGCCGGAACAACTCGTGGATCTGTTTGCGCAGCCAGACGTGCGCTGGGTCCTTCTGGAAGCGCCGGTGCCAGAACAGGAACACGTCGATCACCGGTGACTTCATGGGCGTGTCCACGTAGCGCACGGCGCCGTGCTGCACGAAGAACTCCGCCAGGTCGCGCGGTACGGTGGCGATCAGGTCCGAGGTCTCGACGATGGGCAGCAGGCTCATGAAGTGCGAGAGCTCCACCACCACGCGCCGCTGGATGCCCCTGGCCTGCAGGAACTGCTCGATCACATGTTCGCGGCCGTCGGGTTTGACCACCGCGTGCGAGGCCTTGAGGAACTGCGCCAGCGTGAGCTTGCCCTTGCCCAGCGGGTGCCCCTTGCGCAGCAGGCAGACATGCGAGCTGCGGATCAGGCGCTGCTGGTAGAAGCCCGCCTTCTGCAGGTCGGGGAAATAACCGATGGCCAGTTCGGCCGCGCCCGACTCCAGCGCCGATGCGGCGGCGTGGCGTGGCATGGCCAGGGTCTTGAGGTTGATGTGCGGCGCATGTTCGGCCAGGTGGGCCAGCAGGCGCGGCAGGAAGTTCATCTCGGCGATGTCCGGCGTCAGCAGGGTGTAGGCGCGCTGGCTGGTGGCCGGATCGAAGGCCGAGGGCTGCAGGATCTCGGACTGGATGGTCAGCACGATGGGCCGGACCACCGCGCCCAGGCTTTCGGCGCGCGGCGTGGGATTCATCTGTGCACCGGCGCGCACGAACAGCGGGTCGTTGAAGAGCACCCGCAGCCGGGCCACCGCCGCGCTCATGGCGGGTTGGCTCAGGCCCAGGGCCTCGCCGGCGCGCGTGACGTTGCGATGCTGGAGCATGGCGTCGAACACCACCAGCAGGTTCAGGTCGACCGATCGGATATCCATTCCATGGATTCTATGTATTTGTCAAATCGACTAGATAAATACAAGGGCGCTCCCTAGACTCGCCTCCATTCGACAAATTGATCCGCGTCAAGGCGCGTGATCGTAGTGAGGAGACACCCCGATGAGCACACTCACGCTGGCCCAGGCGCAGCAGATCCTGAGCGGCGCCCTGGCGCATTCCACGGCCGCCGGTTACAAGCCCATGGGCGTCGTCGTGCTCGACGACGCCGGGCACCTGAAGGCCTTTGCGCGCGAGGATGGCGCCAGCATGTTCCGCTTCGACGTCGCGCAGGGCAAGGCCTGGGGCGCGGTCGGCATGGGGGCCTCCAGCCGCACGCTGGCCCAGCGCGCCAAGGACAACCCCAACTTCTTCGTGTCCCTGGCCGCCACGGCCGGTGGCAAGTTCCTGCCGCAGACCGGCGCCGTGCTCATCAGGAACGCCGCCGGCGAGACCCTGGGTGCCGTGGGCGCCAGCGGCGGCACAGGCGATGAGGACGAGGCCATCTGCATCGCCGGCATCGAGTCGGCCGGTCTGGTCGCGGGTTGAAGATGGCTTGCCATTGCGGCGTGGATGTCCACGCGCATGTGATCCCCGGTGAGTTCCCGGCCTGGCTGGGCGGGGCCGCGCCCAGCGGCTGGCCTTCCATGGCGCCCGCGCAGGACTGTCATCACCGCAGCGTCATGATCGACGGCAAGAACTACCGCACGGTCTCCGACAAGTGCTGGACCACCGCGCGTCGCCTGGCCGATTTCGAGGAGATGGGGCTGGCGCTGCAGGCCATCTCGCCCATGCCCGAGTTGCTGTCCTACTGGCTGCCGTCCGCAGTCGGCGCGCAGCTGGTGCGTTTTCTCAACGAACAGATTGCCAGCATGGTGGCCGAGTCCAGCGGCAAGCTGGTCGGCCTGGGCGCCGTGCCCCTGCAGGACCT
>Ga0208121_100426_pt1 | contig 14419 bp, 15 predicted proteins | sample LakWasMet62_LOW9_2_FD_183894 | JGI IMG/M metagenome (GOLD analysis project Ga0208121, IMG submission 183894) | Freshwater sediment methanotrophic microbial communities from Lake Washington under simulated oxygen tension - Sediment Metagenome... | ecosystem: Environmental > Aquatic > Freshwater >... | reverse complement strand
GAAAGCATCGATGTCGGCAACGAAGGCCATGGTCTGGATGCGCAGCCCCGACTGGGCCACGCCGGATTCGAGCAGGGGGCGGAAGGCCTTCCAGTCGCGCTCGATGACGACAAAGCGCTCCTGCACCGTGTCGTCCCAGGGCACGAAGAGCGGGCGCTCGGGGTCGCCCGTGCGCAGCACCTGCAGGCTGGCCTCGAACTCCTGCACCAGCGGCGGCAGCTCCGCGGTCTGCCCGGCGCTGCGCGCCAGGGCCATGCGGAAGGCCTGCATGCGCATGCGCCCGGCCTCGTTGACGGCGGCGGCGCCGCCGTCGAGCTGCCAGGACACCCACAGCGTGGCCGCCGTGGCCAGCAGGGCCAGCAGCAGGAAGGGGGTGGCGGCCAGTGTGAGTTTGGCGGCCAGGCTGCGTTGCTTCAGGGGCGTCATGGGGGTCGCGTTGCGGGGTTCCAGTGTGCGGTCAAAGCGCGCGTGCGGGCGGACCTGAATCTTGATACGGATCAAGCCGGCGCGCAATAGCCGGTCTAAAGTGGGGCGGTATTCGCTTCGACCAGGAGGTTTTCATGTTCCAGCATATCCTGTTGCCCACCGATGGTTCCGATCCGGCCATGCGCGCGGTGGCGCGCGGCGTCGAGCTGGCCCAGCGCCTGGGGGCCCGGGTCACGGTGATGACCGCACTCGAACACTTTCCGGCCGGCATCATGGCCAGCGGCTACCGGCCCCACGACGAACCCCAGGAGGTGCCCGGCCTGCAGGCCGCCACCTACTGGCTGGAGCAGGCCGAGGCCGTGGCGCGCGCGGCCGGCGTGCCCTGCGAACGCCTGCTCATGCGCGAGCAGAAGATCGTCTACCGCGCCATCCTCGACGCGGCACAACAATGCGGCGCCGATCTCATCGTCATGGGCACGCACGGCATGGGGCTGATGGAGCGCCTCTTCGTGGGCAGCCAGACGCAGCGCGTGCTGGCGCACACCACCATCCCGGTACTGACGCTGCACTAGGCGCGTACGTCGGCGACGGGTTCCGCACCGAAGTCGGGGCGCTGCAGGAAAGCCAGCACCTTGCGCGCGGCGGCCTCGGGGCTGTCGAGCTGGCCGGCGCTCTTGAGCTGCTCAAAACGTGCGCGATCGGGGAAGGCCGCAGCGTCGGCGCCGCGCAGCTGCACCTGCATGTCGGTATCGATCACGCCGGGCGCCAGTGCGCAGACCCTGGCGCCCCGGGGCTTGAGCGCTTCTTCCAGCGCCAGGCAGCGCGTGTAGTGGTCCATGCCGGCCTTGGCCGCGCAGTAGACGGCCTGCGAGGCCATGGGCCGGCGGCCCAGGCCCGAGGAGATGTTGAGGACGCGGCGCGGGATGCCCCAGCCTTCGGTGGCGGCGAGAAAGGCCGCGCTCAGCGCCATGGGCGCTTCCAGGTCCACGCGCAGGGCCTGCGCCAGGTCGTCGGGTTCGATCTCCGACAGCGGCGCAATGCGCGGGATCGTGCCGGCGTTGTTGATCAGCGTGGCGCCGGCGTGGCGCACACCGGGGCGGCCCAGCCACTGCCGCAGCATGGCCGCGGCTTCGCGGCTGTGCGAGAGGTCCAGTGGCCACTGTTCCAGCGCGCAGCCGGCCTGTGCCGCCTGCGCGGCCAGCGCCGCGTTTGCCTGGCGCGAGATGCACAGCAGGCTGTGGCCTGGCGCCAGCAGCTGCTGCGCCATGGCCAGCCCCATGCCGCGCGAGGCGCCGGTGAGGATGTAGAGATGGGTATCGGCCATGAAGGGTTCCTTGGACATCAGAAGGGGGGCGGGCTGTGCCAGTGCAGGGCCTCACCCGTGACGGGGTGCGTGAGCGCCAGCTCGCTGGCGTGCAGTTGCAGGCGGGGGCAACGCGCCTGGGTGTCGGCATCTGCATAAAGTGCGTCGCCCAGGATGGGGTGGCCGATGGCCTGCAGATGCAGGCGCAGCTGGTGCGTGCGGCCCGTCACCGGTTCGAGTGCCAGCCGGGTCTGTGGCCGGCCCTGGGCGTCGTGCTCGTGTGCCAGCACGCGCCAGCGCGTCTGGCTGGGTTTGCCGCCGGCGTCCACCTTCTGACGGGGCCGGTTGGGCCAGTCGCTCATGAGCGGCAGGTCGATCTCGCCCCACTCGGCGGGTGGCGGCGGCACGTGGTCGGCGACCAGCGCCACGTAGCGTTTTCGGACGGAGCGTGATTCGAAGGCCATGCTCAGCGTGCGCTGTATCGCGCTGCCGCGCGCCATCAGCAGCAGGCCCGAGGTGGCCATGTCCAGCCGGTGCACGATCAGCGCGTCGGGCCACAGTGCCTGAGCCCGGGCGCTGGCGCAATCCTGCTTGTCGGGGCCGCGCCCGGGTACCGAGAGCAGGCCGGCGGGTTTGTCCAGCACCAGCAGCGCGTCGTCGGCGTGCAGGCAGGCCATACCGGCGGGTTCAGCGTTGGGGCTCACCCTGGATCAGGCGCTGCACGGTGTCGCACAGCTCCGAGACGTCGTTGGGCTTGTGGATCAGGGCGCGGGCACCGGCTTCCAGCGCGCTGGCTTCGATCTCGGGCGTGATGTAGCCCGAGGCCAGTGCCATGGGCAGCTTGGGACGGATGCGGTGCGCATCCTTGAGCAGTTCGACGCCGCTGTAACCCGGCATGTTGTAGTCGGTCACCAGCAGGTCGTAGTCGTCGGGCTGCGCGCGCAAGGCAGCCAGCGCGGCCTGCGGGTCGGTGTAGACGCTGACCTTGAAACCGCGCCGCACCAGCACGCGCTCGACCAGGAAGGACAGGGCCTGGTCGTCGTCGACGTACATCACGTGGCGGCCGAAGCCCATGGCGGTCTGCAGGCGCGTCGGTTCGGCCGGCGCGGGAATGCTGTCGGTCTCGGCCTCGGCAGCAGGGAAATAGAGCGTGAATTCGCTGCCGTTGCCGGGCGAGCTGCTCACGTCCACCGTTCCCAGGTGGGTGCGCATCACGCCGTGCACCACGGCCAGGCCCAGGCCCGTGCCCTGGCCCACCGGCTTGGTGGTGAAGAAGGGCTCGAAGATGCGCTGCAGGGTCTCGGCCTCCATGCCGCTGCCGCTGTCACGCACGGCCAGGGTCACGTAGCGGCCCTCGGCCAGTCCCAGGCGCTGGCACTCCAGCATGTCGGGGCAGGTGCTGTCCAGTTCGATGCTGACGGTGCCGCGCGTGCTGCCGATGGCGTGGATGGCGTTGGTGCACAGGTTGATCAGGGCCTGCTCGACCTGGGTCGCGTCGGCCAGGACCGCCGGCGTCTCGCGCAGGCGCACCTGCAGGTCGACCGTCGGCGGCAACGTGACTTTCATGAGGCGCACCGATTCCTGCACCACCTCGATGAGCTGGATCGGGTGGCGCTTGGGGGGCTCGTTGCGGCTGAAGGTCAGGATCTGGCGCACCAGGTCCCGGCCGCGGCGGCCGGCTTTCTCGACTTCGGTCAGGCAGACCTGGACCGGCGAGTCGGCTCCCGCGTCCTGGCGCGCCAGCGTGACGTTGCCCAGGATGGCGCCCAGGATGTTGTTGAAGTCGTGGGCGATGCCGCCGGCCATGGTACCGATGGCCTGCATCTTGTGCGCCTCGCGCAGCTGCGCTTCCAGGATGTTGCGCTGCGCCTCCATCTGGCGGCGCGCCGTCAGGTCGCGTGCGAAGACGGTGGTGATGTCGCCCTCGCCCTCGGGCTGGCGCTCGCGCGAGACGCTGACTTCCAGCGCCAGCGGCAGGCCGTCGGCGGTGCGTCCGCTCACTTCCCCCAGCGTGGCCTGGGTCGAGAGGCGGGTGGCGGCGATCGCCTCGATGGATTCCGGCAGGAAGCGCCCCAGCGAGGTCTTGAGGGCCTGTTCGGGCGGGCACTGGAAGAGCGCAGCAGCGGCCGGGTTGAAGACGGTGATGCGTTGCTCTTCGTCGACGCAGATGATGGCGTCGAGCGAGGAGTTGATGATGGCCGCCAGGCGGTTTTCGCTCAGGCGCAGTTCCTCGTTGCGCTGCTGCAGGGCCAGCGCGCTTTCCTGCAGCGCGCGGCGGCGTTCCTGCAATGCGCGCCGCTCGGTCAGCAGCGGACCCTGGTCGATCACGGCGCAGATGAAGTGGGTCAGGTCGCGGTCCTGCGAATACTGGATGCGCGCGATGTGCAGGTCGCCGGTGAAGCGCGCCTCCAGTCCGCTGGAGAACACCACCTCGTTCGTATCGCTGTGGCCGTGGATCTTGGCCTCGTCCAGCGACTGCTGCACGCGCTCCACGTGGTCGGGCGTGACCAGGGGCAGCAGGAAGTTCAGCGGGGGGTCGGACTCCTTGGGCCGGAACAGCTTGAGCGCCATGGCATTGCTCTGTTCCACCATGCCGAACTCGTCGACCACCATCAGTCCCAGCGGGACGTTGGAGAACAGCGATTCGAAACGTTCGGAAGCGCCCTCGGCGGCGATGCGGCTGAATTCGAGCGCGCTGTTCTGCGCTTCCAGTTCGGCCTGGTAGGCACGCAGGTCGTCGATCAGCTTGGGGAGGGCCCGGCGGGTCATGGCCCTAATTGTTCTTGTTCGTGAACCAGAAGCTGACGATGGGGGCGGTCGGGTCGTCGAAGGAGGCCCCCAGGGCCATCTCCCCCTTGTCCAGCAGCACGCATTCCTGGCGGCGCAGGGAGATCACGGCAGAGGAGCCGGCAAAACGCACCCAGGTGCCGTAGCTGCTGATGTCCGAGAGGACGAAGAGCTCGCCGCGGCGGTCCAGGCGGGCGTGCAGGCGCGAGACGCGCGGGTCGAGCACGGCGAACTGGGCGTCGTTGCCACGTCCCAGGAAGACCGGCATGTCCATGGCCTCGAACAGGATGTTGTGCTCGCGCCAGGTCAGCTCGATGGTGCTGGGCAGGCGGCTGCTGGGCGCGCCGACCGTTTCCAGGCCGGCCTGCATGGTCATGATCTCGGAGGTGGTCTCACGCTGCCAGTCAATGCGGTAGACGGTGATCGGCTCGCTCTTGCCCCGGATGTCCATGGGCCCGAGGTTGCGGTAACTGATGTCGCCGTCGCTGTACAGCGCTTCGATGACGCTCTCGGAAGCGAAGATCTGCTCGGCACCCGACAGGTCGCTCAGGCGCGAGGCCATGTTGACGGCGTCACCGAAGCAGTCGCCATCCTGTTCCACCACCTCGCCGCGGGCCAGGCCCACCTTGACTTGCATCTTGCTCAGGCCCGGCAGGCTGCTGCTGCGCTCGCGCTGCATGCGCTGCATCTCGACCATGGACAGCACGGCGGCCTGGTTGTCGGTAAAGGAGGCCAGCACCCCATCGCCCAGGTACTTGATGACGCGGCCGCCGCGCGCCTGGAAGGTCTTGCCGATCCAGTGCGTGGTTCGGGTCACCAGTTCAGCCGCCCTGGCATTGCCCAATGCCTCGAACAGGCCGGTACTTCCGGTCAGGTCGGCAAAGACGATGGTGAGGACGGCCATGCGATCGGGCTTCTGGAGAGTATGAGTATGCTTATTATGCCGGTCCCGCCACGGGCCGCGGGCGCTGCCATGGTGGCCGAGCTGGTCGTCGTCAAGTATACGGGTCGTCCGGTTTCACTTCGGCACTGCGGCACCTCGCGCAGGTGCTGCCGGTTCTGCGGCGCGGGGCGTGGGCTGTGCTGCCATCTTGCGCAAAATGCAACGCCGGGGCGTTCCGCTGTGTAAGATGCGCGATGTACCGCCAGCCGGCGCTGCACCACAGGGGACACGAGAACATGGGCATCAATCCTGCCATCGTCCAGAACATCGCCGAGCGGGTGCGTGCCGAGGTCTTGCCGCAGCGCGCGGCACCGGCGCTCAAGCTCGACCCGGCGATCATCCAGAAGATCGCGCAGAAGGTCCCGATCTTCGCCGGCATGAGCCAGCCCTGCCTGCTGGACACGCTGGCAACGGGCGAACACTTCACGGTTCAGGCCGGCGAAGCGGTGTTCCGCGAAGGCGACATGGGCAACTCCTTCTATGTCCTGATCGCCGGCGATGTGGTGGTCGAGAAAATGCGCGACGGCAAACCGGTCGAGCTGACGCGCCTGGGCCCGGGTGAGTGCTTCGGCGAGATGGCCCTGGTCGGCAACGACGTGCGTTCGGCCACGGTGCGCGCCACCGGCCCGCTGGTGGCCATGCGCTTCTACCGCGAACTCATCGACGCCAACCCCGAGAGCGCGTCGGCCATCTACCGCAATATCGCCCGCATCCTGGCCGGGCGCCTGGGCGAGTCCAGCCTCATGCTGGCTGATCTGAAAAAGCGCGACAGCGCGGCCTGAGTTCCTCATGCAAACAGGGCCGGCTAGGGCTGGCCCGCGCTCCACAGGGCCAGCAGACGGCCGATGTCCTCCAGCCGGGGCACCGGGGTCACGCCCTCGGGGGGGCGGCGTTGCAGCACGGGGTGGCTGCCGCCGGCCCAGATCCCGATCCCGGCCGGCAGCCGGCTGCGCAGATCCTGCAGGCCGCGCTGCAGCAACTGCGCATTGAAGGCCGGGCTGAAGCTCAGGCCCACGATCTGTGCACGGTTGGCCTGCGCCGCGCGCACGATCTCGGCCACCGGTGTCTGGGTGCCCAGCGAGACGCATTCGCAGCCCTCCAGGACCAGGGTGATCTCGGCCATCAGCAGGCCCAGCATGTGTGATTCCTGCGGAAAGGTCGCCAGCAGCACCCGTGGGCGGCCCGGGCGCGGCATGGACGCCATGCTGCCCAGGGCGCTGCGCAGCACGGCGGTCACGCTCTCCGTGTACATGTGTTCCTCGAACACCTGGATCTCGCCGCGCACCCAGGCCTCGCCCACCTGCACGTTCAGCGGCGCCAGCAGTTCGGTGAGGAAGCGGCCCAGGCCCAGGCGCAGCACCTCCTGGTTCAGGGTGCGGCGCAAGGCCATCACCTCATGGCGGCGTACCAGGCCCAGGAAGGCCTGCAACTCGGGGGTGAGGGGGGCATTCGTCGCTGCCGGGGCCGATTCCAGCAGCAGTTGCTGCAACTCGGCCAGCGACAGCGGCACCACGCGCCCGGGGCGCTGGCCGGCCCCCAGCAGGCGTGCGATCAGGCGCAGGCGCTCGACCTGCTCAGACGGGTAGAGGCGCTCATCGAAGGCGTCGCGCACGGGCCGGGGGAAGCCATAACGACGCTCCCAGACGCGCAGGGTGTCCTTGGACAGGCCCGTGTCGCGCTCCACCGCGGCGATGGGCAGGTCGCTGCCGGCCGCTTCGTCCGTCATTCCTGACTCATTCGTGTGGTCTTTCACAATATCTCTTTTTGTCTAGGACAAACATGGATAATCTTTCAAAACAACGCGATATTAACTGTTTAATCCAAGTTTTGTCCATGTCAAAAAATCTTTGCAGCCTATCCCATCGCTTGGGCGCCCATGCCGCGCGGGGCGCCACGGGCCCGTGGAAGCGAGCCTGCGCATGAAAATCGCCATCGTCGGCTCCGGCATCTCCGGCCTGGCCACGGCCCACGCCTTGCAGGGCCATGCCGAGCTGACCCTGTTCGAGGCGGGGGACTATTTTGGTGGCCACACCCATACGGTGGACGTGACCCTGCCCACCGGCCAAGAGCCCGTCACCTGGGGGGTGGACACCGGATTCCTGGTCTTCAACGAGCGGACCTATCCCAACCTGATCCGCCTGTTCGGTGAGCTGGACATCGCCACCGCCAAGACCGACATGTCCTTTTCGGTTCAGGCCGGTGAAGCCGGCCGCCGGCTGGAATGGAACGGTGCGAGCCTCAACAGCGTCTTTGCCCAGCGCCGCAATCTCCTGAACTGGCGCTTCCTGCGCATGCTGCGCGAGGTGCTGCGCTTCAACCGCCTGGCCACGACCCTGGCCGAAGCCGGGGCCGATGCGCAGCTGGCCCAGCCCCTGGGCGAGTGGCTGGACGAACAGCGCTTCAGCGCCGAATTCCGTGACTGGTACTTCCTGCCCATGATGGCCTGCATCTGGAGCTGTCCGACGGCGCAGATGCTCGAGTTCCCCGTGGCCACCATGATCCGCTTCTGCCACAACCACGGCCTGATCCAGGTGAACAACCGGCCGCAGTGGTGGACGGTGACCGGTGGCGCTCGCCGTTACGTCGAGAAGATCGTGGCCCGCATTCCCGACAAGCGCCTCAACACGCCGGTGCGCACCATCGAGCGCGACGAGCAGGGTGTGACACTCACCACCGACCATGGCGCCCAGCGTTTCGACCAGGTCGTGCTGGCCACCCATTCCGACCAGGCCCTGGCCCTGCTGCGCCGGCCTTCGGAAGAAGAAGGCCGGGTGCTGGGCGCCATCCGCTACCAGGCCAACCGCGCCGTGCTGCACACCGATGCCTCCGTGCTGCCCGAGCGCCGCCTGGCCTGGGCCGCCTGGAACTACGAACGCGCGCCCGCCACCAGCCAGGAAAGCAGCCGGGTCTGCCTGCACTACCTGTTGAACCAGCTGCAGCCGCTGCCTTTCCAGCAGCCGGTGGTGGTCAGCCTCAACCCGCTGCGCGAGATCGCGCCGCAACACGTGCTGGGCGACTATGCGTACGCCCACCCGGTGTTCGACCTGGGCGCCATCGCCGCGCAGAAGGCGTTGCCCGCCTTGCAGGGCCGCCAGCGCACCTGGTTTGCCGGCGCCTGGACCGGCTACGGCTTTCATGAAGACGGCCTCAAGTCCGGCCTCACGGTGGCGCAGCAACTGCTGGCGCGCATGGCCTATCGGGAGGCGGCATGAGCGTCGCCGCACATCAGGGAGCAGGCGCTTCGGTGACTGGCACCGGCGTGCCCCTGATCGGCCGCGGCCAGGTGCGCCACACCCGCCTGCGTCCAAGGCGCCACGCCTTTGCCTACCCCACCTTCTTTCTGATGCTGCCGATGCGCAGCATGCGCCGGCTGGGTTCCGGCGAGCTGGCCCACAACCGTGCCGGCTGGCTCAGCTTTTTTGATGCCGACCACGGCGACGGCCGCGGTGCCGCGCAGGGCGGGGCGCTGGGCTGGATGGAGGAGTTGCTGCAGCGCGAGGGCATCCTGGATGCCGATGGCGAGATCTGGCTGCACGCCTACCCGCGTGTGCTGGGTTACGCCTTCAAGCCGGTGAGCTTCTGGTACTGCCACCGCGCCGACGGCACCTTGCGCGCCATCGTGGCCGAGGTCAACAACACCTTTGGCGAGCGCCACTGCTACCTGCTGGATGCGCCGCGTTACGGCCAGGAGCAACGCGCGGGCAAGGTCTTCCATGTCTCGCCCTTTTGCCGCGTGGAAGGCGAGTACCGCTTCCGTTTCATGCACGCCGAGCGCGGCGGCCTGGCGCGCACCGTGGCCTGCGTCGACCTGATGGATGCCCAGGGCCTGCTGCTGCAGACCAGCGTCAGCGGCGTGCTGCAACCCTACACCGCGCAGGGCGCACGCCGTGTGCTGTGGCGCCAACCGGTCATGACGCTGGCGCTGATCGCCCACATCCACTGGCAGGCCCTGCGCCTGTGGCTCAAGCGAGTGCCCTTTTTCGCCAAGCCGGTGCCGCCAGCCGACTTCGTCACCCGTTCCATCCCTCCAGCCTCCACGCCATGAACACCACCACTGCCCCCCGCCTCGTGCTGCCGCGCAGCGCGCCCGCCAGTGCCCGTTCCGTCCTGCGCCTGCTCGAACGCCTGCAGCACGGCACGCTCAGCCTGCAGCTGCCCGACGGCAGCCAGTTGCGTTACGGCAACGGCGAGGCGCCGCATGCCAGCCTGGTGCTGCACGACTGGGCCGTGTTCAGCGCCACGCTCAAGTCCGGCGACATCGGCTTTGCCGAGAGCTATATGGCCGGCCAGTGGACTACGAACGACCTGGCCGCGCTGCTGCGCCTGTTCATCCGCAACCGCCAGGACCTGGAGGACGTGATCTACGGCAGCTGGCTGGGCAGCCTGTTCTATCGCCTGCGCCATCTGTTCCATCGCAACACCAAGGCCAACAGCCGCAAGAACATCCACGCCCATTACGACCTGGGCAATGCCTTCTACCGCGAGTGGCTGGACGAGACCATGAACTACTCGTCGGCCTGGTTCGAGGGCAATCTGGCGGGCGACATGGTCGCCGCCCAGCAGGCCAAGGTGCGGCGCGCGCTGCGCATGGCAGCAGTCCAGCCGGGCCACCGCGTGCTGGAGATCGGCTGCGGCTGGGGTGCGCTGGCCGAGATGGCTGTCACCGAATTCCAGGCCTCGCTGACCGGCGTCACGCTGAGCACCGAGCAACTGGGCTGGGGCCAGGAGCGCATGCGCCACCTGGGTGCCGAGGCTGCCGCGCGCGCCGACCTGCGCCTGCAGGACTACCGCGACATCAGCGACGGCCCGTATGACGCGATCTGCTCGATCGAAATGGTCGAGGCGGTCGGCCAGGAGTACTGGCCGACCTATTTCCAGAGCGTGGCGCGGCTGCTCAAGAGCGGTGGCCGGGCCTGCATCCAGAGCATCGTGATCGAGGACCGCCTGTTCGAGCGTTACCTCCATTCGACCGACTTCATCCAGCAGTACATCTTCCCCGGCGGCTGCCTGCCATGCCCGGCCGAGTTCCGCCGTCAGGCGCAGGCTGCCGGCCTCAAGGTGGTGGACGAACTGTCCTTCGGCCCCGATTACGCCGAGACCCTGCGTCGCTGGCGCCACCAGTTCCTCGCGGAGCGCACCCGCATCCTGCAACTTGGATTTGACGAAAGGTTCATGCACCTATGGGAGTTCTACCTCGCCTACTGCGAAGCGGCCTTCGACGAAGCCAATATCGACGTGATGCAGTTCACGCTACGAAAAGCATAGCAGCTGCAATTTGTCTGGCCATGCTGCTGGGCGCCGCATCGGCGCCGGCCGAACCCGTACCGCAGCCGACGCGTGTGGCCTCGCCGCTGCTGGCGCAACCGCGGCAGGCTGGCACCGGCCTGTACACCTGGTGGGGATTCGATGTCTACCAGGCCAGCCTGTGGGTCGAGCCCGGTTTCGACGCCTCGGCCCTGCCGCGCCAGCGTTACGCGCTGGAGTTGCAGTACCGGCGCGACTTCAAGGGGCGCGATATCGCCCAGCGCTCCATCGACGAGATGCGCCGTGTCGGCCCCTTCAGCGACGCACAGGCGCAGGCCTGGCTGCAGGCCATGGCGGCCGTCTTTCCGGACGTGTCCAGCGGCGACCGCCTGACCGGCCTGCACCTGCCGGGCCGCGGCGCGCAGTTCTATGCCAACGGCAAGCCTACCGGGGAGATCGCCGACCCCGAGTTCGCCCGCCTGTTCTTCGGCATCTGGCTGTCGGAGCAGACCTCGGCACCCAGGTTGAGGCTGGCCCTGCTGGGCCAGTCCGCGGGCGTCCGTTGAAAGGCATGCTGGCATGACCGCCCAAGCCACACTCTCTGTCGCGCAAGCCTGGCGCTACGGCCTCATGGGCCTGCCGCTGGCTTTCGTGGCGCTGCCGCTGTATGTGCTGCTGCCCAACCACTACGCGCGGGAGTTCGGTGTGCCGCTGGCCACGCTGGGCGTCCTGCTGCTGGCCACGCGCCTGGCCGATGCGCTGATCGACCCGCTGCTGGGCCGCGTGAGCGACCGTCTCTACCGCCGATCCCCCTCGACGCTGCTGGCCTGGGCCTCGGCGGCCTGTCTGCTCATGGCGGCTGGGTTTGCGCTGCTCTTCTTTCCGCCTTTGCGCAGCGGGGCCGGCCTGCTCATCCTCAGCGCCGTGTTGTTGATGCTCACCTACGCCAGCTTCAGTGCCGTGACCCTTTCGCACCAGGCTTGGGGTGCCCTGCTCGGGGGCGACGCCTTGCGCCAGAGCCGCCTGGTGGCCTGGCGCGAGGGCCTGGGCCTGGTGGGTGTGCTGCTGGCGTCGGTCGCCCCCGTGCTGTGGGGGCTGGACGTCATGGTCGGACTTTTCTGGGCGGCCTTGCTGCTGGGCTGGCTGGCCTGGCGCGCTGCGCCGCGCCCTGCGGCCGATGCCGTCACGGGCACGGCGGCGGAGGCCGGCCACCTGTGGCAACCCTGGCAACGCGCGCCTTTTCGCCGGCTGCTCGCCGTGTTCATGCTCAACGGCATTGCCAGCGCGGTGCCGGCCACGCTGGTGCTGTTTTTCGTGCAGGACCGGCTGCAGGCGTCGGCGTCGATGGAGCCGCTCTTCCTCGGCAGCTATTTCCTGAGTGCTGCCTTGTCCATGCCCCTGTGGCTGGCCGCCGTGCGACGCTTCGGCCTGGCCCGCAGCTGGCTGGGCGGCATGGGGCTGGCCGTGGCCGTCTTCGTCTGGGCCAGCACCCTGGGCAGCGGGGATGCCTGGCTCTTCATCGTCATCTGCGTGCTCTCGGGGGCCGCTCTCGGAGCGGATCTCGTGATGCCTGGTGCCATGCTGGCCGGCCTGATTGCGCGCGCCGGTGACCTGGGCCGCACGCAAGGCGCCTATTACGGCTGGTGGAACTTCGCCACCAAACTCAACCTCGCCCTGGCCGCCGGCCTGGCGCTGCCCCTGCTCGGCTACTACGGCTATGCGCCCGGCGCGCGCGAGCCCCAGGCCCTGCAGGCGCTCACCGTCGCCTACTGCCTGCTGCCCTGTGCACTCAAGCTGGCGGCGGGCGCTCTGCTTTATTCCTCTTTCATTCACCGCAAAGGCTCATCATGAAACGTCGTCTCCTGCTCGCCGGTGCCACCGCGCTGGGCGCCACCACCCTGGCCGGCTGCGCCTCGCCCACTGTGGCCGACTACGCGGGTGAGAAACCCGAACTCGACCTGCGCCGTTATTTCAACGGCACGGTGGATGCCTATGGCGTCTTCACCGATCGCTCGGGAAAAGTCGTCAAGCGTTTCACGGTGGTCATGAACTGCAGCTGGAGCGGCGAGAGCGGCCGCGAGGTCGGCGTGCTCGACGAGGACTTCACCTACTCCGACGGCACGACACAGAAGCGCATCTGGACGCTGCGCCGCCGCCCCGGCACGGGCAGGCAGGGGCTCTACGTCGGCACCGCCGGTGACGTGGTGGGCGAGGCGAATGGCGAGGAACGCGGCAACGCCTTCTACTGGGCCTACAACCTCGACCTTCCGGTGGACGGGCGCAACATCGTCGTACATTTCGAGGACTGGATGTACCAGATGAACGACCGCGTCATGCTCAACCGCGCGACCATGAGCAAATGGGGTGTGCGCCTGGGTGAAGTCACGCTCTCATTCACCAGGCGCTGAAACATGCCCCTCAATCCTCCCCTGCGTGACTGGACCGGCAAGACGGTCTGGCTGGTCGGAGCCTCCAGCGGCATCGGCCAGGCCTGCGCCGACCTGCTCCATGCACGAGGTGCCACGGTGTTCGTGTCGGCCCGCAAGGCGGCGTTGCTCGATGCCTGGGTGGCCGCGCATCCGGGGGCCGATGCCCAGGGCCGGCCGCGCGCCGTGGCCCTGGCGCTGGATGTCACCGACCGGCGCGCCCTGCAGCTGGCCAGCGAGGCCGTCGCGGAGCGCGGCCCGCTGGACCTGGTGGTGTACTGCGCCGGTTATTACCTGCCCATCGACGCCCGCGCCTACAGCCTGGAAGAAATGCTGCGCCACGAGCAGGTCAACTACGTGGGCGCGCTCTACCTGCTGGAGGCCGTGCTGCCTCATCTGAAGCAGCAGGCCGCGGCGGGGCAGGGCGGGCACCTGAGCCTGGTCAGCAGCGTGGCGGGTTTCCGCGGCCTGCCCAAAAGCCTGGCCTACGGCCCGACCAAGGCCGCCCTCATCAACCTGGCCGAAGCCCTCTACCTGGACTTGCGTGCCCTGGGCCTGGGCGTGAGCGTGGTCAACCCCGGTTTCGTCGAGACGCCGCTGACCGCGCAGAACGATTTCAGGATGCCCGCGCTCATCACGCCCGAGGTCGCTGCGCGCGAGATGCTGGCCGGCTGGGCGCGCGGCGACTTCGAGTTGCACTTTCCCAAACGCTTCACACGCTGGCTCAAGTTCATGCGCCTGTTGCCCTATCGACTCTATTTCCCCCTGGTTAGAAAGGCCACCGGAGCATGAGCCACGCTGTCGAAAAAATTGCCGTCTTCTTCGAAACGCTGACACCGCAGAGTGTCGAGCGCTTTCCCGAGTTCTATACCGAAGACGCGTATTTCAAGGACCCCTTCAACGAGGTCCGCGGCATTGTGCCCATCCAGCGCATCTTCAGCCACATGTATGTCAACCTGCACGAGCCGCGTTTCGTCGTCACCGGCCGCGTGGTCGAGGGCGATCAGGTCCTGCTGACCTGGGATTTCCATTTCCGCTTCCGCAAGTTCAGCCCCGACCAGCCGCAACTCATCCGCGGCGCTACCCACCTGCGCCTGGCGCAGGACGGGCGCATCCGCTCGCACCGCGACTACTGGGACGCGGCCGAGGAACTCTACGAGAAGTTGCCGCTGGTGGGGGGGCTGATGCGCTGGCTCAAACGCCGCGCCAATTCCTGAGTCAGAGAAAGAGCGCCTCGAAGCCGGCCTCGGGCTGGAAGCGCTTGCTGCTGTAGCGCAGACGTGTGGGGCC
>Ga0208121_100423_pt1 | contig 14442 bp, 12 predicted proteins | sample LakWasMet62_LOW9_2_FD_183894 | JGI IMG/M metagenome (GOLD analysis project Ga0208121, IMG submission 183894) | Freshwater sediment methanotrophic microbial communities from Lake Washington under simulated oxygen tension - Sediment Metagenome... | ecosystem: Environmental > Aquatic > Freshwater >... | reverse complement strand
CGGGTTTGGCCAGCAGCATCTGGCCCCCCAGAAAAGCGAGGTAAACCGCCCCACCCCACTGGAGCAGATTGAAGGCGGTCGGGTAGGCGATGAGCAAGGCAGCCACACCGGCCACCGCCGCCCACATCAAAACCTGGTCACCCAGGATCACGCCCAGGGTCGCGGCCAAGCCACCGCGCACCCCGCCCTTGCTGGTGGAAGTGATCAGCGCCAGATTACCGGGGCCCGGGATCAGCAGAAAAATGATGACGGTGACGACGAAGGCGCCGTAGTCGGCTACGCCAAACATGGGGAAATTGGGTCCTGGACGGGGGCTCGAATGGAAGGGTTGAGTGTACGGCAGCTTTTTGGGGGTTCTGGCTTTGGCGGTTGCTGGTTTGCCCGGGGTTTTGTTTCACGTGGAACCTTCTTCGGCAGGTAGCGCCCTGCCTGCGGCGCTTTTGTAGCCCCCCACTCATCCCCCCGCCCTTCTCTACCCCCGCCGGGGTAGAGAAGGGGGCCTTGATTTGGCCTCTGGTTTTCAGGCTACCCTTCTACGACGCGAGCCGCTGCCGCCACCCTTTCGATCCGAGACTTCTAAGAGCCGGTCGTAGTAAACGGCTCCGGGTCGAAGCTCCTCCGGCTGGCGGCTGCGCGCCAGCGACGAAACAAGCCCCCGGCTCGGACGCGGCAGGTCGGAACGACCGCCGCCGGTGGTGTGTTGCTGCGTAGCCGTTCACTACGACCGGTTCCTGGAAATGCCGGCGCCCAAACCCAGTGCGTGACCTCCCGCGCTGTAGAAGCGTAGCCGGCGCAAAGAAACCAAATCAAGGCCCCCTTCTCTACCCCGGCGGGGGTAGAGAAGGGCGGGGGGATGAGTGGGGGATTACAAAAGCGCCGCAGGCAAAGCGCTCAGAGCGATGCAGAAGAAAGCCGCATCCAAACAATACACCGCTCAGCGTCGAGCCCAGGAACTGAAAGCTGTTCCACGTGAAACACCTCCACGTCCCCCGGCAAGCCAGCCAACTCATCCAACGGCGACTTCCCCTTCATCGCCATCCAGACCCCCGCCGGCGCCAGCGCCGAACGCGACCAGGTGGTGAAGTCCACCAGGGAGGCGAAAGCGCGGGAACTAACCACGTCGTAGTGGTCGTCCAGGTTTTCCACCCGGGCGTGCAGGCCGCGCAGGTTGGAAAGCTTCAAGGTCAGGGCGGCCTGCTGGATGAAGGTGGCCTTTTTGGCCACGGTGTCCACACAGCTCACGGCGATGTCCGGGCAGCAGATGGCGATGACCACGCCGGGCAGGCCGGCGCCGGAGCCGACGTCCAGCAGGCGCAGGCCCTGCCCGTCCGTTGGCCGGCGGCCAGCCAGTTGCTGGCGCAGCGGACGGATGACGGCCAGGCTATCGAGCAGGTGGTGGGTCAGCATCTCGGCCGGGTCGCGCACGGCCGTGAGGTTGTAGACCTTGGTCCACTTCTGGATCAAGGCCAAGTAGTCCAGCAGTTGCCCGATCTGGGCCCCGGACAAGTCCAGGCCGAGTTCGGCCACGCCCCGCTTCAGGGCTGTCGAGAGATCCGGGCTCATGCCGCCTCGGCCACTTCGGTCTTGGCGAAGCCGCGGAAGCCACCTTTTTTCAGGTGGATCAGCAGCAGGGAAATGCTGGCCGGGGTGATGCCGGAGATGCGGGACGCCTGGCCCAGGGTTTCCGGGCGGTGCTTTTGCAGCTTCTGCCGGGCCTCGATGGACAGAGCCGAGACGGCCATGTAGTCCAGGTCGGCCGGGAGCTTGAGGTTTTCGTAATGGGCGGCGCGCTCGACTTCGTCCTTTTGGCGGTCGATGTAGCCCGAATACTTGGCGGCAATCTCCAGCTGCTCGACCACGGGCTCGGCCAGGTCGCCCAGGGTTTCACGTGAAACATCGGGGTTGGCGTACTTGCCGCCGTCCAGGGACATCAGGCCGGCGTAGCTCACATCGGGCCGGCGCAACAGGTCGAACAGGTGGTACTCACGCTCGATGGTCGTGCCCAGCACCCGCTCGGCTTCGGCCGTGGACAGGATGCGGGGGTTGACCCAGGTGGTCTTGAGGCGCTCGGTTTCACGTGAAACAGCGTCGCGCTTGCGGCAGAAAGCGTCCCAGCGGGCGTCGTCCACCAGGCCCAGCTGGCGACCGGTTTCGGTCAAACGCAGGTCGGCATTGTCTTCACGCAGCTGCAGGCGGAACTCGGCCCGGCTGGTGAACATGCGGTAGGGCTCGGTCACGCCCTGGGTGGTCAGGTCGTCGACCAGCACGCCCAGGTAGGCTTCGTCGCGGCGCGGCTGCCAGGCTTCTTCGCCGCGGCATTGCAGGGCGGCGTTGATGCCGGCGAACAGGCCCTGGGCCGCCGCCTCTTCATAACCGGTGGTGCCATTGATCTGACCGGCAAAGAACAAACCGTTGATCTGTTTGGTCTCGAAGCTGCCCTTGAGCGAGCGCGGGTCGAAGTAGTCGTATTCGATGGCGTAGCCGGGCCGCAGGATGTGGGCGTTCTCCAGGCCCTTCATGCTGCGGACCAGCTCGTACTGAATGTCAAAAGGCAAGCTGGTCGAGATGCCGTTGGGGTAGTACTCGTTGGTCGTCAGGCCTTCGGGCTCCAGGAAGATCTGGTGGCTGTCCTTGTCGGCGAAGCGGTTGATCTTGTCTTCCACGCTGGGGCAATAACGCGGGCCCACCCCTTCGATCTTGCCCGTGAACATCGGGCTGCGGTCGAAACCGGAGCGGATGATCTCGTGCGTGCGCTCATTGGTGTGAGTGATCCAGCAGGGCATTTGCTGTGGGTGCATGGCCGCCTGGCCCATGAAGCTGAACACCGGCACGCCCTGCTCTTCGTTCAAACCGCCGGGCACACCGTCGCCGGGCTGCTCGGTGCACTGCGAGAAGTCGATGGTCCGGCCGTCCAGGCGCGGCGGGGTGCCCGTCTTGAGGCGGCCCTGGGGCAGCTTGAGTTCCTTGAGCCGGGCCGAGAGGCTCACCGCCGGCGGATCCCCGGCACGGCCGGCCGCGTAATTGTTCAGGCCGACGTGAATCTTGCCGTCCAGGAAGGTGCCCGCCGTCAGCACCACGGTGCGGCTGCGGAAACGGATGCCCACCTGGGTGACGGCGCCGACCACGCGGTCGCCCTCCACCATCAGGTCGTCCACGGCCTGCTGGAAGAGCCAGAGATTGGGCTGGTTTTCCAGGCGGCGGCGGATGGCCGCCTTATAAAGAATGCGGTCGGCCTGGGCGCGGGTGGCACGTACGGCGGGACCCTTGGAACTGTTGAGGATGCGGAACTGGATGCCGCCCTCGTCCGTGGCGATGGCCATGGCCCCGCCCAGTGCATCCACCTCTTTCACCAGGTGGCCCTTGCCGATGCCCCCGATGGACGGGTTGCAGCTCATCTGGCCCAGGGTCTCGATGTTGTGCGTCAGCAGCAGGGTCCTGGCGCCCATGCGCGCGGACGCCAGCGCGGCTTCCGTGCCGGCATGGCCGCCGCCGACGACGATGACATCGAATTCTTGTGGGTAGAGCATGGAGAGATCCCGGTGGTCGTGCACGCGTGGCGCGCGCAGGCCCAAAGGAAGGTGAATACCCGCTTTAGGCCGAAAAGCGCATTTTACCGGGCCTGCCCATTTTGTGTGCAATCCCTCGGGCACACAGATCGCTCGCAGGCCCGGATCGGGGCTTATGCGGAAAAGACATGGGCCAACAAAAACACAGCTTTGGACTTGCAAGGCCTGGCAGCTTAAGCTGGCACGACCCACAACACCGAGGAAAGACCCATGACCCAGGCCGCCCCCAGCCCACACGCCCTGCCCTCCTACCTGCAGGCTGACGCCCTCGGCCCCTGGGGCACCTACCTGCAGCAGGTCGACCGGGTGACGCCCTACCTGGGCCCGCTGGCGCGCTGGGTCGAAACGCTCAAACGGCCCAAGCGCGCGCTGATCGTCGACGTGCCCATACTTCTGGACAACGGCACCGTTGCGCACTTCGAAGGCTACCGCGTGCAGCACAACACCTCGCGTGGGCCGGGCAAGGGCGGGGTGCGCTTTCACCAGGACGTGACGCTCTCGGAGGTCATGGCCCTGTCGGCCTGGATGTCGGTCAAGAACGCTGCGGTCAACGTGCCCTACGGCGGCGCCAAGGGCGGGGTGCGCGTGAACCCCAAGACCTTGTCCCTGGGCGAGCTGGAGCGGGTCACGCGGCGCTACACCAGCGAGATCGGCATCATCATCGGCCCCAGCAAGGACATCCCGGCCCCGGACGTGAATACGAACGAACAGATCATGGCCTGGATGATGGACACCTACTCCATGAACGTCGGCGAGACGGCCACCGGCGTCGTCACCGGGAAGCCCCTGGCGCTGGGCGGCTCGCTCGGGCGGCGTGAGGCCACAGGCCGCGGCGTGTACACCGTGGGCGCGGAAGCGGCGCACCAGATCGGCCTGAAGATCGCGGGCGCACGTGTGGCCGTGCAGGGCTTTGGCAATGTCGGCAGCGTCTCGGCCAAACTGTTTGCCGAAGCGGGCGCACGCATCGTGGCCGTGCAAGACCATGCGGGTTCGGTCTACCGCGAGGCGGGACTGGACCTGGCCGCCCTGGCCGAGCACGTACGGCTGACCGGCAGCGTGGCTGGCTTTGCATCCGCGGAGCCGCTGGCCCTGGAGGCCTTCTGGCAGGTCCCCTGCGACATCCTGATTCCGGCCGCCCTCGAAGGCCAGATCACGGTGGCCAATGCCGGGCAAATCACCGCCCGCATGGTGATCGAGGGCGCCAACGGGCCCACCACGCCGCAAGCCGATGACATCCTGCAGGAGCGCGGGGTGCTGGTGGTGCCCGACGTGATTGCCAATGCGGGCGGCGTGACGGTGAGCTACTTCGAATGGGTGCAGGACTTCTCCAGTTTCTTCTGGAGCGAGGACGAGATCAACGCACGCCTGGTACGCATCATGAAAGAGGCCTTTGCCGTCATCTGGCAGGTCGCGCAGGAAAAACGCGTGAGCCTACGCACGGCCACGTTCATCGTGGCCTGCCAGCGCATCCTGCACGCGCGGGAAATGCGCGGGCTCTATCCCTGAGCGTCGACAATGGAGGGCATGAACTGCCGACCCGGCTGCGCTGCCTGCTGCATCGCCCCCTCGATCTCCAGCCACATTCCCGGCATGCCGCAGGGCAAGCCCGCCGGGGTGCGTTGCGTGCAGCTGGACGCAGCGGGCCGCTGCCTGATCTTCGGCAGGCCCGAACGGCCCGCGGTCTGCAGCAGCCTGATGCCCTCGCCCGCCATGTGCGGCGACAGCGCCGGGCAGGCCATGCTTTATTTGCAGCGACTGGAAAAAGAAACCGCGCCGACCTGAACGAGCCAGGGGCGCGGTGGAAACGAAGAAAACGGTTCTTGTTGTTCTTCGATCTTCTTCTTGTTAGAAGGGGTAGTGGCGCGGGGTCGTCTGCATCGTGATCCAGCGCAGCTCGGTGAACTCATGGATGCCGGCCTTGCCGCCGAAGCGCCCGATGCCCGAGCCCTTGACGCCGCCGAAAGGCATCTGCGCCTCGTCGTGCACGGTAGGGCCGTTGACGTGGCAGATGCCTGAGTCGATGCGGCGCGCCACGTTGAAGGCGCGGGCGATATCACCGCCGAACACGGCGGAGGACAGGCCGTACTCATTGTCGTTGGCGCAGGCCACCGCCTCCTCCACGCCATTCACGCGCACGATGGGCTTGACGGGGCCGAAGCTCTCCTCGCGGTAGATCTTCATGGCCGGGGTCACATGGTCCAGCACGGTGGCGGGCATCAGCGTGGTGGTGGCCTTGCCGCCGCACAGGAGCTTGGCGCCCTTGGCCAGCGCGTCGTCGATCAGCGCGTTGCAGTGTTCCACCGTGCTCATGCCGATGACCGAGCCCAGCACCACCGGCTCGGGCTTGCGCGGGTCGCCCAGCGGCAGGGCCTTGGCCTTCTCGACGAACTTCTTGACGAAGGCGTCGGCGACCTTGTTGTCCACGATGATGCGCTCGGTGGACATGCAGATCTGGCCGCTGTTGGCGAAGCAGCCGAAGGCGGCGCCGTTGACGGCGTCGTCGATGTCGGCGTCATCCAGGATGACCATGGGTGCCTTGCCGCCGAGCTCCAACACCACGGGCTTGAGGTACTTGGCGCAGGTCATGGCGATGATCTTGCCCACGCGGGTGGAGCCGGTGAAGTTCACACGGCGCACGGCCGGGTGCGCCACCATGGCTTCGACCACCACGCCGGCGTCGGCCGGCGCGTTGGTGATGTAGTTCACCACGCCAGGCGGGAAACCGGCCTCCTGGAAGGCCTCGATGATGAGCTGATGGGTGCGCGGGCAGTTCTCCGAACCTTTCATGACCACGGTGTTGCCGCAGGCCAGCGGCACGCAGATGGCGCGTGTGCCCAGGATGATCGGCGCATTCCACGGCGCGATGCCCAGCACCACACCGGCGGGCTGGCGCACGGCCATGGCCAGCGAACCGGGGATGTCAGAGGGGATCACCTCGCCGGCCACCTGTGTGGTCAGGGCGGCGGCCTCGCGGATCATGCCGGCCGCCAGGAAAACGTTGAAGCCGGCCCAGCTGCCGGGCGCGCCGGTCTCGGCAGCGACGGCTTCGATGAACTGCGGCGTCTTGGCCTCCAGCGCATCGGCTGCCTTGAGCAGCAACATGCGGCGCTCGCTGGGGCCGGTCTGGCTCCAGGTCTTGAAAGCTTCGGCGGCCGCCTCCACCGCCATCACGGCATCGGCCGGGGACGCCGCGGGGGCACGCGAAGCCACGCTGCCATCGAGCGGGTTGCGGCGCTCGAAGGTGGCGCCGCGCTCGGCCGTGACCTTGAGGCCGTTGATGAGCATGGACATGTCGGACATGGGGGTTCTCCTTCAGAAATCAGAAAATCAAACGGTGTTCACAGTCTTGCGCCGGCGCTGCACGGCATCGGCGGCGGTGGTCTGGTCGGCCGCATCGGCGCCGAGGTAGGCCTCTCGCACGACGCTGGAACGCTCCAGCAGCCGGGCCGGGCCGCTGGCCACCAGGGCGCCGCGCTCCAGCACGTAACCGCGGTCGGCCACGGCCAGCGCCTTCTTCACGTTCTGCTCCACCATCAGCACGGTGGTGCCGGTGTCGGCGATGCGCCGCGCGATGGCCAGCAACTCATCGACCATGCGCGGGGCCAGGCCCAGCGAGGGCTCGTCCAGCATGAGCAGGCGCGGCGCACTCATCATGGCGCGCGCCACAGCCACCATCTGCTGCTCACCACCGCTCATGGTGCCGGCCAGCTGCTGGAGGCGTTCGCGCAGCTTGGGGAAGTCGTTCAGCACCTGCTCCATGCGCCGCGCGCGCTCAACCCTGGGGCAGAGCCAGCCGCCGAGTTCCAGGTTCTCCAGCACCGTCATCTGGGGAAACAGCTGGCGGCCTTCGGCCACCAGGGTCACACCGCTCTTGACGATCTCGTGCGTCTTTTCGGCGAGGTCCTCGCCGTCGAGCAGCACCATGCCCTGCCGCGGGATCAGGCCCATCAGGGCCTTGAGCAGCGTGGTCTTGCCCGCGCCGTTGGGGCCGAGGATCACCGTCAGGCCAGGCTTGACCTCGAAGCGCAGGTCGCGCAGGACAAGGAAAGGCCCATAGCCCGCACTTAAGGCCCGCACCTGCAAGTGGGCGTGTTTCTCGTCGCCCAGCACGAAGGGCGTTTCGCGGTACCACATCATGCGGCCACCTCCTCGTCTTCGGTCGAGGGCTCTGCCATCTCGTCGCCGAGATAGGCCTCGATCACCTCGGGGTTGCGCACCACGTTGTGCGGCGTGTCGTCGGCGATCTTGCGGCCCTGGTGCAGCACGATGACACGCTCCACGTGGCGCAGCAGCGTGGTCACCGCGTGCTCGATCCAGATCACGGTCAGGTCCAGCTCGTCGCGCAGGCGGCGGATCAGGCGCGCCATCTCCTCGATCTCGGCCTCGGTCAGGCCGGCGGCCACTTCATCGAGCAGCAGCAGCTTGGGGCGCGTGGCCAGGGCCATGCCGATCTCCAGCAGGCGTTGCTGCGAAGGGGTGATGGCCGCGGCCGGCAAGTCGGCCTGCTTGGAGAGACCAATCAGCGACAGGATGCTGGCCGCATCACGCAGTGCCCAGGGCACGCCCACCTCGTCGCCCCAGAAGAGGTACTTGCGGCGGCGCTTGCCCGCGAACTTGAGGCCGAACTCGATATTGGCGACCACGGGCATGTCGGCAAACACACGCGGGGTCTGGAAGGTTCGCGCCACCCCGTGGGCAGCGTAACGATGCGGGCCGCGTCCGGTGAGATTGCGCCCGTGTGCGACGAGGCGGCCCGAGGTCGGCGCCTGCACGCCGGAGATGGCGTTGAAGAAGGTGGTCTTGCCGGCGCCGTTGGGGCCGATGATGCCCACCAGCTCGCCGGGCGCGAAATTCGCGCTGACGGCGTCCACGGCGACCAGGCCGCCGAAGCGCACGGTGACGTTGTGCGCCTCCAGCAGAGGTGTCGTTTGCTCAGACAAAGTGGCTCTCCTTCTCGCGGCGCTTGAGGCGCTGCTTTTCACGCTCTTTCTCGCCGCTGAGTTCGCGCCGGATATCACGCGCCCAGTCGCGGCTGTCGTTCCACCAGTCTTTAAAGGTAGCCCAACGCAACGAGGCCAGGCCGCCGGGCAGGTAAAGCACGCACAGGATGAGCAGCAGCCCCAGCGACATCAGGTAGATCTGGGGAAACTGCAGGCGCAGCGACTCGGCCAGCACGCTGAAGATGATGGCAGCCAGCAAGGGGCCCCACAGCGTGAGCACGCCACCGATCAGGGTGATCAGCACGGTCTGGAAACCGATGAAGGGGTTGAACACGGTGTGCGGGTCGATGTAGGTCCAGCGCACCGCCATGGCGGCGCCCACGGCACCGGCAAAAGCCGCCGTGAGCGCAAACCCCGCGATCTTGACCAGGCGCGTGTTCACGCCCAGTGTCTGGGCCCGCTGCTCGTCGGCGCCGATGCCCATGAGGGCCAGGCCGAAGCGTGTCCGCCGCACCACGATGGAGGTGGCCACCGCCAGCAGCGCCAGGGCCAGCATGGTCAGGTAGATGGTGTCGCGCTCGGGCACCACCGTCAGCACACGCCCCACGGTACCGGTGACCGTCTTCTCGAAATAGGTCACGGCGTGCAGGATCAGCTCGGTCATGCCGAAGGTCAGCACGGCGAAGTAGGTGCCGCGCAGGTGAAGCACCGCCGCGCCCATGACGATGGCCACCAGCACGGCGATGCCCGCGCCGATGGCGATGGTCTCGACCCAGCTGAACTGGCCCAGCAGGATGGCGCTGGTGTAGGCCCCGATGCCGAAGAAGGCCGAGGTGGCCAGGGACAGGTAACGCGTGCTGCCGCAGAACAGGCCCCAGCTGGAGGACAGGGCCACGTACATCAGGCAGGTCAGCGCCATGGAGGTAACAAACTCGCTGGCGTAAAAAGGCAGGGCCAGGGCCCAGCCCGTGAAGGCCAGCAGCACGAGCACGTCGCGGATGAGGAATTGACGTGAGTTCATGCTTTGCGGCTCTTGCGGGTGAACAAACCTTCAGGGCGCAGCAGCAGCACGGCGATGAACACCACGTAGGACAGCAGGGCCTTGAGCGAGGGGTTGGTGAAGTGCATGCCCAGCGCCTCGATCACCCCGAGAAAGAGGCCGCCGACCAGCGCGCCGCCCATGCTGCCGAAGCCGCCGAGCGTGATGACGATGAGCGCCGTCACGGTATAGGGCTGGCCCATATAGGGCGTGATGGTGTAGGCCATGGACAGCAGTGCACCGGCAATGCCCGAAAGCCCCAGGCCGATGCCGAACATCAGCGGGTGCAGGCGTTTGGTGTCGATGCCCATGAGCTGCGCGCCGATGGGTGACTGCATGAGCGCACGCACACCCTTGCCCAGCAGGGTCATGCGCATGAGCACGATGAGCGCCCCGGCAAAGACCAGGGCCAGGAAGAAGACCAGCAGCTTGTTGGCGGCGAACTGCACCTCGCCGAACTTCACGGGCTCGGTCAGGTAGTCGTAACCGCGCAGGTCCCCGCCCCACAGCCAGGAGACGGCGTTCTGCACCAGGAACATCAGGCCGAAGGCGACCATGAGGCCACGGGCCTCAAAGACGTCGAGGTTGGGCGAGGTGGCGGTCAGGCGGCGGAAGCACAGGAAGTGCAGCACCACGCCCAGCCCCAGCAAAACGAAAAAGGCCACGGGCACCATCAGCAGGGGCGAGATACCGAACTGCGTCTGGACCAGCCAGGTCAGGTAGGCGCCCACCATGAGGAACTCGCCGTGGGCGATGTTGAGGATGCGCATCAGGCCGTACTGGAGGTTCAGCCCCAGGGCGACCAGCGCATAGATGCCCCCGGTGATCAGACCGGAGGCAATCAGTTCGAGCCAGGCAGTGAGTGACATGACAACAGAGAAAGATCAGGGGCAAGGAAAGATAAGGCCGGGCCGCAAGGCACCGGCCTTGATCGGGGCCGCCGCGGAACCGGCTTGGCCGGGCCGCTGGCGGCGTCCCCCTGGGGGGAAGGCGGCCTCAGGGCCGCCTCAGGGGGGACTTCACCACACCGGTTTCGGAGCCAGCTTGGCGGTGGCAACCTTCTGCGGCCACACCACCTCGAACTCGCCCTTTTGCCACTGGCCCACGGTGCCCGGGGTGCCCACGTTCTCGCTGCCGACGAACTTGATGTCGCCCAGGATGGTCTTGTGGGTGGTGCCTGCCACGTAGTCGCGGATGGCCTTGCGGTCCAGGCCGTGCGCCTTGACGGCGTTGGTCAGGATCTCCAGGCCGGCCCAGGTCGCGCCGCTGGCCCAGCGATCCGGCTCCTTGCCGCCGAACTTCTTGGTGTGCGCGTCGAAGTAGGCCTTGGCGCCGGGGCTGGTCTTGCCATTCCACGAGCCCATGCCCAGCACGCCCTCGGCGCCGGCCGGCGTCATCACGTTGCGGTAGAGCTGGAAGGCGGTGCCGACCGAGGCGTAGAAGTACTTGGGGTTGAAGCCGATCTCCTTGGCCTGCTTGCTGGCCAGGATGGTGTCCGGCGGGTAGGTGAAGCCCACGAAGGCGTCGGGGTTCTTGTCCTTCATGGAGCGCAGCACCGGCGACAGGTCCTTGACGCCGCCCGGATAGCTCTTGTCTTCCACCATGCTGATGCCGGTGCCCTGCAGGGCCACCTTCAGTGCGGCGTAGTTCTCCAGGCCGAAGAGGTCGTCCACGTAGATCACGGCGATGGTCTTGGCGCCATTGGCCTTGAGCATGTCGACCAGGGCCTCGCACATGGGCTTGGGCTGCTGCAGCAGGAGGAAGAAGTAGGGCAGCTTCATCTCGATCAGACGCTTGGACAGGGCCGTGGGCGCCAGGAAGGGGTAGCCGAAGCGGTTGGCCAGCGGGGCCACGGCGAAGTTGGCGTTCGAGCCCCAGGGCGGCAGCACCAGATCGACCTTGTCCGAACCCATGAGCTTTTCATAGGAACGCACGCAGGTCTCGATGTCGCTGCGGTCATCGGAGCTGATCAGCTCGATCGGGCGGCGCTCGCCCTTGACGTTCAGGCCACCGGCGGCGTTCTGCTGTTCGGCCCACAGCAGGTAGTTGGGCTCCTGGCTGACCTGGGCACCGCCGGTCCACGGGCCGGTGCGGGCCATGGCGTAACCCACACGCACCGGTGCGGCAGCGAACAAGTGCGGGGCAAAGGTGGCGGCACCGACAGCAGCGGCAGTGCCTTTGAGCAGGGTACGTTTTGTCTGTTGAACCATGGTTGTCTCCGTTGGATTTGCTTTTCGGGATCGCACAGCAATACTAGAAAGCCCGGTGGCTTGCGGCTTTGCTGAACGTGCACAAAGTAGTTGACGGTTCATGCAAGGGCACTGGGGTTAACCCTAGGGCGCGGGTTTGTCCCGGCTCAGCGATGCGCTGATAATCCGGCCACCATGACCCACGCCACGGCTGTCACCACCGACGATTACGCACCTGCCGACCGTGCGCCGGTCTGGCGCGACTGGGTCTGGAAGCAGTTCGGCGGCCTGGAGTCGGACCTCTACGGCGATACCGGCTTCGACGGGCACATGGCCTCGGCGCGCGCCGGCGACCTCATCCTCACCAAGCTCGAAGCCAACCGCCACCGCGTGGTGCGCACCCGGGACATGGTGCGCGCCAGCGATGAGGGCTACCTGAAGATCGTCGCGCCCATGAAGGGCTCGGCAGGCGTGGAACAGATGGGCCGCCAGGCCTGGGTGACCCCTGGCGCCTGGACCATCTACGACACCACCGGCAGCTACTCGGTGGCCAACCCCGAACGCGTCGAGCACCTGATCGTCATGCTGCCCAAGGCGCAGATGATCGAGCGTGGCCTGCGACTGGAAAACCTGATGGCGCGCCCGGTCGGCGGCGCCAGCGGCATCGCGCGCGTGGCGCTGTCCACCATGCGCAGCACCTTCCAGGAGCTGCCGCACATGAGCGCCGATGCCGCCCGCGGCGCCGGCGAACTGATCGCCCAGCTGGTGCGCCTCTCGCTGATCGAACTCTCGGGCCAGGAAACCCAGCTGACCCAGCGCGAGGCACTGAAAGACCGCATCCGGGGCTACGTCGCCCTGCACCTGCGCGACCCCGACCTGACCGTGGACCAGATTGCCGTGGCCCTGAACTGCAGCAAGCGCCATCTCTACAACGCCTTCACGGAGGAAGACCAGACCCTGGCCAGCTACATCCAGGGCCTGCGCCTGGAAGCATGCATCCGCGAACTGCAGCACCCGATGGCGCAAACGCGCCCGATCACCGACATCGCCCTGTCCTGGGGCTTCAACAGCCCCTCCCACTTCAGCCGCGTGTTCCGCGAACACACGGGCAAGAGCCCCAGCGAATTCCGCGCCGCGTCGCCCACGTGACCCCGCGACATTGATCGTTGCGCCGGCATGGTGGACAGTGCGGCATCGGCCCCACCCGCAAGGAGACACCGTGCACATCCCCTCCCTCAAGGAAGTTGTCAGCGAACAGGAGTGGCAGCTGCGCTGCGACCTCGCCGCGGCCTACCGCCTGGTCGCCGCCTACGGCTGGAGCGACCTGGTCTTCACCCACATCAGCGCGCGCATTCCCGGGCCCGAGCACCATTTCCTGATCAATCCCTACGGCCTGATGTTCGACGAGATCACGGCCTCCAGCCTGGTGCGGGTCGACCAGGATTGCAAGAAGCTCAGCGACTCGCCCTTCCCCGTCAACCCGGCGGGTTTCGTGATCCACAGCGCCATCCATGCGGCACGGGAAGACGCCGGCTGCGTGCTGCACACGCACTCGCGCGCCGGCGTGGCGGTCAGCGCGCAGAAGTGCGGCGTGCTGCCCATCAGCCAGCAATCCACCTTCGTGCTGGGCTCACTCGGCTACCACGCCTACGAAGGCGTGGCCCTGCGCGATGAAGAAAAGCCGCGCCTGCAGGCCGACCTGGGCACAGCCAACTACCTGATGCTGCGCAACCACGGCCTGCTGACCGTGGGCAAGACCATCGCCGAGGCCTTTCTCAACATGTACATCTTCGAGGCCACCTGCCGCATCCAGCTCGATGCGCAGGCCGGCGGCGAACTGGTGCACGTGAACCCGAAAATCCTGGAAGGCATCGCCGGCGTAATGAAGACCGCCACCGCCGGCCAGGGCGCCAATCTGGCCTGGCCCGCGCTGCTGCGCAAGGCCGAGCGCCTGGACCCGAGCTACAAGACCTGAGCGCCCCGGGCGCACCCGCTATTTGCTGAACAGGTCGCCCAGCTTGCCGCCCATGGACGCCCCCGCGCCCGTGCCCACACCCGGCATCAGCAGGGTCCCCAGGGCCGCGCCGATCTTGGCGCCCGCCGTCAGCGCCACCTCGGGCTCGTCGACCGTGCCGCCCACCCGCAGCGGCACGCCCACCGCGCCGCCCAGGTCCACGTTCACCCGCCCATTGAGCTGCTGCGTGGTGGAGACGCTGACCTGGCCGGTGGCGCTGAGCGAGCCCGAACTGGCCGCCAGGTTCTGCAGCTCGATGGCCTTGCCGCGTGTCGTGACCTGACCGGAAAGCGTATCCAGCGGCGTCTGGCCGCCGCGGCTCACGCCCACGGTCTGCACCGCCTTGACCAGGTCAATGCCGTGCAGCATGCCTTTGCGCACGGTGAATTTCGACTGCGTCTGCATGAGCTCAAGCAGCGCCGAGGGCTGGCGGGCCCGCGCATTCAGCGTGGTGCTGGCTTCGAACCGCCCGCTCAGGGGCTGGGCGGCGCGCGATGCCTCGGTTGGTTCGGGCGCAGTGAGAAGGGAAAGCTCGACCTCACGCGTCTGCAGCTGGCCCTTGAGCACCAACTCGGCGCCGGCGTCCCCCACCAGCTGCACCTCCACCCGTCCCTGCACGGTGCCACCAGCGACCTGGAGCAGGGCCTCCCAGGCGAGCCCATTGCTGCGACGCAGGTCCAGGCGCGCACCCTGC
>Ga0208121_100414_pt1 | contig 14873 bp, 14 predicted proteins | sample LakWasMet62_LOW9_2_FD_183894 | JGI IMG/M metagenome (GOLD analysis project Ga0208121, IMG submission 183894) | Freshwater sediment methanotrophic microbial communities from Lake Washington under simulated oxygen tension - Sediment Metagenome... | ecosystem: Environmental > Aquatic > Freshwater >... | reverse complement strand
GCTGCCCTGGCCGCTTGCGGCAAGAAGGAAGAAGCTGCTGCTCCCGCCGCCGCTCCCGCTGCTGCTGCTCCCGCTCCCGCCGCTGCTCCCGCTCCGGCTGCCGACGCTTCGGCTCCCGCTGCCGCTCCGGCCGCTGCTCCCGCTGCTGAGCCGGCCAAGAAGTAATTCTTGTCCCGCCAGTAAAAAAGCCACCGCAAGGTGGCTTTTTTTATGCCCGCGCAGGGTTCGGGCCGTAGCGCTGCGTCAACGCAGATCGTCGGTGATGACCTGCAGGATGCGCTGGGCGCTGTCCGAGATTTCGGGCGCGCCTTCGGCATTGAGCACGGACACGGTACTGCTGTCACCCTGGCCGCGCACCGTGATGCGGTATTTCTGCGGGGTCTTGTCCTTGGGCGTGCTGCTGAACATGCGTGCGAAAAAGCCGGGTTCTTCCTCGCCGGGCTTCTTGGGTTCGACATAACGCACGAAATAGATACCCTGGCTGCGATCGCGGTCCTCGACGGTGAAACCGGTGCGGTCCAGCGTCAGGCCCACACGGCGCCAGGCGCGGTCAAACCCTTCGCTGACCAGCACCACGGGTTGACCGTCGCGCGTGTCCAGACGCGAGGTACGGCGCGGGGCCACGGCGGCCTGCTGGTCGGCTTGCTGGCTGGGTGCCCCGAGCTTGATCATCAGACGGCGCAGCATCTCCACTTCGATCTCGGGGTCGGACGCGCGCGGTTGCCAGACGAGTTTTTCCTTGCTGGCGTCGGTATAGACCTCTTCCAGGCCGCGCTGGCTGATGTAGATCTCGGTACCGCCCGCGGCATTGCGCTCCAGCCGGGTACGGTACTTGTCCAGCATATTGGTGGAGAACAGGCCGCCGATGATCTTGCCCAGGGTGCGGCGCATGAAATCCTGAGGCAGCTTGGCGCGGTTCTCGGCCCAGTCGGTTTCCATGATGCCCAGCTGGGCCTGTTCCGAGATGAGGGTCATGCCGGTTTCCTGCCAGAACTCCTTGACCAGAGGCCAGAGCTTCTCGGCGGGCTGGTCGACCACGAGCCAGCGTTGTCCACCGACGCCCTCGATGCGCATGCCAGGGTAGGCTGCCACCGCGATCGCGTTGGCTGCGGCGCCTTGTGCGGTGTTCGTGGCGTTCTGGTAGCCGGTGGCGCTGACCGTGCTACCTGGCGTGTTGTAACGGGTGTCACGCGGCAGTTGCGTCAGATCGGGCGGGATCGAGAGCGAAGGCGCCTTGGTGGCCGCCTTGTAGTCGACCTTGTCACCATCCAGCGTGGAGCAGGCGACCAGCGCCAGCGGCAGGCCCAGCAGGGCCAGTTTCGAAACAAGCTTCACCGGCGATTTCCTTGGGGAGCAATGGGGTTCAGATCAGGCCGGTGGCGCGCAGGGCGGCTTCGACCACGGGCTGGTTGGTCGCGGTCAGCGGCGTCATGGGCAGGCGCAGCGTGCCGCCGCAGCGGCCCAGACGCTGCATGGCCCACTTGACCGGAATGGGGTTGGGTTCGACGAAGAGCTGCTTGTGCAGCGGCATCAGCTTGAACTGGATCTCCATGGCGCGCCTGACGTCGCCGGCCATGGCCGCGACGCACAACTCGTGCATGGCGCGCGGCGCCACATTGGCCGTCACGCTGATATTGCCCTGGCCGCCGCAGAGCATCAGCGCCACGGCGGTCGGGTCATCACCCGAGTAGATGGCGAAGCCCTTGGGCACTTCGCGGATCAGCCACTGGGCGCGCTCGATGTTGCCGGTGGCTTCCTTGATGCCGACGACGCCGGGTACCTGGGCCAGGCGCAGCACGGTGTCGTGGGCCATATCGGCCACGGTGCGGCCGGGCACGTTGTAGAGCACCATGGGCAGGTCGCCGACGGCTTCGGCGATCGCCTTGAAGTGCAGGTACTGGCCTTCCTGCGTGGGCTTGTTGTAGTAGGGCACAACTTGCAGCTGGCAGTCGGCACCGACCTTCTTGGCGAACTTGGCCAGCTCGATGGCCTCGGCGGTGGAGTTGGCGCCGCAGCCGGCCATGATGGGCACCTTGCCCTTGGCTTGTTCGACCGAGACGCGGATGATTTCGCAGTGTTCGTCGACGTTGACGGTGGGCGACTCGCCGGTGGTACCGACCACGCCGATGCAGTCCGTGCCTTCGGCGACGTGCCAATCGATCAGTTTGCGCAGGGTGGGGTAGTCGACGCTACCGTCCTCGTGCAGGGGGGTGACGAGGGCGACGATGCTGCCGGTGATCTGGCGATGGGAGGAGGTCATGTCCGCAGGGAGTTAAGTTCAGGCCAAAGAGGCATTCTACCGAGGGTGGGCTCCGGCCCCAGAGGGCCGGGCCTCAGAGTGGATAACGCGCCGGCGCGCCGGCCGTGGACAGGCCCGTTTCGCGCACGGCCGCGATGCGCTGTACATAACGTTGCGGCGCGTCCAGAAAACCATCTTCATAGGCCACGATGCGCAGGGTGCGGCAGACGTCCAGCAGTTCGCCGGGGCGAAGCAGGAAGTCCGGGCGAGAAGGCTTGCCCACGGTTTCATTGCCCGCGGTAAAGGTCTCGTAAATCAGAACGCCACCCGGTGCCAGGCTTTGCAGCAGCACCGGGAACAAGGCCCGCCAGAGGTAGTTGGTGACCACGACTGCGTCGAAGACCCGGGGCTGGCCGTCCCGCAGCAGGGGCCAGGGGCCGTTCTCGATGTCGGCCTGCAGCATCGTGCCCAGCGGTGCCACGGCGGCGATGGCCTCGGGCGAGCGGTCCACGCCGGTCACCGGGTGCCCGTGCTGGGCAAACCAGCGCAGGTGACGGCCTTGGCCGCAAGCCACGTCTAATACGGTGCCGCCCGGGCGGACCAGAGGCGACCAGCGCCGGACCCAGGCCGAAGGCGCCTCCGTGCCATGCACGGCCGTGACGATCATTGCGGCTTGACCTCGTCCTTGAGCGCGGCCAGCGCCATGCGTTCCACCAGGCCGGGGGCGAGCAGCTTGAGGTAACGCCCCAGCTTGCCCTTGGTGCTCATCACGACTTCGCGCTGGCGTGCGTTCATGCCCTCCAGGATGAGGCGGGCGCAGACCTCTACCGGCATGGCGTCGTCTTCCTTCAGGCCGCTGGAGCCTGCGGCGACACCCGCCGCATTGAGGCCGCGGTAGCGGATCTGCGTAGCCACCACGCCGGGGTAGGCGGTTGTCACGCTGACGCCCGCGGGCTTGAGCTCGGCGCGCAGCGCCTCGAAAAAGCCGGTCATGGCGAACTTGCTGGCGCTGTAGGCCGTGCGCCCCGGCACGCCCACCAGGCCAGCGAGGGAGGAGACGGCCACCACCTGGCCGCGGCTGGCCTTGAGGTGGGGCAGGGCGGCATGCGTGCACCAGACGCTGCCCCAGAGGTTCACGCGCATCAGGTCTTCGTACCAGCCCAGGTCTTCGGACTGGACCTGCTCGAACAGGGCCTGGGCCGAGACGCCGGCATTGTTCACGAGGGCATCCAGCCAGCCGAAGCGCTCCACGCTGCGCTCGATGAGGGCGCGGCACTGGGCCGGGTCGGTCACGTCGGTGGGCACGACCAGCACCTCGCTGCCATGGCTGCGGCAGGCTCTGGCCACTTCCTCGAGCTGGGCTTCCTTGCGTGCGGCCAGCGCGAGGCCTGCCTCGGCACCATGCCGCTGCGCCAGCTGACGTGCCAGTTCGGCGCCGATGCCGTCGGAGGCGCCGGTGATGATGAAGGTCTTCATGGTCATGGCACCGCAGTGTGCCACGCCGTCAGGTCGCGCGGATGCAGGATATCCCTAGAAGCAAGCCCAGAGCTGGTCGGCCAGGGTCAGCAGGAAGTCCGGCCGGGTGTAAAGCGCGAACACGGCTAGCAGCAGGGCCAGAGCGACGCCCCAGGCCAGCAACTGGCGTGGCAGCTTCCTCATGCTTGGGCCGCCTGGGGCTGGCGCCGGATGGCCGCTTCGCGCACCGGCAGGTTGACCAGAGCCGCGGCCACGCCCAGGCCGATGGCGATGTACCAGACGATGTCGTAGCTGCCGGTCTTGTCGTAGAGGTACCCGCCCAGCCAGACCCCCATGAAGGAGCCGACCTGGTGGCTGAAGAAGACAAAGCCGCCGAGCATGGACAGATGGGCCACACCGAAGATCTGGGCCACGATGGCGTTCGTCGGCGGCACCGTAGATAGCCACAGCACGCCCATCACGGCCGAGAACACGTAGACGCTCATGGGGGTGAGCGGCACCAGCAGGAAGAGCGTGATGGCGATGGAGCGGGCCAAGTAGATGAAGGCCAGGATGTTCTTCTTGGCCAGGCGCTGGCCCAGGCTGCCCGCAATGTAGGTGCCGAAGACGTTGAACAGGCCGATCAGCGCCAGCGAGTAGCTGGCCACCTGCGGTGACAGCCCGTGGTCCTTGAGGTAGCTGGGCATGTGCACGCCGATGAACACCACCTGGAAGCCGCAGACGAAATAACCGGCCATCAGCAGCTGGAAGCTCGGGTAGGCGAAGGCCTCTCGCAGGGCCTGCAGGATGGATTGTTCGCGCTTCGGGGCCGTGCCGGCAGCAAAGCTGGGCTCATGCAGGCCCCAGGCCAGCGGAATGATGAGCAGGGCCGCCATGCCCAGTGCCATCAGGGCCTGCTGCCAACCGAGGCTACTGATGAGGAAGCCTTCGACCGGCACCATGAGGAACTGGCCGAAGGAGCCGGCTGCGGCGGCCACGCCCATGGCCCAGGAACGTTTGTCCAGGCTCACGTTACGGCCGATGACGCCGTAGATCACGGCATAGGTGGTGCCGGCCTGGGCGATGCCGATCAGCACCCCGCAACTCAGGGCGAAGAGCAGGGGGGTGGGCGCATTGGCCATGCCGATCAGGCCCAGCGCATAGAGGACGGCACCGGCGATGATGACCTTGAAGGCGCCGAACTTGTCGGCCAGCATGCCGGCAAAGATGCCGGCCAGGCCCCAGGTCAGGTTCTGGATGGCCATGGCCAGCGCGAAGGTCTCGCGTGTCCAGCCCTGGGTCTGGGTGACGGGCTGCAACCAGAGGCCGAAGCCGTGGCGTATGCCCATGGAGAGGGTGACGATGGCAGCGCCGCAGATCAGCACCTGGGCCATGGAGAGTTTCTTGTTGCTATGTGCGCTCATCATTGAAATGTAGCCAATTCGTCCCTGGTCTGCCGATGTGGCCTGAGTTGTAACTGTATGTTTATCCAGTTGTGGGGGCGACTGGGTCTACAATTCCGCGCCATGGCTGTCAAACCCACCCCCGAATATTCCGAAGGCTCCATCCGCGTCCTCAAGGGCCTGGAGCCGGTCAAGCAGCGTCCAGGCATGTACACCCGGACCGACAACCCGCTGCACATCATCCAGGAAGTGCTGGACAACGCGGCCGACGAGGCCCTGGCCGGGCACGGCAGGAAGATCGCCGTGACCCTGCACGCCGACGGCTCGGTGAGCGTCGAGGACGACGGCCGCGGCATTCCCTTCGGCCTGCACCCCGAGGAAAAGGCCCCGGTGATCGAGCTGGTCTACACGCGGCTGCACGCCGGCGGCAAGTTCGACAAGGGCCAGGGCGGTGCCTACAGCTTCTCGGGCGGCCTGCACGGGGTGGGCGTGTCCGTCACCAATGCCCTGTCCAAGCGCCTGCAGGTCGGCACCTACCGCGAGGGGAAGGTGGCGACGCTGGCCTTCTCGGGCGGTGATGTGATCGAGAAGCTCCAGACCCGGGCCCAGGGCGCAGGCGACCGCAAGCAGGGCACGACGGTGCGCGCCTGGCCCGATGCCAAATACTTCGAATCCGCCGCCCTGCCCATGGGCGAACTCACCCACCTGCTGCGCAGCAAGGCTGTGCTCATGCCCGGTGTCACGGTGACGCTGACGGTGGAGAAGACCAAGGAGACCCAGACCTGGCTTTACAAGGGCGGCCTGCGTGACTATCTGTTGCAGTCACTGCCGGCTGATCCGGTGATCCCGCTCTTCGAGGGCGAGGGTTATGCCGAGAACAACGACAGCTTCGCTGAAGGCGAGGGGGCGGCCTGGGCCGTGGCCTTCACCGAGGACGGCGCGCCGGTGCGTGAGAGTTACGTCAACCTGATCCCCACCAGCGCCGGCGGCACGCACGACAGCGGCCTGCGCGACGGCCTGTTCACCGCCGTCAAGAGCTTCATCGAATTGCACAGCCTGCTACCCAAGGGCGTCAAGCTGTTGCCGGAAGACGTGTTCGCCCGCGCCAGTTACGTGCTGAGTGCCAAGGTGCTGGACCCGCAGTTCCAGGGCCAGATCAAGGAGCGCCTCAATTCGCGCGATGCCGTGCGCCTGGTCTCCAGCTTCGTGCGCCCGACGCTCGAGCTCTGGCTGAACCAGCACGTGGAGTACGGCAGGAAGCTCGCCGAACTCGCCATCAAGGCGGCGCAGACGCGCCAGCGCGCCGGCCAGAAGGTCGAGAAGCGCAAGGGCTCGGGCGTGGCCGTGCTGCCGGGCAAGCTGACCGATTGCGAGAGCCGCGACCTGAACCACAACGAGCTCTTCCTGGTCGAGGGCGACTCGGCCGGCGGCAGCGCCAAGATGGGTCGCGACAAGGAGAGCCAGGCCATCCTGCCGCTGCGCGGCAAGGTGCTCAACACCTGGGAGGTCGAACGCGACCGTCTCTTTGCCAACACCGAAATCCACGATATCTCGGTGGCCATCGGGGTCGACCCGCATGGCCCCGAGGACACGCCGGACCTGAGCGGCCTGCGCTACGGCAAGGTCTGCATTCTGAGTGATGCCGATGTGGACGGCTCGCATATTCAGGTTCTGCTGCTCACGCTGTTCTTCCGCCACTTCCCCAAGCTCATCGAATCCGGCAATGTGTATGTGGCCCGCCCGCCGCTGTTCCGCGTGGACGTGCCGGCGCGCGGCAAGAAGGCGGCATCCAAGGCTTACGCGCTGGACGATGGGGAACTGACTGCCATCCTGGACAAGTGCGCCAAGGAGGGCGTGGCCAAGGAGCGTTGCCAGATCAGCCGTTTCAAGGGCCTGGGCGAGATGAATGCCGAACAGCTGTGGGAAACCACGCTCAACCCCGACACCCGCCGCCTGTTGCAGGTGCGCCTGGGCACGTTCGACAACTCGCAGACCGAGACCGAGATCACCAAGCTCATGGGCAAGGGTGAGGCGGCAGCCCGGCGTGAGTTGATGGAGCTGCACGGTGATTCGGTGGAGGTGGACATCTGATGTCTTCGGCATACCGGCTTTTCGTTGCGCTGCTGGGCCTGCTGGCGCTGCTGTGGCAGCCGGCAGCGCAGGCCGACGTCTGGGCCTATGTCGACGACAAGGGTGTGCCGCACTTTGCGGCCGAGCAGCTGGACGAGCGCTACGCCCTCTATTTCACGGACCAGGCGCCCGCGGACGCCACCCGCGCTGGGCCTGTGCCCATGGCGCCCACGCGCCTGCATGCCTTTTTCGAGATATCGCCGGACTACAAGGCGGTGCGCCACCTGCTGCGTGAGGCGGCGCGCGAGCATGACATCGACTACGCACTGCTGCAGGCCCTGATCGCCACCGAATCCGGTTTCGACGCGGGGGCCGTCTCGCCCAAGGGGGCGGTCGGCCTTATGCAGGTGATGCCGGCGACGGCGCGCGGTTACGGGCTGGAGGACCAGCGGCGCCGGCCAGTGGCGCGCCAGCTGACCGATGCGCGCACCAACATCCAGGTGGGCAGCCAGCACCTGCGCCGCCTGCTGAAAAAATTCCCGGACCGGGTCGACCTGGCGCTGGCGGCGTACAACGCCGGCCTGAAGACCGTACGCCGCGCCGGCAACCAGGTGCCGCCGTACCGCGAGACGCAGAACTACGTGCGTACCGTGCTGGCGCTGTACGCCGTGCTCAAGCCGGCGGCCGACAAGGCTGCGCCCCGCCTCTATCCGCAGCGTGACCGTGATGAGTTCGCCCGCCTGGACGACCTCGCCGAGCCCGGTGCTGCCCTGAAACGCGACAAGAGTTACTGAAGAAACCGATGGATCAACCCACCCTCGATTTAGCCGCCGATCCGGCGGGCGACGATGCCCTGACCCTGGCCCACTACGCGCAGCGCGCTTACCTGGAGTACGCGCTCAGCGTGGTCAAGGGCCGGGCCCTGCCCGATGTCTGCGACGGCCAGAAGCCGGTGCAGCGCCGCATCATGTATTCGATGTCGCGCATGGGCCTGGGTTACAGCGGACCCAACAGCAATACGGCGGCCAAGCCGGTCAAGAGTGCACGCGTGGTCGGTGACGTGCTGGGCCGCTTCCATCCGCACGGTGACCAGGCCGCCTATGACGCGCTGGTGCGCATGGCGCAGGACTTCGCGCAGCGCTACCCGCTGATCGACGGCCAGGGCAACTTCGGCAGCCGCGACGGTGACGGTGCCGCGGCCATGCGTTACACCGAAGCACGGCTGGCGAAGATCAGCACCCTGCTGCTCGACGAGATCGACGAAGGCACGGTCGACTTCCAGCCCAATTACGACGGTTCCACCGAGGAGCCGAAGCAGTTGCCGGCGCGCCTGCCCTTCACCCTGCTCAATGGCGCCAGCGGCATCGCCGTGGGCCTGGCCACCGAGATCCCCAGCCACAACCTGGGCGAGGTCGCCGCGGCCTGCGTGGCCCTGATCAAGAACCCGAAGCTGGCCGATGGCGAGCTGCTCGACCTGCTGCCGGGTCCCGACTATCCCGGCGGCGGCCAGATCATCAGCTCAGGCGCAGACATTGCCGAGGCCTATCGCACCGGCCGCGGTTCGCTCAAGGTGCGCGCGCGCTGGAAGATCGAGGAGCTCGCGCGCGGCCAGTGGCAGCTGGTGGTGACCGAACTGCCGCCGGGCGTGAGCACGCAGAAGGTGCTCGAAGAGATCGAGGAACTCACCAACCCCAAGGTCAAGGCCGGCAAGAAGGCGCTGACGCCCGAGCAGAACCTGCTCAAGGCCACGGTGCTGGCGGTGCTCGACGTGGTGCGTGACGAGTCCAGCAAGGACGCGCCGGTGCGCCTGGTCTGCGAGCCCAAGACCAGCCGCATCGAGCAGCAGGAGCTGATCACGACCCTGCTGGCGCACACCAGCCTGGAGACCTCGGCGCCGATCAACATGACCCTGGTGGGGCTGGACGGCCGGCCCACGCAGAAGACCCTGCGCCAGATGCTGGAGGAGTGGATCGCCTTCCGCCAGACCACCATCGAGCGGCGTTCGCAGTTTCGCCTGGACAAGGTGCTCGCGCGCATCCACATCCTCGAAGGCCGGCAGCTGGTGCTGCTCAAGATCGACGAGGTCATCGCCCTCATCCGCAACTCGGACGAGCCCAAGCCGGCGCTGATCGCACGCTTCAGGCTGTCCGAGCGCCAGGCCGAGGACATCCTCGAAATCCGCCTGCGCCAACTGGCCCGGCTCGAAGCCATCAAGATCGAGCAGGAGTTGAAGGAACTGCGCGAAGAGCAGAAGAAACTCGAAGACATCCTGGGCAGTCCGGCCGCTTTGCGCCGCCTCATGGTCAAGGAGATCGAGGCTGACGCCAAGGTCTTCGGCGATGCACGCCGCACCCTGATCCAGGCCGAGAAAAAGGCCGTGGCCGAGGTGAAGGTGGTGGACGAGCCGGTCACGGTCATCGTCTCGCAAAAAGGCTGGGTGCGCGCACGCCAGGGCCATGGCCATGACGCGGCGAGTTTCGCCTTCAAGGCCGGTGATGGCCTGTACAGCACTTTCGAGTGCCGCACGGTGGACACGCTGCTGGCCTTCGGCAACAAGGGGCGCGTCTACTCCGTGCCGGTGGCCAGCCTGCCCGGTGCACGCGGCGATGGGCAGCCGGTGACCACCCTGGTCGAACTCGAAGCCGGGACCCAGCTGGTGCATTACTTCGCCGGCGCACCTGCGGCCTGGCTGCTGCTGTCCACCTCTTCGGGTTACGGCTTCCTGGCCACGGTAGAGAACATGAGTTCGCGCCAGAAGGGCGGCAAGTCCTTCATCAACTGCGGTGAGGACGATACCGTGTGCCGGCCTTCGCCGGCCAACGTGCCGCCGCAGCCACCGGCCAGCCACGTGATCTGCGCTTCGAGCGGCGGGCGCATCCTGACGTTCGAGATCAGCGAGCTCAAGCCCATGCCCAACGGCGGGCGCGGCCTGATGCTGATCGATCTCGAGCCCAAGGACACCCTGGCGGGTGCCGCAGCCTATACCCGCAGCGTGAAGATCGAGGGCCTGGGCCGGGGCGGCAAGGAACGCGACGAAACGCTGGAGATCCGCAGCCTGAACAATGCGCGTGCCGCGCGCGGCCGCAAGGGCAAGGCGGCCGACCTCGGTTTCAAGCCGACATCGGTGGTCCGCGTCGAATAAGCCGCCTCCCGGCCGCTCGCTACATTCAGGGACACCGCGGAACCGGCCTTGCCGGGCCGCTGGTGTCGCCCCCTAGAGTGGGAGGCACCGCAGGCGCACGGGGGTGTGCTCATGCGGCAAAATCAGGCCCGATGCATACCGATGTACTGATTGCTGGAGGCGGTATCGGCGGCCTGGCCGCCGGACTGGCCTGTTCGCGGGCCGGCTGCCATGTCCGGCTCTATGAGCGCGCCGAGACTTTCGGCGAGGTTGGGGCGGGCATCCAGATGGGGCCCAACGTCGTGCGCGTGCTGCAGGGCTGGGACCTGGATGCTGCGCTGCGGCAGGTGGCGGCTTTCCCCGACCGGCTGCAGGTGCGTCACGCCCTCAACGGGGCCGAACTGGGCGTGTTGCGCCTGGGGCAGACCACGGTGCAGCGTTACGGCGCGCCCTATGCCACCATCCATCGCGCCGATCTGCAGCAGTTGCTGCTCAAGGCCCTGCAGCAGCGCGACGCGGTCTGGCTGCACACCGGCAAGACCGTCAACCGTTACGTGGAGACGAACGGCGCAGTTGGTCTGAGCCTGGACGACGGCCTGGACGTGGAGGGTGATGCCCTGATCGCGGCCGACGGCCTGTGGAGCCGGGTGCGCCAGCAACTCCTCGATGACGGTCCACCGCGCGTGGCTGGGCATCTGGCCTATCGCGCCATGCTGCCGCAGGCCTGCCTGCCCGCCGCGCAACGCAGCCAGCAGGTGACCGCCTGGTTGGGGCCGCGTCTGCACGTGGTGCAATACCCGGTGCGTGGCGGCGAGTGGCTCAACGTCGTGGCCATCGTGCATGGGCATGTGCAGGGCGGTCTGGAGGACTGGGACCATGGGGCCAATGCGGACGACCTGCAAGCCGCGCTGGGGCACACCTGCCCGGCCTTGCGCGACCTGATCGCGGCCGTGCCTGACTGGCGCCTCTGGGTGCTGTGCGACCGTCCACCCTTGAGTTCAGCCGACCAGATGGCGCGCGGCCATGTGGCGCTGCTGGGGGATGCCGCCCACCCCATGCGGCCTTACCTGGCCCAGGGTGCCGGCATGGCCATCGAGGACGCGGCCGAACTGGCGCGCCAGGTGGCGTTGGTGGACGGCGTGCTCGATGTGCCCACGCTGCTGCAGCGTTATGCCCTCAACCGCTGGCAGCGTTGTGCACGCGTGCAGGCCCGCTCCATTCGCAATGGCGAGATCTTCCATATGGAGGGACCCATGGCCTGGGCGCGCGATGCTTCGCTGCGCCTGCTGGGCGAACGCCTGCTCGATGTGCCCTGGCTCTACCAGGGACCCTGAAACTCAGGCTTCAGGCAGGGGCGGCAGGCCCACCTTGGCGCGGGCGCGATGGCAGCCTTCGCTGCCCTCCTCGAACTCACGGCAGGGTGATGGGCGCCATTCGTAGATGCCGCAGGCGACCTGTTCTCCCAATTTGCCAGTGAGTGCCGCGCAACGCGGCGGCCAGTGGTCGGTGCCACGCATGCGTGCCGTGTTGCCATTGACCTCGACAGTCAGGCCCACCGGCACCTGACCACCGTTCTCGTCGAGTTCGTAGCTGGAGAAATCGACGCGGCACCAGGAACAGCAGGCGCCGCAACTCGTGCAGGCAGACATCAGAGCTTTCCGAGCAGCAGATACTCCATCAAGGCCTTCTGCACGTGCAGGCGGTTCTCGGCTTCATCCCAGACCACCGACTGCGGACCATCGATGACCTCGGCCTCGACCTCCTCGCCGCGGTGTGCAGGCAGGCAGTGCATGAACAGCGCATCGGCCCTGGCGGCGCGCATCATCTCGGCATCGACGCACCAGTCGGCGAAAGCCTTCTTGCGGGCCTCGTTCTCGGCCTCGTAGCCCATGCTGGTCCAGACATCGGTGGTCACCAGATCGGCGCCGGCGCAGGCCTGCATGGGGTCCTTGAAGACCTTGTAGCAGCCGCTCTGCACGCCGGCTACGGCCGGGTTGACCTCGTAGCCGCTGGGCGTGCTGATATGCACCGTGAAACCCAGCAGCTCGGCCGCCTGCAACCAGGTGTTGGCCATGTTGTTGCCATCACCCACCCAGGCGACCACCTTGCCCGCGATCGAGCCGCGGTGCTCGATGTAGGTGAAGATGTCGGCCAGGATCTGGCAGGGGTGGTACTCGTTGGTCAGGCCGTTGATGACCGGCACGCGCGAGTACTCGGCGAAGCGGTCGATCTTGGTCTGCTCGTAGGTCCGGATCATGACCAGGTCGACCATGCGACTGATCACACGGGCGCTGTCCTCGATGGGCTCGGCGCGGCCCAGCTGGCTGTCACCCGTGGTCAGGTGCACCACGCTGCCGCCCAACTGGTACATGCCGGCCTCGAAGCTCACGCGCGTGCGCGTGGAGGCTTTCTCGAAGATCATGGCCAGGGTCCGGTCGGTGAGCGGCTGGTGCTTCTCGTAGGCCTTGAACTTCTTCTTGATCAGGGCGGCGCGTTCGAACAGGTAGGCGTACTCGTCAGTCTTCAGGTCGGTGAACTTCAGGTAATGCTTGAGCTTCATGGCGGGTACTCCAGGGCTTCAGGCCTCGGCCAGGAAAGACTTCACCAGGGGCACCAGCCGGTCCACCACTTCGTCGGCCTCGGCCGTGGTCATGATCAGCGCCGGCACCAGACGGATCACACTGTCGGCCGTGACGCTGATCAGCAGGCCGGCATCGGCCGCGCGGGTGAGCAGCACGCCGCAGGGTTTGGCCAGTTCCACGCCAATCATCAGGCCCTGGCCGCGGATGTCCTTGACACCGGGGAGCTGGCCCAGTTCGCGTTCCAGTGCCGCCTTCAGGTGGGCGCCGACCCTGGCGGCGTTGTCCAGCAGGCGGTCCTCTTCCATGATGCGGATGGTCTCGATGCCGGCGCGCATGGCCAGCGGGTTGCCGCCGAAGGTGGTGCCATGGTTGCCGGGCTGGAAGATGTTGGCGGCCTTGGGGCCGGCCACCACGGCGCCGATGGGCACGCCCGAACCCAGACCCTTGGCCAGGGGCATGACGTCCGGCTGGATGCCAGCCCATTGATGGGCAAACCACTTGCCGGTGCGGCCCATGCCGCACTGCACCTCGTCGATCATCAGCAACCAGTCCTGCTGGTCGCAGAGCTTGCGCACCTGCTGCAGGTATTCGGCGCGCATGGCATTGATGCCGCCTTCGCCCTGGATGGTCTCGAAAAACACGGCCACCACATTGGGGTTGCCGGCCGTGGCCTTCTTCAGTGCCTCGAGGTCGTTGAGCGGGACCCGGATGAAGCCTTCCACCAGCGGGCCGAATCCCTTCTGCACCTTCTCGTTGCCGGTGGCGCTCAGCGTGGCGATGGAGCGGCCATGGAAGGCCTTTTCGTAGACCACGATCTGGGGCTTCTCGATGCCCTTGTCATGGCCGAACTTGCGCGCCAGCTTCAGGGCGGCCTCGTTCGCTTCCAGCCCGGTGGAGCAGAAGAAGACGTTCGTCATGCCCGACAGTTCCACCAGCTTCTGCGCCAGCTGTTCCTGTCCGGTCACGTGGTAGTAGTTCGAGGTGTGGATGAGCTTGGTCAGCTGGTCCTGCAGGGCCGGGACCAGTCGGGGGTGGTTGTGGCCCAGGGTGTTGACGGCGATGCCGGCCAGTGCGTCCAGGTACTCCTTGCCGTTGATGTCCCAGACACGGCAGCCCTGGCCGTGCGACAGCGCGATCGGCACGCGGCCGTAGGTGTTCATCACGTGGGGAGACGCGGCGGCAACTGGCTTGGCGGCGGGGGCGTTCATGGCTACACACTCCGGAGGGATCACAAAAGAAGGCGGCCCAACGCAGGTTGGGCCGTTGAGACGTGATTTTAGGGCCTGTTCCCGCACTTTTTGCAAGTGTGCCCAGGCGGCTCGGCGCGGATGCGCCGCGGCCTTGCAGGCGGCGGGCGCCAAGTCTTATATAAGATACAATACTCGCAACCCACCCGCTGCTGGACCAGCCGCTGTACCCAGCCCGCGTCCGGCGCCCGAGCCCCAACCCATGGTCTCCAACGCCGCCAAGGAAGTCTTCATTCTCGGTCTCACCCGGACCGGCAAGGCTTTTCGTCCCAGTGACTGGGCCGAGCGCCTGGCCGGTGTCATGAGCCCCTTCCGCCCGGGCGGCCCGCAACCCGGCAGCCACCTGCGTTATTCCCCCTGGTGCATTCCCAGTTCTGTTGACAACGTCAAATGCGTCATCGTGAACCGCGATCTGCGCGATGCAGAGCCCATGGCCTGGGACTTCTGTATCAACTTCGCACGTGACAACAACCTGCAGGTGCGCGAATACGATGGGCAAGGCCGGCCGATCGCCTGAAATATCCTTTGCGCCCACAAAAAAGCCGCTCAGAGAGCGGCTTTTTTGCTTTGCTGACAGCGCACCCGTTACAAACGGCAGACCCCGGAGGGTCCGTGCGATTTGCCTGTGATCAGGCGGCGGCCAGGGCCTTGACCTTGGTCGACAGGCGGCTCTTGTCGCGAGCAGCCTTGTTCTTGTGGAAGATGCCCTTGTCGGCCACGGTGTCCACCACGGCCTGCATCTTGCCAAACAGCTCG
>Ga0208121_100410_pt1 | contig 14948 bp, 13 predicted proteins | sample LakWasMet62_LOW9_2_FD_183894 | JGI IMG/M metagenome (GOLD analysis project Ga0208121, IMG submission 183894) | Freshwater sediment methanotrophic microbial communities from Lake Washington under simulated oxygen tension - Sediment Metagenome... | ecosystem: Environmental > Aquatic > Freshwater >... | reverse complement strand
CATGATGGATACATGGCCACGCCGCCCCGCAACCTCTTCAACCCCCCGCTGGCCGAGGGTGTGCGCCGTTTCGGTTTTCGCAAGTGGTACGAGCGTGAGCTGCTCTCCAGCCACGCCCACCTGCTGCTGACCCTGCTGTGCAGCATCGCGCTGATCGGCATGCTGGAAGTCTTCAAGGGCGGCTCGCTGGAGGAAAAACTGCTGGACGTGCTGCTCTTCATCGCCAGCGGTGCCATCGGCCTGTGGGCGCTGCGGCGCTACCTCTACCTGCTCATGCACGCCGAGGAAGTGGCCAACCAGGCCAATTGCCCCGACTGCATCGCCTATGGCCGCTTTGAGGTCATCGGTGAAGACCGCCGGCATGGACACACCGAAGTGCGCTGCCGGCGCTGCCAGCGCGAATGGACGATCGAGTCCTGAGACTCAGAAGCCGGCCTCGCGCACCAGCACCGCCGCCGCCTGCCGCAGATAGCGCTAGGCCAGTTCCGTCTCCAGACTGGCCAGCTCGGCCTGCGCCGTGACCAAGGTGTCGCGGCTGGACAGCAGGGTCTTGCGCAGCTCGGAATCGAAACCCGAGGCCGCGGCCTGGCGCGACACTGCGGCATGAGCTTCGTTTGGTCCTACCTACTCGCTCAATCCGCAATCTTCCAAGAAACTGTACCCCATCGCGCGATTGGATTTGACCGGCAACTCCCGCCCGCACCGGACCTTGATCTTCGTTCGCAGCCGGCTCATGCCGACCTCAATTCGCCGATCATCCAAGACACTCCCGCACCCGAGAGCCTTCATCAGTTCGAGACGGGAAGCGGTTCTGTCGGGCCGTTGAAGCAAGGTTCGCAGCAAAAGGGTCTCCGCGTGGGTAAGGGAAATCCTGCAACCATCCGGCGCGCGCAGCAATTGTTCCCGTGTGCATAACATCCAGCCATCCGCAGCGTTCGCCGCAAGCCGGCGTCGCATCTCCACCCGCCGAATCAGCGCATCAAGTTCTTCGTAGTCAACCGGCTTGACAAGATAGGAGTCTGCGCCAGACAGCAATCCGTCCCGCCGGTCATCGTCGCCGCCTCGGGCGGTCAGCATGGCGATGTGCAGATCCGGGACTTTCTGCAAACGGTGACAGATCGCGAGGCCGTCCTCGCCCGGAAGGCCGATGTCCAGGAGGATGAGTTGAGCTGTGACGCTGCCTAAAAGCCGATCCAGCTCCATGCTGTTGCTGGCCCCGTACACCTCGTGACCATCCCGCCCCAACTTGTAGGCAAGTTCCTCGCGCAAATCCTCCACGTCTTCCACAAGGATGATGTTCATACTATCCGCTCTCAATAAACTCCAAAGGTTAATGTCATTTATACTAATATTATCATATTTACCACTTACTGGAATCATCTTGTATTGCTTGCAAGAATCGCACGGCCTCGAGAGTGCGCCCCCGGGGTGGCTGTCAAAGCGAGCAAGATCGCGGCACGGCCTGTTGCGCTTCTGGCTCTGTTTCATCGGGGTCGCCTGGACTGGTCTGGCATCGCTTGCTCACGCGGCACCGCTTGATACCCCCGACTCCGCACGCATCGAACGCATCGAGTGGCTGCATGACCCTTCCGGACAGCTCGAAATCGACGAAGTCGTTGCAGCGTCTGCACACGGGCACTTTCAGAGCATCTCCAGCGCGCAGGGCGTCGGTTTCCGCCCCGGCACAGTATGGCTTCGGCTGACCGTGTGGGGCGGCAATCGGGTCGTTAACCCACACTGGCTATTGCTGCACTCGCCACTGGTGCTTGAAGCGCAGCTCTTTTCCCCCACGCCGACCGGATTCGAGGCCGACGTCACGGTGGGGCTGGAGAGCCCCCCGGAAGAACGAGCTCTACCCATACGGTTCCCCGTCTTCGAGATCTCCCCAGCGCCTGGGTACACCAGTGTGTATTTCGTGCGCATGCAGTCCAACGCCATGGTGTGGCTGGCCCCCCGCGTGCTCAAGTCAGCGGAGCTTTTTGCCTGGTTCAAGTCGGACCAGCTGCTTTTCGGTAGTGTCGTTGCGTGCCATGCACTGCTCATGCTCAGCAGCCTGTGGTTTGCCAGACAGGCGCAAGACCGGTCCTATGCGTGGTTGGCTGCGGTAACAGGTGCCAACCTGCTCTTCACTCTGGGAACCGAAAGCCTGTTCCTGCAACAGATGCTGCGCGACCACCGGGACTGGTTCATGCCGCTGATTTCAGCAGCGCGGGTGATCCGGGTACCTCTGGCCGGCGCCTTTGTCCTTTCCCATCTGCGAGCGGACCGGCACCACTTGTCGCGCGGCTATCTGATCGTGCTGACCCTCACGGCCTTCGCTGAATGGTTGCTGCGCCCGGAAGCCGGGCCGCAACTCTGGGTCCGGTGGTATCAGCTCTGGAGCATCGCGCAACTCGGTCTGTTCCTGCTGTTCGCCTTCTATGCAACGCGGCGTGGCACTCCCGGAGCGCGTTTGCTTATCCTAGCCTTTCTACCTCCTTTAGCAGGAGCATTACAAAGCGCAGCGGTAGTCCAGGATGGGCTGCCGATAACCTTCTGGAGTGCGAACGCCTTGCGGCTTGGCTTCGCGGGATTCCTGATCGTGATGCAATACGCTGCATTCCGTCGCTACCGAGACCTGCGCCTCGCCTATGAGCGGACCCGCAACGAAACGCTGGAGAACTCGCGCGCAGCCGCGAAGCAGCTCGAAGCACGCGTGTCTGAACGCACCGGGGAACTGCACGCGGCATTGAGCACCGCGAAGTCATCTTTGGCCACGGAGGAACGCGCACGGGAAGAGCAAAGCCAGTTCTTTCTCACCATGCAGCACGAATTGCGCACGCCGCTGGCCGTGATCGATGCGGCAAACCGCAATCTGCAACGCGCTCTGCCTGCGGGTTTTGAAATGGAACAACTTCACTGCCAGCGTATCGGGCGGGCCGTGGAGCAACTCAACACCTTGCTCAAGAACTCCCTGCGTCAAGCGCGCCTGGGCCATGACCAGACAGTCTTGCAGCTGGACCGAACCGAGATACGCCCCTTGATGCAAGAGGTTTACGACGCGGCCCACCTGCTCTCCCCCAACCATGCACTGGTGCTGCAGCTGGACGATCTGCCAGAGCACTGGGTCTGCGATCCCGCACTCACGGTGCTGGCCTTGCGCACCTTGACCGTGAACGCGGTGAAATACACGCCGGCCGGCACCCGGGTCACGCTCCGGGGCAGCAGCGATGCAGACGGTCTGTACCTCGAAGTCTGCGACGAAGGGCCCGGCGTGCCAGCCGATCAACTTCCGTATCTGTTCGAACGGTATTACCGGGCCGGGAATGCCACCGGCATCCCCGGCACCGGCCTGGGTCTGCCGCTAGCCCGCAAGATGGTCGAACTGCAAGGTGGCCGGCTGGAGGTCGACAGCGTGGAGCACGAGGGCTTCACGGCCATGATCTGGCTGCCGCGGCAAGCAGATCATTCAACAGAAGCTCAGCAGCACTGCGCAGTATCTCCCGGCGCCTCCAGCATCTCGCCCACCTGAACGGATCGGGCATCTCCCAGCAGGCCGCCTTGCACCCAGGGAAATCCACAATCTCTTCAGGACTTCGTCGTCTTGACGCCTCAGAGCTCCAAGCATGCCCAGGCCATCCCGCCGCGCCTTGCGCATCTTTGCCCGACCGGAGAAGCTAGGCCCGATGAGCAGCGTTGCATTGCAAGCATTTGAAAGAATTGACTTAAATGACAAAAATATACTCGTAGCAAAACCACCCCGCGTGCCTTGCATGCCCGTCTCGTGTTTGAAGCCGTTTCATCGCTCCCAAGTCCGGTCGTTCGCCTCGACTACCCTCTGTTCAGCCGACAAAAGCTGGGAGCGTTGGGTATCCGCTTGGTCGTCTTGCTGCTCGCGGGCGCATGCGGCTTCTGGATCGGACGCTCAGACAATCGTGCTCCGGATGGGCAGCCCGAAGAGAGTGGCGTGCCACATCGTCCTGTTCCACCTCGTACCAGCGACAAACTTCGGCCGCAACAGGCCACAGAGTTCCTCGATCTCGGGCGCATGCTTTCGGGCTATGTAGCGAATATCCCCAAAAACGGAATCGCGCCAGCCCCACGGATTCTGACCTTTGACGCGCGTCTGCCCGTCACCCCATCCGGTCAGTTGAACTACGTCTTTGCCGCAGAAAGCAACGGAACACCTTACCAAGGTCAGCTGAGCTTCGACATCGCTGGTCTACGTAATGGACGCGTGGAGATGCTTCGAGCCCCGAGCGCGGAGGCGGTCGTCGTCGGCCCGGAACGTCTGAAACTGAGTTTCAACCGCTACGTCAGAACTGAAGGGACCGTGCTGCTGCCCCAGGGCTTCACGCCTTTCTTTGTTGGGGCGTCCCTACCATCACCAAGCTCGGGCGAACTGAAGAAACTGGCTTGTCCCGTATGAAATCATATCTACGCTCGATGCGAGAACCCCGGATTGACGGCTTCTTGCCAGCAGGAACCCTGCTTCGGGGCACGCTTGAATTCAGCGGCACCCTCTGGATCGACGCCGAAATACACGGCGCTGTCCGTGCCAGCGCGGCGGCGCCGTCGACCCTGATCATTGGCCCGCGCGCCAAAGTCTTCGGAAACATCGAAGCCGGCCAGATCACCATCTACGGCGCCGTCACCGGTCGCATCTGTTCGCTAGGCGCCTTGATCTTCGAACACGGCGCACGGGTGGTCTCTGAGGAGATCGTCCATCGCGGGTTCACGATCCACAGCGGCGCCCACGTGGAAGGCACTCTCGCTCCGCCACCCCAGCTGCAGCAGAGCGCAAACTCCATCCAGCCGCGGGCCAATGTCCAGCCGCTGCGTACAGAGCCGCCTCGGGAACCGTCTACATCGGTCGCGGCCGACCGCCAGCGGCGCGCTCCTGTTTTCGTTGCTGCAGAGCGCTGAATCAGCCATGCCGCTCGGGATCCATCGCGCCATCATCGACCGCTTGCCGGATCCGGTCCTGATCCTGGACGAGCAGGGCGTGGTGGCTGGCTTCAACCCGGCCGCGCGTTGCCTGATCGAAGCCGCTCCGGATCTGATGAACACGCTGGCCCCGCTCATCCAGGCCGCCTTGCCGCAGATGAACATTCAGCCCTTGCGCCTGAATCCTGGCTCGCCGCTGGTGCTGGACGGACATCACTACGCGCCCTGGCTCATGCCAACGCCGGAAGAGATCGCCCTGATCCTGTTGCCAGACGACTCCGGGCAGGGAATCCGGCATCAGCCCATAGGCACCCCGCAAGATGTTGCATTCAGCACCCTGCTGAATTCGAAATTGAGACAGGAACTACGTCGGGTGGCCGACAAGGTGAGTTCGTTCGATGCTGGAGCGACCGACCTGTGTCTCGAATTGCAGCGCACGCAACAGCTCCTCACCACCATCGACGTGATGTGCAGCATGCTGCAACATCCTCAGTCTGTTCATGGCGAGCGGTTGACCTTGCATGAGCTTGTCCTGCAAGCATTGGCGCGTCGCAGATTTACCTCGTCCTGCCTGACCCAGAGCGGCGTCAGCCGGGCGCGCACGCCCGGCACCCGCCACTTCTATGGCCATGCGTTATGGCTGCTCTGGGCCCTCGACACCTTGCTGGCATTGATGCCGGTGACGGCAGAGTCGAGTGGCCGTCAGTTGGCACTCCACCTTCGCCACGGTGACAGCTTCGTCGTCCTGTCAGGCGAGCTGCGCGCACCTGCCCTGGCTCCGCTGAGCTCGGCGATACAACCTGCTGACTTTGTTTCCTTAAATGCTGTCGATGCGAAGCAGCGCGGTGAACTCGACGCCGACATCCGGCTGGCCCTGGCAGAACAGATTGTTGAATTCCATGGTGGCGACCTTCTCTTCGAAAAGAACGACAACGAAGCTGCCTATCCGCTTTGCGGCTTTCAGCTGTCGATGCCGCTGGGCCGCGTGCCCGCCTCCGTTCTGACAGCCGCCCCTGGGCAATGGGTGCCACTCAGCCAGGCTGAAGCGCTGGCACGCGATCTGGCGCAGCTGCTGCCACGGCGGGTAAGCGGCCGGGGCCCGCTGTCCCAGGATGAGCACGACATGCTTGCCCATTTATGTGCCCCCCCTCAAGACTTATAACAACTGGAGACATTCATGCAGAAAATACTCGTCGTCGACGATCATGCGGACGTCCGGCACCTGCTTGACCTCACCCTTGAACTGGATTACGAGGTGCTGCAGGCAAGAAACGCCGTCGAGGCCCTGCAGATCATCCGGCGGGAAAAGCCCTTTGCCGTGCTACTGGACGTGATGATGCCCGGCAAACTGGATGGTCTCGACGTGCTATCGATCATCAAAGGTGACCCCACCACCCAGAACATCCTCGTCGGCATGATCTCTGCACGCGGGCAAGCCACCGATATTGCCCATGCCGAGGCGGCTGGTGCCGACGCCTATTTTGTGAAACCGTTCAGTCCGCTGAAAGTCAACGAGTGGCTGAACAGGCTGGCCAGCGTTCCAAACCGCAGCATGCCAGCTAGAGGGGATCTCAGGGGCGGGCCCTCGACCGACGTCATTTGACAGCCCAGCCGCTGCTTGGTGTTTTCGCCCAACCGTCGCATGGAAGTCTATTCTCCTGCCCTCCCAAAAATTGCCTATATCGGCGACCGTGCGGCGCCAGGCGCCCACCCATTGGCATGGCTAGCTCAGCAATGCGAAGTCCAGGTCTTTCCTGAGAACAGCATCGGCGACGCCATGCGTGAGCTTGAACGGACTCACGTGCTGCTACTGGATGTACATTCAATTCACGCCCACCTGATCTGCCAACAGTTGCGCCGCGAAGAGCGCTCTCAGCAGCTTCCTGTCCTGGGGCTGGGAAACCGGCTGCCCGCGCAAGACGTCATCCGTTTGCTGCACCATGGCGCCGTGGATGTCGTCGCTCTGCCCACCGACTACGAAATCCTGCTGGCCAGAATACGAACCCTGGCCTATCGGCAAATCGAGATCATGATGACGCGAACGATCAACCGTACGCGCCTCCAGGATCTGGAAAGGATCAAGTCGGCCCTGCAGGGCGAAGGGCGTGACACCCTGGCACCCCGAGTTTCAAGCCCGAGCGGCCTTGGGGCATCCCCTCATGCTCTCGCCGCGCCCCCTGCGGACAACAGTGACTTGCTGGACCGAGTCGAGCGACACGCAGCCGCTCTGCCCGAACACGTCGCGCTTTTTGTCATCTCGACTCTGGCCAGCACCGAACTCCTGCCGCTCAACCTTTCCAGCCTGATACTGAACGCCTTGACACGACGGATTCCATTGTCAAAACTCGGCCCGATTCATCACGCCTTTGCGGACCTGGTCAAGCGGCACCTGCTGTCCTCGTCCCCACCTGACGCTGCCAGCAGTGAGTTGGCGATGCTACAGGCGTGTGGCTGCTCAGGTTCGGCAATCGAGGCCCTGCGTTTCGTAGCTGACCTGCCCGGGATGGTGCAGCGCGAGCCCCATTCCAAAAGCTGACGCACCGGGCTGCTGATGTGCCAGGGCATGTCCGTCCACACCCCAGGCTAGTCACCCGTCAGCGACTGCCGGAGGCGCTCTGCATCATCGCCGGAATCAGCATGGCCACTGCCTCCTCGACCGATACCCGGTGGGCATCGATCACCAACCCGGGATGAAGTGGCCGCTCGTAAGGACTGTCGACCCCGGTCATGTTGGGGAGCGCGCCTGCACGGGCCTTGCGGTACAAACCCTTGGGATCGCGCTGCTCGCAGACCTCCTGCGGCGTGTCGACAAACACCTCGAGGAAGCGCGCCTCGCCGATGCGCTGGCGCGCCGTATCGCGTTCGGCGCGGAAGGGGCTGATCAGCGCTGTGATCACGATCAGCCCTGCGTCCATCATCAGACGCGCCACCTCGATGACGCGGCGCGTGTTCTCCACGCGGTCGGCCTCGGTAAACCCCAGATCCTGGTTCAGGCCTTGACGGACATTGTCGCCGTCGAGCACATAAGTCCTGCAGCCCCGCATGTGAAGCGCCTGCTCCAGCGCGTTGGCGATCGTCGACTTACCCGAACCGGACAGACCGGTGAACCAGATCACCTGGCCGGCGTGACCGTTGAGCCGCTCGCGGTCCTGTCGCGTAATGCTCAGGGCCTGCCGATGCACGTTCTGCGCGCGGCGCAGGCTGTGGCTGATCAACCCGGCGGCCACCGTGGCCTGGCTGAAGCGATCGACCAGAATGAATCCGCCCAGACCCGGGGAACGGGCATAGGCGTCGAAGACAACGGGCCGGCTCAAGGCCAGATTGCACACAGCGATGTCATTCAGCCCCAGCTGGCGGCATGACTCGTGCATGTCCGTGTTCACGTTGATACGGTGCTTGATCGCCGTGATCGAGGCCCCGGCCCACTGCTGTGCCAGCTTGAGCTCATACGTCCTGCCCACGAGCCCGGCGCTTTCATGCAGCCAGATGAGCGTAACCTCGAACTGGTCGCTCATCTGCAGGGGCTCGCCGGCCGCACTCAGTACGTCCCCGCGCGACACATCGACTTCCGCGTCGAGCACCAGGGTGATGGCGTCACCGGCCCGGGCCAATTCCAGGTCCCCGTCGAACGTCACGATCCGCTTCACGCGAGCCGTCTGCCCCGAGGCGGTGACACGCACTGCATCCCCCGGCGAGACCTGCCCGCCGGCCACGGTGCCGCTGTAGCCGCGGAAATCCGCATGCGGACGATTGACCCATTGCACAGGGAACACAAAGCGAGGATCGGCGGTGCTGCCTGCCTCCACCGTCTCCAGATAGCGCAGCAGGGTCGGGCCGCTGTGCCAGGGCATGCGCGCCGAGGGGGCGGTGACGTTGTCGCCGTGCAGCGCCGACATGGGGATCGCCGTCACGCTCGCGAACTGCAGATTTGTCGCCAGCGCCAGGAAATCCTGCTCGATGGCTCGACACACCTGCTCGTCATAGCCGACCCGGTCCATCTTGTTGATGGCCAGCGCCACGTGGCGGATGCCCATCAAGGAGACCAGGTAGGCATGACGCCGCGTCTGGGTCAGCACGCCCTGACGCGCGTCGATCAGGATTACCGCCACCTGCGCCGTGGAAGCGCCGGTCACCATGTTGCGCGTGTATTGCTCATGTCCCGGCGTGTCGGCGACGATGAACTTGCGGCGTGGAGTCGAGAAATAGCGATAGGCGACGTCGATGGTGATGCCCTGTTCGCGCTCTGCCGCCAGACCGTCCACCAGCAGTGCCAGGTCGAGCGCCTCACCCTGGGTGCCATGGCGCTTCGAATCCGCTTCCAGCGCCGAGAGCTGATCCTCGAACACCTGGCGTGACTCCCAGAGCAGACGGCCGATCAGGGTGCTCTTGCCGTCGTCCACGCTGCCGCAGGTGATGAAACGCAGGCGATCCTGCCCGACCTGCTGCTCAAGCCAAGCTGCCACCGTCTGCGGCAGACCGGCCTCATCCCCATGCGACGCAGGGCTCTTGAAGTGCACCATCAGAAGTAGCCCTCCTGCTTCTTCTTTTCCATCGAACTGGCACCGTCGGTGTCGATCCTGCGGCCCTGGCGTTCGGAGTGCCGGGCATGGACGAGCTCCAGCAGGATGTCCTCTACCGTCTCGGCCTCCGAGTCCACCGCACCGGTGAGCGGGTAGCACCCCAGCGTACGGAAGCGCACCTTGCGGGTCTGGATCACCTCGCCCGGCAGCAGCCGGCAGCGCTCGTCGTCGACCATCATGATCATGTCGGGCCGCACCACCACCGGGCGAGGCCGTGCAAAGTACAGTGGAACCACCGGAATGCCCTCCTGGTGGATGTACTGCCAGATATCGAGTTCGGTCCAGTTCGACAGGGGAAAGACCCGGATGCTCTCGCCGGGATTCTTGCGTGTGTTGTACAGGTTCCAGAGTTCGGGGCGCTGGTTCTTGGGATCCCAGCGATGAGTCGCCGTGCGGAACGAGAACACCCGCTCCTTGGCGCGCGACTTTTCCTCGTCACGGCGCGCACCGCCAAAGACGACGTCAAAGCTGCGCTGGTCCAGCGCCTGCTTCAGGCCCTCGGTCTTGGTGATGTCGGTATGCAGAGCGGAGCCGTGATCAAAGGGGTTGATGTTCCTTGCAATCGCCTCCGGGTTGACGTGCACCAGCAGCTCCATGCCACTTTCTCGCACGACGAAGTCCCGAAACAGGTACATCTCACGGAACTTCCAGCGCGTGTCCACGTGCAGCAGCGGGAAAGGCGGGCGGGCGGGGAAATAAGCCTTGCGCGCCAGGTGAAGCATCACCCCGCTGTCCTTGCCGATCGAATACAGCATGACCGGGTTGCGGGCCTCGGCCACGGCCTCGCGCAGGATGTGCATGCTTTCAGCCTCCAGGCCCTTCAGGTGGGGAGAAAAGGGAAGGCTGGGACGGGATGCAAGGTTCGGACTCATTCCGGAAGGGGATAGGCGCTTGACTCGCTGTGAGTCACTTGGCTTTATCAATCATTTAAGTTGAATAATGTGATGTATCATTATTACATAAAATGTCACTTTTATCAGAATGAACGCGTCCAGTCTTGCAGACTTTCAAATTCAGGATCTTTTACGAATCGCCCGTCTGGCCGGAGATGCCGTCATGTCCGTCTACAACAGCGGGCAGGCTCATGTGCAACGCAAGTCCGATCTGAGTCCTGTCACCGAAGCAGACCTGACTGCCCACAGGGTGCTGAACAAGCAACTCCAGACGCTACTTCCCGGCTGCCATGTCGTTTCGGAGGAGGACGACCACTCGCAAACCTACCGGGCTGGTGAGGGGCGGTTCTGGCTGATCGACCCGCTGGACGGCACCCAGGAATTCATTGCCCGCAATGGTGAGTTCACGGTGAACATCGCTTTGGTCGCCGAGGGACGCAGCATCATCGGCGTGGTGTATGCCCCCGTTACCGACAGCCTGTACTGGGGTGGTTCCGGCCTCGGCGCCTACCGCCGTACAGGCGGTGTATCCACGGCCCTGCGCGTCGAACCAGGCCAGCGCAACGTTGCTTGCCGGGTTGTCGCCAGCAGAAGCCACCTCGATGCCGCCACCCGCTCCTTCATCGACCGCCTGGGTAAGGTGACACTGGTGCAGGCGGGCAGTTCCTTGAAATTCTGCCGCCTGGCTGAAGGCGAGGCCGACATTTATCCTCGTCTGGCGCCCACCTGCGAATGGGATACGGCGGCCGCACAGGCGGTGCTGGAGGGTGCGGGCGGCGTGGTGCTGGATCGGCAGGGCCATCCGCTGCGCTATGGCAAGCCCGAGATACTCAATCCCCCGTTTGTTGCAGCGCGTGACCGGGCGTTGATACCGGCATGATAGACCCAGCCTATGGCCTGGCCGGGGCTCTGACCGGATTCGTCGTCGGACTGACTGGAGTGGGCGGTGGCGCATTGATGACGCCCATACTGCTGATTGCCTTCGGTGTGTCCCCCGCCACGGCGATCGCAACAGACCTCTGGTTCGCAGCCGTCACGAAACTCGTCGGTGCGCGCGTGCATCACACGCAAGGCCACGTGGACTGGCAAGTGGCCCGGAGGCTCTGGCTGGGAAGTCTGCCCATGGCACTGCTCATCGTGGTGATCGTCAGCCTGGGCGCCCAACTCACCCGGTCAGACCGGCTGACAACGGCCATCGGTATCGTGGTGCTGATCACGGCAATGGGCCTGCTGGCCGCTCCCGGGCTGGCGGGCCTGGCCCGGCGGCGACGAATCGGGCATCCCGAACGGTTCAAGGCCATGCAGCCGGCGCTGACGGTAATCTGCGGGGCGGTACTGGGCCTGTGCGTGGCACTGACATCGGTGGGTGCCGGCGCTCTCGGCAGCGTGATGCTGCTGTACCTGTACCCGCTCAGGATGACGCCCCATCGGTTGGTCGCCACCGATATCGTGCATGCGATCCCCCTGGCTGTAATCGCGGGGCTTGGTTACCTGTTTGCCGGCCTGGTGGACTGGTGGATGCTGGCAAGCTTGCTGACTGGCTCCATCCCCGCGGTGCTGCTGGGGAGCCTGCTCGCCAGCAGGTTGACCGGTCGGTGGATTCAGCTTGCCCTGGCGCTGGTACTGATCGTCGCCGGGCTGAAGGTACTCGGATGAAAATTGAAGCGTACCGCTGCACACGACCTATGCCGGCTGGCACAAAGGGCCAGCGACAGGGAGCGGGATGACATGGGCATCAAGCAATTCAGTGGCAGATATCTGCAGGACGAAGACCGGCTGCTCTTCCGCCTCAACACAACCAATGGCATGGAATACCGGTTTCTGCTGACTCGAAACATCACTCGCAAGTTGATCGCCGGCAACCGAAAGCAGCTCTCCGGTCTGGTCAACCTGCAACACCCCGGAGCTGCCGGCGACGCTGTAGTCCGCTTCAAGCAGGAGGCCCTGCGTCAGCACACCGACCTCGCCCAGCCATTCACACCTGCTGCTGCGCAGCCCTTGGGCGCACAGCCGGTCCTGGTACTGGACGCCCGCCATGCGCTCGACGGTAAAAGCGCGTCACCGCAGGTTGTGCTGCGACTCAGACTGGCCAACGGGCAGGAAGCGGTGTTCCACCTGCCCCAGGAAACGCTGGAAAGAATGCAGTTGCTGCTTGACCAGCTCCAGCAGCGCGCGGCCTGGGATCTGCAACCAGCGAACGGGCCCCCTCCCTTGCTCGCTGGCGGTTCAGGCGAGGTGCATTAGATCAGCGTCGGGACAGATCAGCCTGATCAGCGCCTGGCGGTCCCTGCCCATGGTGCACAACTCTGGTCATGCCACAGTGGCGACCGGCGCGCCCACGCCTGGATCTCATCGACCACTTTCACAACACATCCTCCGGCCCCGCCGACGTCTGCTCGGAAGCGAACACTTGCCTGCGCAGGGCCTTGCGGTTCACCTTGCTTGTACCGGTTGTGGTGCGCGGAAACTCGGCACGCAGAACGAGGCGGACGCGGTCGAATCCGACCAACTGACGACGCAACGCATCGAATTGCTCCGCCGACGGCTGCCTGCTTGTCTCCAGCGCCACCACCACCTCGTCCTGCCCGTCGGCGCAGATACCGCTGAAGATGCACACCGCTGGTACAGCCAGCCAATCCTGAAGGGCCTGCTCCACCGGCGCTACCGAAATCTTGCGGCCCTGCAGGTTGAGTACATCAGCGCTACGCCCCAGCACCCGGATGCGGCCGTCGGCGCGGCGCACCGCCATGTCACCCGGGTAGAAATAGCCCATGCGGAACACCTTGCGGCTGGCCTCGGCGTCGTTCAGGTAGGCACGGCAGTCCAACGGCGTCAACTTGATTCTGAGCTGCCCCTCCACATCATCGGCGCACAGGGCGCCCTGCTCGTCGACAATCTCCACGACACGCCCTGCAGCCGGCGCGAGCCAGTGCAAGTCTTGCAGCGAGGACACCCTGGACTCCAACGCCGGCGTCGCAAGTTCCGTGGAGCCGTAGGTGATGCCCAGGGCGGTCGTCAAGCGCGCCAGCACCTCGCTGGCCTGGTTCCCTGGCAGGAAACCCGCGGTGACGTACAAGCGCCAAAAGCCCGGACCCCGTTCGCCCGGTTCCTGGGCCACAACTTCGAGCAGTTCCTTGACCATCTGCGGGATCAGCACCGTGTCACAAGGTGCGCTGCGCAGGAATTCCCGCGCCCAGGTTGGGCGCTGGTCGAAGACCACGCAGCCGCCCTGCTGCCATACCGCCATGGGCATCTTGTAACCCACCGCCGTCCACAGGCCGAGATAGCCCACGTACCAGTTGCTGTTTGCGCCCAGGCCATAGCTGGCAGCGCGGCGTGCGTTGCGCTCGTCCTCGTGCGCCCCGTCCTGCAACAGCAGCTTGTAGGTCCCCGTGGTACCCGAGGTATAGAGCAGGTGCGCGCCCACTGCTGCTGAGGCAACTGTCTTGTGCGGGGCGGGGCCATCGGACAAGGCGCTGTAGATGGTCACGGGCACCCTGATCAGCCGGGCCCGCGGCCAGCCGTCCGCCATGAAACGGCTCTGACCCGCCTTGTGCGGATCGGTCACCACACAACTCACCTGTTCCAGGCCCAGCCCGAGCGCCTCGTCCAGATCAGACACTGCCACGGTCTGCAAGCCCAGCGAACGCAGCGCCAGCACGGTGGTCCAACCGTCCAGCAGCCCCTGGATCGCCACGATGGCCGTGCTACCTGCCGGCAGGTCATGGGCGGCCATGGCATGGCGCACCGCCTCGATGCCACGGGCAAACCGCAGGTAGCTAACGGGCTGGCCGTTCCACACCAGCGCGGTCTTGCTCGGCGCGGTCTGCGCCCAGCCGTAGATGCTGTCTATCACCATGCCTGCGACTCCTTGCGCCATAACCCGAAGCACGCTGAATGCAACTTTCCAGGTCATTCCTCTTATTTTATGATAAAGAAGGTTAAAATGGTAAATTTGATAATCAGCCTCTTGTCTTCTTTCCAGTCTTGGACTCGCCCATGAATACCAGCCCCACACGACGCACCCTGCTGGCCAGCCTGCTGGCCGCTTCCGCCGCCCCACTGATGGCCGAACCGCGGCCGGGGGCCAGCGGACGGCTGCTGGTGGCCGTGTCCGCGGGTACGGCGCTTGACGCCCTGGCCCGGCGGATCGCGAAAACGATGCAGGCCCAGCTGCCCGTCGAGCTGGAGGTCGAGAACGTGCCGGGGGCCGGCGGCCTGGTGGCGGCCCAGCGTGTGCTGAGCGCGCCTGCCGACAGCCACACGCTGCTGTTTGCGAACTCCGGCCTGATCAACGTGGTGCCCGAGATGCTGAAAGACGGCGCACGCTTCGATCCCGAGGCCGACCTGGCGCCGCTGGCCATCCTGTTCAGGACGCCCTTCGTGCTGTTCAGCGCGTCCGGCAGCGGCATCCGCAGCATCTCCGACCTGCGCGCCCAGTTCGGCCGCGCGGGCCAGCCGCTGCGCTATGGCGTCACGCCGCTGTATGGTGGCAACCACATCGCCGGTCACGTGCTGTTCCAGCACCTCGGCCTGCCGGCCGAGGCCG
>Ga0208121_100404_pt1 | contig 15005 bp, 12 predicted proteins | sample LakWasMet62_LOW9_2_FD_183894 | JGI IMG/M metagenome (GOLD analysis project Ga0208121, IMG submission 183894) | Freshwater sediment methanotrophic microbial communities from Lake Washington under simulated oxygen tension - Sediment Metagenome... | ecosystem: Environmental > Aquatic > Freshwater >... | reverse complement strand
ATAACCATGCCTATATGCGCCGCTCTACGCTTGATGGCACAGCAGTACCCAGCGACGTTGATTACCTATTAGGTGATTCCATGGGCGAAATGTTCACTTATTACGCCAGCTGTGATGTGGCGTTTATCGGCGGCAGTTTATTACCGCTGGGCGGGCAAAACTTGATTGAAGCCTGCAGCATGGGTAAGCCCGTGTTAGTGGGGCCGCATACCTTTAACTTTGAAGAAGCCAGCAAGATGGCGATAGCGGCTGGCGCGGCTAACCGGGTGCAGAATGTAGAAGAGTTAAGCCAGAAGCTACAGCAGCTATTTACGCACCCACAACAACGCCAAGCCATGTGTGATGCCAGCTTGCAATTTAGCGCACAAAACCGCGGCGCGACAGAGAAAACCTTAAAGGTACTGCAGGCTTATATTAAGTAACATAAGAGGGCAAAACCTAAGTTAACCCGATAAACAATATGCCTATTACTCCCTTTCATTTTGGCCCTGGCGCGGCGATTCATGCTATTGCACCTAAGCATGTAAGTTTTTTAGCCTTTTGCTCTGCCAATGTTCTTATTGATATTGAGCCACTTTATTACATGGTCACAGGGCAATACCCTCTACATAGATTTTTTCATACCTATATTGGCGCTACCGTAATTATGGTTGCTACCGCGCTAATTTTCTTTTTCGCCCTAAAGTTGGCTTCACGGGTAAGGCTACCTAATTTATTGCAATGGCAATACTTACAACCACTCGCCGTCTGGTTGGGTGCGGCGGCTGGTAGCTACTCTCACATTGTGCTCGATAGTGTGATGCATGCAGATATTGTCCCACTCTCACCATTCAGTGAGGTTAACTTGCTTTATCAGTTAGTTTCACTTGGTGAATTGCATCTTTTTTGCGTAATTGCTGCGGGGTTGGGTTTGGTTATACTTAGCATTCGCAGGTTACTGAAAGCTAGGCATGCAGGCTAATCCCTCGCTCATGCTTGGCGTTACCCGCTAAATTTAATCGTTAGCGAATCAGCTTGCTAATGGCCTTAAAGGCATCGCCCTGCGCTACCCCTAGCCACTCAAACACTAAAGATTCGGTATTGGTAATGATGCAGCCAGCGCTGCGCAGGCGCGCAATGGCATTGGCTTTATTGGCTGTGCTACGTGAGATGATGGCATCTTCCACCACAAACACTTGTTTGCCGATGGCGATTAAATCTAGCGCGGTTTGCAGTACACAGATATGCGCTTCCATGCCTGCCAGTGCCACTTGCGCATGATCGCGCGTTAATTGGCGGCTAAATTTAGGCTCAGCCAAACAAGAGAAGCTTACCTTCTCCACCGCATGAATATGCGTGCTGAGTGCTACTAGCTCAGGCACAGTATGACCCAAACCTTGCGGATATTGCTCAGTAATAATCGTGCTCACGTTCAGCATATGCGCGGCTTGCAGCAATATGCCGCAATTTTTAAGCACTGCCTGCATGTCGCTTTCTACCATTACCGCAGCGAGCTTGGTCTGTACATCCACAATCACCAGTTGGCTTAACGCAACGTTCGCTTTCTGCTGCATATCAATGCACTCCTGCCACGACCAGTTGCTGGTTAATATCCGCTAAATCTACCTCGGCCACCACGCCAGAAACTGCTTTCAAGCGGATGATATTGACCAAGTAGCTATAACGTGCCTGCAATAAATCACGCTTGGCGCTAAACAGTTGCTGCTGCGCATTCAGCACATCCACACTGGTACGCACACCTACCTCATAGCCCAGCTTGGTAGAATCGACCTGACTTTGGCTAGACACCAGCGCCTGCTCATAAGCTTTTACCTGCGCAATACTGGAGCCTAAATTCAGGTAAGCGCGCTGCGTTTCCAGCTCCGCACTGCGGCGTGCAATTTGCACATCGTCTTGCGCTTTTTGCTGATTAAGCACAGCCTGACGTACGCGTGAAGTGACGGCACCGCCTTGATACAGCGGGATTTGTAACTGCAAACCAATGACCGCAGTTTTTAGCTCACTACCAATGCCGTTTGCGCTGCCATTGCTGTAATTGTCGTTATAGTTCGCGATTGCATCTAAAGTAGGCAAATGCCCTGCGTTCAAACGCTCCACCTCTTGTGCGGAAAGCGCCAATGCATCTTGATGAATCTGCAGGTTTAAGTTATTTTGGCTGGCAACCTCTAACCACTTATCTACACCTTGCGCCAGGCTAGTAGTCGCCATATCGGTTTTAACCGTGGCTAACCTCTGCGCAAATTGCCCGGTGATGGCTTGCACCGCGCGCTGCGCGATCTGGTGCTCATTCACCGCTGCGATTTCTTGGGCAAACACTAAGTCATAACGCGCCTGCGCTTCGTTAACATCGGTAATGGTGGCCGTGCCTACCTCAAAGTTAGCCTTGGCTTGCTCTAACTGGCTGAGGATGGCGGCTTTTTGCGCAATGATCAGGTCTATTTTGTCTTGCGCTAGCAATACATCAAAGTAAGCTTGTGTCACGCGCAGTATCAGGTCTTGCTTACTTAAATTCAGCTGCTTATCGGCTTGGCTGACCTTTACCTTGCTTTGGTCAATTTGCACCAAGCTATCTTTACGGTAAATCGGCTGGCGCGCCTCTAGCCCGTAACTGTAGCCTTCATAGCTGGTGCGCCCTTGCACCCGAAACGGGCTGGCACCAGATAGATACTTAAGGTCAGACTGCGTGGCAGTAGTCGCTGCATTTAGATTCACCGTGGGGCGATACAAAGCCTTGGCTTGCTCTATGGTTTCTTGCGCGGCTTGGTTGGCGCTCAAGGCCGAAGCTAGCGTGGGGTCATTCGCCAGCGCCTGCTGATATACCTCTAGCAATGAATAAGCTTTGTCATCCGCATGGGTGCAGCCGACCCATACTGACCACAGCACCATGCATTGGATAAAGGTTTTAAGCATAAATTAATGTGCGCTTACTCTAGTGATTAAAAAGCAAACTTGCTGGCCTGTGGCGCATTTTCCAACACTGGCAAGCAGGTTTCAAATATCGTTTCGTGACGGAATGAAGCTTCACTCACACGCTCGGTCACGGTAGCTTCCATAATTGGCGACTCACCCACCACGGCAAATAAACGGCCACCAACGTTAAGCATTTTTTCTGCCGCTAGCGGACGTAGCGCTAATGAGCCAGCAAACACAATCACATCATACGGCGCAGCAGCAGCCCAACCATTCACGCCGTCGCCTACGTACAAGGTGGCGTTATGGATGCCCTGCGCCTGCAAACGGTATTGCGCCGCGTTTGATAGTGCTGGGTAAATTTCAACCGCGTGTACATGCTGCGCCAAAGTCGCCAGCAGTGCTGCCAAATAACCACTACCAGTACCGACTAGCAATACTTTATCAGTCTTTTTAATATTCAAAGCTTGCAGAATGCGGCCTTCCAGCTTAGGTGACAGCATGGTTTGGCCTTCACCGATTGGTAGCTCTACATCTGCAAAAGCTAGCCCCACTTGAGATTCTGCAACAAATTTTTCACGCGGCACTGCATCTAGCACCGCCAGCACAACAGGGTCTAATACTTCCCAAGTGCGAATCTGCTGCTCAATCATGTTAAATCTAGCTTCACCGATGTTGAACTGAGCGCTTTCTACCGTTTTTGCTGTCTGTGTCATATTGATTACTCTAAATGGGGGTTTATTTAATGTTAATTATAGCGCAAGTGCTTATTGGCTAAGCTACTTTTACGCGCATGCCTGCGTGCTAGCTAATGCCATACTGGCTCAGCTTGTACCATAAGGAGCGCTCGCTGATTTCCAGCACTTTTGCCGCTTTACTTTTGTTACCGTTGGTCTGTGCCAGCGCTTTAGCAATCAGCTGACGCTCCAGTTGTTCCACCGCATTGGGTAAGCACAATGGATTATGCGTCGCTTTAGCGCTCACAGCCTCATGATCTGGGCTTGCCACTAGCTCACCACTGTTATTGAGCATTTCTGCCGGCAAGTGGTGCGGCTGTATCTGTTGATTACCGCTGATAATTGCAGCGCGCTCCAGCACATTTTCCAGCTCGCGCACATTGCCCGGCCAGTCATATTGCATCAGCACCTGCACCGCCTGCGCTGAAATATCGACGCGGCGCTTGGCCAAAAAGTGGGTAGCCAGTAGCTCGATATCAGACTTACGCGCTTTAAGTGCGGGTAAATCAATACGGAATACGTTCAAACGGTAATATAAGTCTTCACGCAGCTTGCCGTCTTTAATCGCATCGCGTGGGTTGCGGTTGGTGGCAGCTACTACGCGAATATCCACGGCAATCGGGCGATTACCACCCAAGCGTTCAATCACATTTTCCTGCAGCGCCCGCAACAGCTTGGCCTGCAACTGCATAGGCATTTCTGTTACTTCATCTAGAAATAAAGTACCGCCATCAGCTAATTCAAACTTACCGATACGCTCTTTCACCGCGCCGGTAAACGCACCTTTTTCATGCCCAAACAGCTCAGACTCCAGCATTTCATGCGGAATCGCCGCACAGTTTACCGCCACAAATAATGCATTATTACGTGGAGAGGCGGCATGAATGGCGCGCGCTACCAGTTCCTTACCAGTGCCAGTCTCCCCTGCCACCAGTACAGTTGCCTTTTCTGGCGCAACTTGGCGGATAGATTCTGCCAAATGCTGCATCGCCGGGCTGTTGCCGATTAAGCCTGTAGTGTCTGCTTTATCTTCACGCAGGAATCGATTTTCAACCACCAAGCGAGAGAACGACAATGCACGCTTAATCGCCAGCTCCAGCTCGGCTAAATCAAACGGGCGCAGAATGTAATCGGATGCGCCATTTTTCATGGCCTCAATCGCCGAGTTAATCTCGCCTTGCGCCGTCACAATAATCACCGGTAGCTCAGCATCGGTTTTGCGTATTTCTTTCAGTAATTGCAAGCCATCCATGCGCGGCATGTGCAGATCGGTCACCACACAATCCACCTGCTGGGCATTAATCACCTCCAGCGCCTCGCGCCCGTCTCTGGCGGTGAGCGGCTGATAACCCGCCTGACGCAAGCTAATCTCCAGCAAGCGCAGCATGCTGGGCTCATCATCTACCGCTAATATATATTTGGTACTGTCTGACATAATCTCGCTTTGCTATAACACTGCATCATTGAGCAGCTGTCGTTTCGGGAGTTCAATTCTAAAATCTGCGCCACTGCTGGCCAAGGTGCTTTTTTCTACAGAAAGCGTGCCAAAGTGAGCAGTTACTATCTGCTTAGATACCGCTAAACCTAACCCAATGCCGCCAGGCCGCTGCGTAAAGAATGGGTCAAATATCTGCTCTTTCTGCGCCTCAGTCACCCCTGCTCCGTTATCGGCCACACTGATAATGACATGGTCTGTAGCATCCACAATAGATGCCACCACCTTACCGCCAGTTGGCAGTACCTGAATCGCATTCAACAACAAATTCAGCAGCACTTGCGTCATTTGCTCTGCATCACATTCCACCAGCACCCGGCTCACCGTCTCATTTGCACTAGGCTGAGGCAACACCACAGCGAGGTTAACATCCTTTTTATTGGCCTGCATGCGCAGCATTGCTACCGCATGCTCCACCATAGGCACCAAATCATGCAGGGCAAACTCAGGCTGCCGTGGGCGTGCAGAATCCACCAGCGTGGAAACCAGCTTATTCAAACGCTCGGTTTCCATCTGAATAAACGCAACGACTTCCTGCCCTTCTGCGCTCAGGTTTTTTTCACGCGCCAACACCTGTGCAGACGAGCGCAAGATACCGAGCGGCGTTCTAATTTCATGGCTCATGGCCGCCGCCATTTCACCCGCCACCGCTAGCTTGGCCGCTCGCGTCAGGTTTTCTTTAGACAAGGTTAAATCATTCATCATTTTGCTAAACGCACTAGACAAAGCACGCACCTCAGCCGGCCCACCAGCTTTGGGTAACGACGCATTTGAGGTACGCATAAAGCGGTTAGCGTAATCGGTGAGCCTGGCTAAAGGCTTGGTAATACGCGCTGACAACGGCGCCGCAAAGGCTGCTGCGAGTAAGCCGGTAATTATCAGTAGCAGAATAAACATGTAGCCCATGCGATGCACCGGCCCCATCACCACAGAGCGATATTGTGCGATTGAAACTATCCAGTTAAAAATAGGGGCTTCAGCGGCTGGCCGCCTCACAGAATCTACAGAAATATCATGCGCTGCCACGATTTTTTTCCAGTGCTGGGTTTCTGCCAGCACGCGTGTTTCGCGATGTGGGTCATCCAGATTAACCAACGCGGCCGCGCTGCCCTGATTAGATGTGCTTTCTAAAATCCTCGTCACCGCACTCCAATCAAAAATCACCCATAAGGTACCCACTTTACGCTGATTTTCATCCACGATATCACTAGCCATGGGCAGCATTTGCTGCTTGAGCGGATACAAACGCACAGTGCGATTGGCAAACGAAATGTGTAGCCATTCTGGCCTGCTGGTATCAGGCTTGCCGATATCAGCAGGCTGACTGGAAGCAATAATCACATTGCGATTATTCACCACGTAAATAGACTGGTAGACGCCGTGGTAGCTCACTTTAAGCTCATTGAGAAAGTTAGATAGGCGCTTATCAAAGTCACCGATCACCACCTCATCCATCACTTCCAAGTGACTCCAGGAAACGATATTCTGTAAGCGCTCAAACATCATGTGGTCTACTTGGCGCGATGCAGCATTGGCGCGCGTTTGCATATCGCGTGCAATTTCTTCACGCAGTACGGTGCGCGCTTCGTAAAATGTCAGCACTGTCACGATCAACATAGGCAGCAGTGCCGTCATTAAGAAACCCAACAATAGCAATTTCTTGACTGACATTGATTTTACAAATGGTAGATTCAAAGTAGTTAGCCTGTGCTTATGCACCTATGGTTAAGGCGGTATGGTCTAGTGGCCAGCCCCGCCGCAATGCTTTGCCGCGGTTATCGCATATAATCCGCTTATGCATGTAATTTCAAAAGTTATCGCTGATTTTAAAGCCTGGAGCACCCATGCCGCTAATCAATAAAATCTGTATCGGCAGTGTAGCCTTGCTATTGCTGCTGTGCAAGGCTGCCTATGCCGATGCGCCCGCCGCGCCAGCCCCTAGCTTGCTGGATGGCTTTAGCTTAGGCGGCTACAGCAGCGCCGGTATCGCCGTGCCGCGTAGCGCCGAAGCCACCGCCGCCATTAACGAAATCAGCCTGATTCTGACGTGGGAAAACGAAAGCCGCTTTAAGTTCTTTAGTGAGGTAGAGCTAGAGCACCCGCTGTCTTGGGATGACGACAACAAGTTCCATACCAAACAAAGCAATATTGATTTAGAACGCTTCTATTTAGATTACAACTTATCAGACAACACCAATCTGCGTGGCGGGCGCTTTCTCACCCCCACTGGCCGCTGGAACCAGCTACACGCCTCGCCGCTGGTATGGACCAGCTCACGCCCTGTAGCAACCAGCCGACTCTTTCCAACCGCGATTAACGGCATCATGAGTTTTGGCGCGATACCGCTCAATACTAGCGCACTGGAATACTCCGTTTATATAGAAACACTCAAAGACCAAGACCTCAGTAGCGACGAGATAAATTTCAACAATACAAAAGGTGCGCGCATTGCGTTTGGTCAGCAGGCCAATATTGGCGTTAACTTAATGTCGTTTGATGAAAAAAACAGCGTTAGTGCCCGTTACCATTTACTCGGGCTAGACTTCCTCACCCACTACCGTGACATTGAAATATTAGGCGAAGCGTTTCAGCGCTGGGATAAACACAATAACCGCAGCGGCTATGGCGCCTATGTGCAAACCGCCATCCCCTTACCCATAGGCACCAACTGGTACGGCATTACGCGTATTGAAACCTTTCAGCGCCCCGACGAAGGCCACCAGCAGCGCTGGCTAGTTGGCGCTACTTGGCGCATCAAACCAGCCCGTTTGCTAAAACTGGAATTTACCGGCGGCAGCGCTGACCAACCTGAGTCACCACGCGGCTTTTTAGCTTCATTTGCGGTGCTGTTTTAATGCGCTTATTGATTGCCATCTTGCTAGCTACCAGCAGCTTATGCCTGCCTATGCCTAGCTTTGCTGCAGATAAAACCGTGATTGCGGTGATTGTTGCCAACGACAACCCCAACAAGAGCATGGCGGTGGGCGAGCTTAAACTGATTTACTGGCGCAAAAAAACTTACTGGGCACATGGCCAGCGCATACACCCGATTAACCTGCCGCCAGACAACCCGCTGCGGCTACAATTCTCCACCAGTATCTTAGGCAGCTTACCCAATACACAAAGCGACTACTGGAACGGCCTTTACTTTCACGGCGTATCACCGCCGCATGTCTTGTATTCTGAAGAAGCAGCGATTCGTTACGTGCAGGAAACGGCTGGCAGCATTGCCTATGTAGATGCCTGCAAGCTAGATAACCGCGTGAAAGCCGTGTTATGGGTACTGCCTAACGGTGAAACCAGCACCGATGCCACCGCAGTTAAGTGCAATTAATTAGCGCTTATTTTTCTAGCCACACCCCTGGCGCTCATACGCGACCTGAACTCTCTTCAAAAAATACACGCCGAAACAGCACCAAACCATAAGCCCCATGTCAAAAATGCTGTAAGGCTACCGCGCGCTTAGCGTTAATCACTGCCTGTTATTACAGGGGTTATAAAATTTACGCACTAGCAGTGCAATATTTACATGGTGTCAATTTATAAGCCTCAAGGCTACATACCATTTTTGCATGCATATTGCCCGATTAGCTAGCGTAGCCACTGCGTAAAGTTCAGTTAGCTCAACAAAAAAGCAACCTACAAAAATTCATAAGCCAATGATTATTAAACACATATTGACCAATCAATTAACTCATGACACACAAGGACACCTCATCACCCTAACGTCTAGGCACATTACTTGCGACACATGACTTACTTAAAGTTGAACCATGAAGTGAACTGTGACTAATTGAAGGTGAACGACAACATGCTGAACCTAACGTTGAATGCAAACCCGCTATTCTTTAATGCCGAGGTTTTTAATACAGAGGCCGCGTATAAAGCCCGCCCCTTTGCTGCGGCTAAACGCCACTTGGCTAGCGACATTAAAGCAGCCAGCGTAGAACTAGATGCGCCTGACCGCAGGGAAGTTGAGCAGTTTATTCACGACGTGTTTGCCCACATCTATGGCGCTGATGTACAGCACTTTATGCCCCACCTGATTAGCCTGCGTGGTGAAAACAACCAATTAGTGGCCGCGTTTGGCATGCGCAAAGCTGACGCCGAGCCTTTGTTTTTAGAGCGCTATTTAGATGCGCCGATTGAAAGCGTGCTGTCTAAGCGCTTTAACCGTACGATTACGCGCCAGCAAATTACCGAAATTGGTAATTTAGCCGTCTCTAACCCACGCAATGCCGGCGTGTTAATCGCGCATGTAATTCAACATAGCCTAGATAATAATGTTGAGTGGTGCGTAGCCACCGCCCACCACAGCCTGCAAAATGGGTTGATTAAAGGCGGGCGTGATCTTTATACACTGCAAAACGCCGAAAAATCACGCCTCACTCTGGCAGAGCAAGCCACTTGGGGACGCTATTACGACAATGCCCCGCAAGTGGTCGCCGTAAGAGGGATAGCCCAGCTATAAACAGCATGCAAGCAGATAAAGTTAACGCAGCCATCGCAGCACATGCCAGCCGTCACGGCAATAAACCTGCGCTGCACGGCATAGATTGCCAACTGACTTATGCTGAGCTACACGCAGCAATACAAGCACAGCAGCAGCGATGGCATGAGCTAAACCAGCGCCCTACCATTGCTTTGGCATTAGATAACCACCCAGCTTGGGTGGTGCTGGATTTAGCCGCATTAGCAAATAATCTCCCACTGGTGCCACTGCCTTTGTTTTTTACCAGTGCGCAATGGCTACACGCCATCGCCGATGCCGGTGTGGATATTGTGATTACCGATCAGCCTGAGCTATTTGCACCCTTGCTAAAAGACAACATTGCCAGCCAAACACAGTGGACTGTGGCTGGTAAAACGCTCACGCAATTTGTATTGCAGTTGCCAACCAAGGCTACGTTACCTGCCAGCACTGCTAAAATCACCTATACCTCAGGCTCCACCGGCACCCCCAAGGGCGTATGCCTCAGCCCGGATAATATGATAAATGTGGCAACCTCAATTGCAGATGCGGCCGCATTAACAGCAAACGATATTCATCTAAACGTGCTACCACTGGCAACTTTATTAGAGAATGTTGCCGGTGTTTACGCACCATTGCTCGCTGGCGCCTGCTGTGTCTTGCTGCCTGGCAGCGAGCTTGGCCTATCGCGCGCCACTGGGCTAGATATGCAAAAACTGCTACAAGCACTGACACATACGCAAGCATCCACCGCGATTTTTACGCCTGAACTACTGAATGCCTTAGTACATCAAATAGAATCAGGCGCTAAACTGCCCAGCAGCTTGCGCTTTTTAGCAGTGGGCGGCGCCTCGGTATCGCCAGCGCTGCTTAAGCGCGCGCAACAAGCCGCTATCCCAGTGTATGAAGGCTATGGGCTGTCTGAATGTGCATCGGTAGTGGCGCTGAATACAGAGGCATTTAATAAGGTCGGCACGGTGGGTAAGGTACTGCCGCATTTAAGCCTAAGCTTTACCGCCGAGCATGAGGTTGTAGTCAACGGCAATGCTTACTTAGGCTACGTAGGGCAAGCTGCCACACAAACGCAGCAGGTTTACACCGGCGATATTGGTCATCTGGATGCAGATGGTTTTTTAGTGATTTCTGGGCGCAAAAAGAACATATTTATCACCTCATTCGGGCGCAATGTATCGCCAGAGTGGGTGGAGCGCGAGCTCACCGTCGCACCCGGCATCGCGCAAGCCGCCTTATTTGGCGAGGCCAAGCCGTGGAATACCGCGATTATCGTCCCTAGCAAAAACGGTACAGCTGAGCAGATTAAAGACACGATACAAAGCATTAACCAGCGATTGCCAGACTACGCCAGAATCACCCAGTGGCTGCATGCAGATGAGCCATTTACGCTTAACAACCAGCAGCTTACCGCTAACGGCAGAAACCGTAGAGACGTGATTTGGCAGCATTACCAGCAAAAAATTAATGCGCTTTATGAAAGATAATGCATATGCAATTTTACCAACGATTACTACAGGCCACTGAGCAAGAGCGTCATGCGTTACTCAGCCTGCCGCTCATTACCCAAGGCGCTACCGGCAGGATTTCACGCGAAACTTATGTCGGCTTTTTAACTCAGGCTTACCACCACGTGAAGCACACCACGCCACTGCTGATGGCATGCGGCGGCCGCCTGCCCGCGCATTATGAATGGCTGCGTACCGCGATTGGTGAATACATAGAAGAAGAAATGGGGCATCAAGAATGGGTGCTGAATGACATCGAAGCATGTGGCGGCGATAAAGAAGCGGTACGCCACAGCACCACGGCAACCCACAGCGCCAGCTTCGCGACCGAAGTCATGGTGGCCTATGCCTACGACATGATTAACCGCGTTAATCCGGTTGGCTTTTTTGGCATGGTGCTGGTGTTAGAAGGCACCAGCACGGCGGTAGCCACGCACGCTGGTGAAGCGCTGATGCAATCATTACAATTACCGAAAAAAGCCTTTAGCTACCTACTGTCGCATGGCTCGCTAGATATTAGCCACGTTACTTTCTACGAGGGCTTAATGAACCAAATCACCAACGCTGAAGACCAAGCGCTACTGATCCACAGCGCTAAAACATTTTATAGATTATATGGCAATATATTCCGTACAATAGAAGCCGAATACATGCAGAATTGAACAGGGTGACTATGCAACTAAAAAACAAATGCATTCTACTCACAGGCGCCACTGGCGGCATCGGCAAACACTTGGCGCTGATGCTGGCACGCAAAGGCGCTAACCTGATTTTGGTCGGGCGCGACGCTAGCAAGCTGGCGGCACTCGCGCAGCAAATTCAAGATAAAGGCAGCAAAGCCAAAACCATCGTAGCTGACCTTGAAGTAGAGGGCAGCGTACAACAAGTCGCACAACAAGCCCTGCCGCTGTTTAATGGCGTAGATATACTCATCAACAATGCGGCAATTCTAGACTTTATTCAATTTGAAGACCAAAGCGCGGAGCGCATCGCGCAAATGGTGCACACCAATGTCACCGCCCCGTTGCAACTAACCAACGCGCTGTTACCGCACTTTAAAACCAACAACCAAGGCCAGTTGGTGATGATAGGTTCGATTTTGGGTTCTTTAGGCTTTCCGCACTATGCCACCTACTGTGCCAGCAAATTTGCTATTCATGGTTTCTCGCAAGCATTACGCCGCGAGCTGTCTGATACCAATATCGGCGTGACCTACATTGCCCCGCGCGGCGTTAACACGCCGATGAACGATGCAGTAACACTGGCGATGCTGGCTAAAACCGGCGGCAATATTGATGAGCCGGAAAAAGTAGCGGCAATCATTGTGAAAGCAATCGAACAGGAAAAACAGGAAGTATTTATTGGGCAGCCAGAATCATTCTTCGCTTGGCTCAATGGCGTGTTGCCAAGCGCGGTTAACATCGGCCTTAAAAAACAAGCAAAGCTGGCGCGTGAGTTTGTGACTAAAAAATAGGGTTAACTTTGCAATACGTGAGATTGGCTAAACGTATAGGCTTAAACGTAAAGCACCACTGGAAATACCGTGGCTGCCAATACCAAAATCACCCACTCCATGCCCCAGCGCTCTAAATGACCAGTGAAATGAAAAAAGAGCGTTGTAATCGCCACAAGGTAATAACCAATATAGATAGCTAATGCCATAATTTCACCAATACCATTTTAAGTTCTAATTAAATACGATACGTATAGTATCAAGTGTACCAAAAAACGTAGATAGCCACTGCTTTTTAAGCATTTCACTGCAAAAACCAGCACACACCACGCTCTGCAACCACGCCCGCTATCATGCAATAGAGCGCTATAGATACGTGGCAGTTCCTGCGCCCTACGCACATAACAGTTACGGCAAGCGCGCAACTTACTTTAATCCACAAGCTACGCCGATTAAACACTTGACTTAAACACTTGGTTTTATAGCAAATTTAGCGTATATTTCGCTAATTGCTAGGGGTCTGCGTTTTTAAACAAATGTTTAACAAAATGCAGTGAGATATACCCTTCGAACCTGATGCGGGTCATGCCGCCGTAGGAAAGCATCTCTCCGCTTTCCTACAAATATACTAGTAAGGGCACGCAGTCTTTCTGCTCCTTACGTTTTTGCTAGGAGCCACACTTGAACGCCACCGATAAAAATCTAACCAAGTTTCTTAATGAAACTGCCTCTGTTGATGAGAGCGCAACCACCCCTTTTGCTAAATCACGCAAAGTTTATGTTGAAGGCTCACGCCCAGACATTCGCGTGCCGTTTCGTGAAATTTCATTAAGCGACACCCCTTCTGCTTTCGGCGCAGAAAAAAACCCGCCTGTTGTAGTTTATGACACATCAGGTCCATACACAGACCCAACCATCAGTATCGATATCCGTAACGGCTTGCCTGCATTACGTACTGACTGGATTATGGAACGTGGCGATGTAGAGCAATTAGATGGCCCTACTTCTGAATTTGGTCACCAACGCTTAGTTGACCCAGAGTTGTCTGAAATGCGTTTTAACTTGCACCGCAAACCATTGCGCGCAAAAGCGGGCGCTAACGTATCGCAAATGCATTACGCACGTAAAGGCATCATCACTCCTGAGATGGAGTTCATTGCGATTCGTGAAAATCAACGCCGCGAAAACATGAGCGAGTTGTTGCAAACACAGCACCCAGGCCAAGACTTTGGTGCAAACATCCCAAAAATGATTACGCCAGAATTTGTGCGTGATGAAGTAGCGCGCGGCCGTGCCATTATTCCAATGAACATTAACCACCCAGAAATCGAGCCTATGATTATCGGCCGTAACTTCTTGGTGAAAATCAACGCCAACATCGGCAACTCAGCATTAGGTTCATCAATTGCTGAAGAAGTAGAGAAAATGGTGTGGAGTACACGTTGGGGCGGCGATACCGTGATGGATTTATCAACCGGTAAAAACATCCACGAAACACGCGAGTGGATCATCCGTAATTCACCAGTGCCTATCGGAACTGTGCCTATTTACCAAGCTTTGGAAAAAGTGAACGGTAAGGCAGAAGACCTAACTTGGGAAATCTTCCGTGATACATTGATCGAGCAAGCAGAGCAAGGTGTGGATTACTTCACTATCCATGCTGGTGTACGTTTGGCTTACATCCCGATGACTGCAAAACGTATGACCGGTATCGTGTCACGCGGCGGTTCTATCATGGCGAAATGGTGTTTAGCACACCATAAAGAGTCATTCTTGTACGAGCACTTTGAAGATATCTGTCAAATCATGAAACAGTATGACGTATCATTCTCGCTAGGTGATGGTTTACGTCCTGGTTCTATCTACGATGCGAACGATGAAGCACAATTTGCTGAGTTGAAAACATTGGGTGAACTGACACAAATCGCTTGGAAGCACGACGTACAATGTATGATCGAAGGCCCAGGTCACGTGCCTATGCACCTGATTAAAGAAAACATGGAACTGCAATTAGAGCATTGCGGTGAAGCTCCATTCTACACATTAGGCCCATTAACCACTGACATCGCGCCTGGCTACGACCATATCACTTCCGGTATCGGCGCTGCCATGATTGGCTGGTACGGCTGTGCAATGTTGTGCTACGTAACACCAAAAGAGCACTTAGGCTTGCCAGACAAAGAAGACGTACGTGTTGGTATCATCACCTACAAAATCGCAGCGCACGCGGCAGACTTAGCTAAAGGCCACCCAGGCGCGCAAATTCGTGACAACGCTTTATCTAAAGCACGTTTCGAATTCCGTTGGGAAGACCAATTCAATCTGGGTCTAGATCCAGAAAAAGCCAAGGAATTCCACGACGAAACCTTGCCACAAGAAGGCGCAAAACAAGCGCATTTCTGTTCTATGTGTGGCCCAC
>Ga0208121_100398_pt1 | contig 15085 bp, 14 predicted proteins | sample LakWasMet62_LOW9_2_FD_183894 | JGI IMG/M metagenome (GOLD analysis project Ga0208121, IMG submission 183894) | Freshwater sediment methanotrophic microbial communities from Lake Washington under simulated oxygen tension - Sediment Metagenome... | ecosystem: Environmental > Aquatic > Freshwater >... | reverse complement strand
CCGCATCTACCGTGATGATGCACTTGTCCCGATTGTCTGAAGAGCTGATTTTATGGAGTTCGCCACGATTCGCGTTTATTGATATTGCGGACCGTTTCTGTACCGGCTCATCCATTATGCCGCAGAAAAAGAACCCGGACGTGCCAGAGTTGGTGCGCGGCAAAACAGGCCGTGTATATGGGCATTTGACGTCATTGCTGACGTTGATGAAAGGCCAGCCGCTGGCTTACAACAAAGACAATCAAGAAGATAAAGAGCCTTTGTTTGATACCGCGGATACGCTATTGGTGACACTGGAAATTTATGCAGATATGCTGCGCCTGCCAGTGGTGGAAAATGGTGTGGTGGTGAAAGCCGGCTTTACCGTGAATAAAGACAATATGCGTCAGGCCGCGAGCGAAGGCTTTGCTACCGCGACCGATTTGGCCGATTACCTAGTGAAAAAAGGCATGCCGTTTAGGGATGCGCATGAGGCAGTAGCTTTGGCGGTGCGTTACGCGGTAGACCAAGGTGTGGATTTAAGTGACTTGCCGTTAGCTAAGTTGCAAGAATTTGCGCAAGAAATTGGTGATGACGTATACGCTGTGCTGACTTTGGATGGCTCACTGAATAGTCGTAACCACATTGGCGGCACGGCGCCGGCACAGGTAAAAGCTGCGATTGCTCGCGCAAGAAAACTGCTGGAAAAATAATCGGTAGTCGCTGGCACCAAGCTGTTAGGCACGAATGTTTAAAGTGTCTGGGTTGGTGCTGGTTTCCCGCAGTGCTGTTCAGCGTTATCTAGGCGTTTATCGCCGACTATAGTAAATCATGCAAGTTAAATTGCAGCCGCATCGCTTCCGCTTCAACCGCATGCGTGGCTTGCGATAACAGTCTATCTGCCTTTACTGGCCCGTAATATTCACACAGCGCAATGTAGTTAAGGTTGATCAGCTTTTGCAGAGTGGCCAACTCAAAGTTACATGGAAACAGCGCGTTGCGGTTAATAAACCAGTCTTTGAGGTTGCTCGCGTGCTCACTGCTTAGTTTTAAGTGGGCGATGTTTCTTAAAATAAAATCGATAATGCTTTTCTCGGTCATTTCATCTACGGCTGTCCACAACCGTGTCGATAATGCGATAAATATAGAATTTTTTGCATCCAGTACTACTTTGTGAGCGTTGGCATCGGACATGGTCAGTCGACCCACTTGCGAACCGGGGTCGCTTAGCAATAGCGACTCTGGTGCCTCCAGTGCGGCAATCAGTGCACTTAAAATCTGTGTACGTATTCTTCTTAAATCATCTGTGGTGCAACTGCGCGTCACAAAGCTTGCCAAGGCATGGGTGGGCTTGGCTGAGAATTCGCTTTCCCATAGGCTTAATGCGGGCGCTAACTCGGCGGCGTTCAAAAATGGTTTGAGGCCGGTATAAATAGCGCGGCGTTTTAATACTAAATCCATGATGGTTCTTATGTTTCTGCTTATAGCTTCTGTAGATGAGGTAGGTTTTCAGTCTTGTAAGCTGCGTGTTGTGTGAATTCTGGGTAGGCAATCTCGCCGTGCTCAGTAATATCTAAGCCACGTTGCTCATGCATGGTGCTGACACGTAAACCAAAGGTGACTTTGATTAAGCCGTACATAATGAGTGCCGCAAAAAACACCCAGATAAAAGTAGCGCTAATGCCTATCAGCTGCACAATAATTTGATCGCCATTAAACATATTGCCTTTTAGGAACATGCCTGCCGCCAAAGTGCCCCACACGCCGGCAAACCCATGCACTGATACCGCGCCGACCACGTCATCTATGCGTACTTTTTCTAGCAGCAGCACGCCTAATACAGAAATAATGCCGCCGATGCAGCCGGTTAACGCTGCGTAAGGTGTGTCCATGGTGGCGCAACCGGCGGTGATGGCAACTAGGCCGGCAATGCTGCCATTAACCGTACTGCTAATTAAAATAGGCTTACGTAAAATGACGCTAGTCAGCAATGCGCTAATCGCACCGGCTGCCCCAGATAGTTGCGTATTGAGTGCAATTAGCCCAATGTTGGTGCTTGCTTCCAAGGTGCTGCCGGCATTAAAACCAAACCAGCCAAACCATAAAATAAAGCCACCTAAGCCCATCATGCCGATATTGTGGCCGGGGATTTGATGTATGGTGCCAGTAGCACTGAAGCGGCCTAAGCGCGGCCCCAGTAAGATGACACCTGCCAGCGCACACCAGCCGCCTAGTGAATGTACGACCGTGGAGCCAGCAAAGTCGATAAAGCCCATTTGTTTCAGCCAGCCGTTGCTGTTCCAGATCCAACTGCCGAGTACCGGATAAATCACCGCGGTAATGCCAATCGCACCAAACAAATAGGATAGATAGTTGGTGCGCTCCGCCATGGCGCCGCTGACGATGGTGGCGGCGGTAGAGGCGAACATGATATGAAAGAACAGCAAGGTGAACTTCCAATCTTCACCATAACTCGGTGCAAAGTGGTCTGTGCCCAGCCAGCCGGTTGGATTGAAGCCAAACATTAGGCCGTAGCCCACCAGCCAGAACAAAACGGAGCCTACGCATAGGTCCATGTAGTTCTTCATCATAATGTTTACCGCGTTTTTAGAGCGCGACATGCCAGTCTCTAGCATGGCAAAGCCAGCTTGCATTAAGAATACCAAAGCGCCTGCTAATACTACCCACACGCTATTGATGGCAATGGTTGATTCTGTCGGATGGCTAACTGCACCGCCCACCGCACCCGCAATCGCTGGAGAAGGCAGCAGTAATGCAAGGCTGAGGCTGGCTAGCAGTAAACGAATGTATCTTTGCATAAAAGACCTGTTCAATATAGAGGCGTTATTATTGTGTCGTTATGCAAAAGCAATATGCGTGCCACGGGAGCAGCGGTGTTCGGCAAGGATGCACTAGGAGGGTTTTGCCTCAGTAAGGCGGGTGAGTTATGCGCAAGTTAAAGCAGATTGCGGGTGCCTTGCTATCTGCTTTTTACATGTAACTGCCGTCATAGCAGTTACATGTTGGCTAGTCTAAAAAGAATTGGAGCAGTTCGTTCAGGTAGCGTTGGCCGAGTAGTGTAGGCTTAATGTAGCCATTCTCAATGATAAGCAGTTTTTTCTGTTGCGCGGCTTTGATCGCAGGCTCTAGGGTAATCAGGTTAAGCCCAGTGTGCTGTTGGAATAAATTGAGTGGTACGCCGTCTATCAGCCTTAGTGCGTTCATCATAAACTCAAAGCCTAATGCATCTTGGCTCACGATGGACTCGCGCTCCACCGCATTGCCTTGCAGCGCCTGCTCCATATAGGCTTTGGGATGCTTAGGGCGAGTTTCGCGGGTGATTTTGTCGTGATAGCTTAATTTGCTGTGTGCACCGGCACCTATGCCTAGGTAATCACCAAACTGCCAGTAATTCAGATTATGCCGCGCCTGGCTGCCCTTTTTAGCAAAGGCGGAAGTTTCGTAATGTTCATAACCATGCTGCGCTAGGAAGTTTTCAATCTCTACCTGCATTTCAGCGCTGGTGTCGTCATCCGGTAAGCTAGGTGGCGTGTGGTAAAACGGCGTATTCGGTTCTAGCGTGAGGTGATAGAACGACAGGTGATCCGGGTTGAGTACCACGGCTTGCTTGGCATCGGCCAATGCGTCTGCCAATGACTGCTGCGGTAGCCCGTACATTACGTCCAAGTTCACGCGGTCAAAGGTGGCGAGCGCTAGCTCGGCCGCTTTAAAGGCTTGTTTGTCGTCATGAATACGGCCTAAGGCTTTTAAATAGTCAGCATTAAAGCTTTGTATGCCTAGCGACAGGCGGTTTACCCCAGCCTGTTTGTAGCCGGCAAAGTTGGCAATATCCACAGTACCAGGGTTGGCTTCCAACGTGATTTCTGCATCGTACTCCAAGGGCGTGAGCGCACGCACTTGGCTTAAGATGGCATCGATGGACTCTGGTGAAAATAAGCTAGGGGTGCCGCCGCCAAAGAAGATACTTTTGATTTTTCTGCCCCACACTTTTGGGGTGGCTAGCTCTAAATCTTTAATCAGCGCTTCTACGTAGGTTTTTTCTGGCAGTTCACCGTTTTTATGGCGACTTTCGTGGGAGTTGAAATCACAATACGGACATTTCTGCACACACCACGGAATATGGATGTACAAAGACAGCGGCGGTGGATTGCTAAGGCCAGACAGCGTTGCCTCACCCGTCAGTGGTGCCACGGTATTAATCGGCTGCGGCTTGAACTCGGCCGCAGCTTTGATTTCAATAATCTTTTTAATGGTGAATTACCTTTGGTAGGGATTAAGCAGGGCATCTACCAGTTGGTGTAATGCTTCGCGCATCTGCTGCTCGGATACTTCCATCAATAAACCGTCTTCCAGTGCATCTTGTGCAATCTGTTTCAGTTCATCAAAGTTTTCGGTCATTACCTTTACTTTTTCCGTGCAGGAAACGACGCTACCGTCATCACGTAACCATTTAGGCCATGCTTGCTCTGGCTTAGTCATGGCTCAGCCTTTCTAGCTTTTGCAGTAGTTTGACCATGGCATGGCCACGGTGACTAATGCGGCTTTTAATCTCTAATGGTAGTTCAGCCACGGTTTTTTCGGTTTTTGCATCCAGAAATAACGGGTCGTAGCCGAAACCATCAGTACCACGCAGTTCATTCAGGATTTCGCCTATCCATTGGCCTTCTGCAATGATGGGTTCAGGGTCGTGCTCGTGGCGCACCAGCACCATCACACAGTAAAAATGCGCATGGCGATTAGTTTCATCTTGCAAGGCATTGAGTAGCTTTTGATTGTTACGCGCATCTTGACTGAGGTTAGAGTTAGGGTCTGTTTCCGCATAGCGCGCTGAGCGCACACCGGGTGCGCCCAACAAAGCATCTACACATAGGCCAGAATCATCCGCCAGTGCCGGCAAGCCAGTATGTTTGCTGGCGTGGCGTGCTTTGGCTAATGCGTTTTCAATAAAGGTGCAGTAGGGCTCTTCGCACTCTGGCACGTTAAGCTCAGATTGCGGGGTAATGGTAAGCGCTAGCGGGCTAAGTAAGTGCTGAATTTCGCGTAACTTACCTTTGTTGCCAGTGGCGATCACAAGTTGATTAAATGGGAGTGCCATGTGTTTAACCGAGTGCTTTGTTTTGTTCAATAATCAGTTGCTGGATACCGTGGGATGCTAAATCTAGCATAGCGTTCATGGCGTCACGATCAAACGGCTCGCCTTCTGCAGTGCCTTGAATCTCTACAAAGCCGCCTTTGCCGGTCATGACTACATTCATGTCAGTGTCGCAGTCAGAGTCTTCAATATAGTCTAAATCTAATACTGGCGTACCTTGGTATACGCCCACAGAAATAGCGGCTACCGAGTCTTTTAATGGAGACTCGCTGATTTTACCGTTTTTCAACAAAAATGAAATTGCGTCTTGCAAAGCGACGTAAGCACCGGTAATGCTGGCAGTGCGGGTGCCGCCATCGGCCTGGATCACGTCACAGTCTATCTGTATGCTGCGCTCGCCCAGTTTTTCTAAATCGATAATGGCGCGTAGTGAGCGCCCGATTAGGCGCTGAATCTCTTGGGTGCGTCCAGACTGTTTGCCGCGAGCGGCTTCGCGGTCCATACGGCTACCAGTAGAGCGTGGCAGCATGCCGTATTCTGCGGTAACCCAACCTTGGCCTTTGCCTTTGAGAAAACCCGGTACTTTTTCTTCCACACTGGCGGTACACAATACGTGTGTGTCGCCAAATTTCACTAATACGGAGCCTTCTGCGTGCTTGGTGTAGTGGCGAATAATCTCCACTGGTCTCAATTGGTTGCAAGCGCGTTGGCTAGGTCTAATATTTTGTTGCATGAGTTAAATCCTGAAATGTTAAATCTTGAAATTGCCAGTCACTATAATTGCTAGTCACTATATGAGTGTTAAAAAGTATAAATGTTTAAACGCGCTTGGTTCTGCGTAGCGCCTGTTGAATCTCGGCAATGGTACGCTCGATATCATCATCGGAGAGGTCCAAGTTGGCATGATGGTCTGGGCGCGTGATTGGGTTCATGATGGTAGTGGTGGCGCCCAGCGGCATGGTAATGGTGGAAACCGCCAACTGGCTATGCTGTTTATCGCCCCATTGTAATCCAATCGCGCTCATATTGTCGCCGCGTTCTTGACTGACTGCTTCCGCTTCATCCAGCAGCATGGTCACGTTGTCTGCAATAGATGTGCCATTTAGCATATGTTTGATTTGGTCATCGGTAATCGCGCCCCATACCCCATCGGTACAAAGCAATACGGTGTCGCCCTCTAATAGCTCTTGTCGATCTGACAGGGTGATTTTTGGCGGTACGTCGCCACCTAGGCAACTGTAGACTTTATGGCGGTACGGGTGGGTAGACATGTCGCTTTTGTCTATCATGCCGCGATTGTATAGCGACTGCACCACTGAGTGGTCCTCGGTACGGTACAGCAAATGCCCATCGCGGAAGTGGTAGAGGCGTGAGTCACCCGCGTGTGCGCAATACAATATGCCGCGCTGCACAATCGCCGCCACGATGGTGGTGCGCGGTGCTTCCAGCATCTCTTGCTCCTGCGTGATCTGGTCTATCATGTCATGCACTTGCTGGATATGGTCGGTCAAAAACTTAGCCGGGTTAGCCAGTGACGGTAGCGCTAAGCGCTGAAACGCATCGGTCATCGTGGTCACGGCTAGTTGCGCGGCAACTTCACCGTGGCGATAACCGCCCATGCCGTCTGCCACTACCAGCAGCAGTGCGTCTTTACTATAGGAATACGCCAGTCGGTCTTGGTTGTAAGGGCGCGGGCCCTGACGGCTATTTTGGAAAATGGTAAATTTCATTGTGATTTATTGCTGTTAAGCGAGATCGATTTATTTAAAACATTCATTACTCTATGCACCAAGCCTGCCTTTTTATCAGTCTTGGGCATGTTTTCCAGCAATGATTTTTGCAGTGAGAATACGCTTTGCGGGCGCTTAAGATAATCTAGGCTCAGACACCTGTCGATGGTTTGCAGCAAGTCTTGCGAATAATGATCTTTGCCTATTTTAACCGCAGGCACCAGTAAATCGTTTTTAATGCGCTGATTCGCCGCTAATGGTGAGGTGCGGGTTAGGCAAGAGTACATCGTAGCGCCTATGCTATAAATGTCGCTCCATGGCCCTAGTAGTTTTCTGTCGTAATACTGCTCTGGCGGTGCAAAGCCTGGCGTGTAGCTAGGGGAGACTTTGGCTTGGTTCTCGGTGAGCGCTTGGCGCGATGAGCCAAAATCCAGCAATACCGGTGAGCCATCTAGGCGTATATAGATGTTGGCTGGTTTTATATCCAAGTGCAACAGCTTTTGCGTGTGTACTTCGCGCAGACCATTGGATAGCTCACTAAACACACGGCGGATAAACTTTTCTGACACTGGCTCAGATTGGCTCAAGATATATTCTTGCAGTGATTTGCCGCGCTCGTACTGCATCACCATGTACACCGTTTCATTGGCGCGGAAGAAATTGACCACGCGTACGATGTTTTTATGCTCAATTTTTGCCAGTGCCAAGCCTTCATCAAAAAAGCATTTTAGGCCGTGCCGGAACAAGGCGACATCTTCGGTGTTGGGCAGTACGGTGGCGCTATCAGCACGGGTAGCGATAGAGGTAGGCAAGTATTCTTTAATAGCGACGATGTTTTTATCTTTATCGCGCGCTAAATAGACAAAGCTGAAGCCACCAGAGCTTAATACTTTGGTGATTTCATAGTCATGTAACTTGTAGCCAGCGGTTAATGCTAAGTTCGCGGATGATAAGTTCTTGGTAGAGGTCACTTTAAATTGATTTCTTTGATGATATTTACCATTAAGTCTGTATGCATGGGGCATACAAGCTTGCATTTTCAGTGTGGGCTACTTTTGTCTATATTGACTACAGCAATATAGCGCGTAATGGACTGAAATTAAAGTTTTTTGATGCAATGTTTGGATTTAAGCTGAGCGTTCAGTGCTATTTTTAGTGCTTAATGCCTAGTATTTGATACCATGATGCCAATTTATTTTATTCATTGGAAAATCTGAAGATGATTTTTAGCATGACTGGTTTTGCGGCGTTAGAGCAGCCGATAGAAAATGCCACGCTGGTATTAGAGTTGCGCGCAGTTAATAGCCGCTATTTGGATCTGCATTTCAAGCTGGATGAAAGCATACGCAGCTTAGAGCCTACGATACGTGAACTGATTGCCGCGCGTTTGAGCCGTGGTAAGGTGGAGTGTAAGGTTAATCTGATTCAACGCGCACAAACCAACCAAGCGCCTCAGTTAGATGGGCAGGTAATGCAACAGTTGGCGACATTGCAAGCACAGACGCTCACCCTGTTTCCAGAAAGCCGTCAGCTAAGTGTGGCGGATATTCTGCGCTGGCCTGGCGTGGTGATGCAGAATGAGCTTAGCCAAGAGTCTTTGATTGAAGATGTAAAACAATTGGTAGAACGTGGCCTGCAAGACCTCAATGCCTCACGCCAGCGTGAAGGTGAAAAACTAAAAGCCATTATTCTAGACCGCATTCAGCAGATTGAAGCTTTGGTGGCGAAGGTGAAGCCATTGCTGCCAGCTTTGAATAAAGAATATCAGCTCAAGCTTGAGCATAAACTGCATGAAACTTTAAAAACGATCGACCAAGACCGCATCGCGCAAGAGCTAGTGCTCTTTGCACAGCGTATTGATGTGGATGAAGAGTTGGGCCGTTTAACTGCCCACGTGTCCGAAGTGAAGCGTATTTTAAGCAGCGACGCGCCAGCAGGTAAGCGCTTGGACTTCTTGATGCAGGAGCTTAATCGCGAGGCGAATACTTTAGGTTCGAAATCCGTGTCTGTACACACGACGCAAGTGTCTATGGAGCTGAAAGTGCTGATTGAGCAAATGCGTGAGCAGATTCAAAATATTGAATAATATCTAATAGTACCTTGAGGCATGCGGGTGATTCAGCTGCACCCGCATGCGCCGCACCTTTCTTGCATAACACCGCTGTCGCCCCCCCAATTGCCTACTGCTTAAGCCCTAATTCCTGCATTTAACCCACCGCTTAATCTGTTGTCGCCAACCTGCACACTAATCTTGCGTAATTGATATCAGTTGTTCGTTTATGCACCTATAGTGGGCGCTAGGCTAAATAAAACATTCTCTCTATTGTTAACTTCATGATTTAATTAAGTTAATTATCTGGTATGCCCTTTGCTTAAGCTTTATGTATCAAGGGAAGGCTTACATCATGAAAAAATCACAACCGCAATTTTTTAATGAAATGCAACTGGATTTAGCCGCAAACAGCCCTGAGGGCGTGCGTGAGATTTATAAAGCCTATCAGCAGTGGCTGAAGCATGTGCCGCAGCATCAATTGAACAGCAAGCGCATGGAGGCTGAGCTGTTGTTTCGCCGGGTAGGCATTACTTTTAATGTGTATGGTGAGAATGATGGCGCCGAGCGTTTAATTCCGTTTGATGTGTTGCCGCGTATTTTGTCGGCAAGCGAGTGGCGGCATTTGTCCGCAGGCTCCATCCAGCGCGTGAAAGCATTGAATATGTTTTTGCATGATATCTATCATGACCAAGACATCATCAAAGCGGGCATTATGCCGGCGACGATTTTAGCCAATAGCCAATACCGACCAGAGATGTTTGGCGTGGATGTACCTAACCAGATTTATGCGCATATTGCGGGTGTGGATTTAGTGCGCACCAGTGAATCGCAGTTTTATGTGCTGGAAGATAATCTGCGTACGCCGTCCGGTGTGTCTTATATGCTGGAAGACCGCAAAATGATGATGCGTTTGTTTCCAGAGCTGTTCCGCCAGTATCCGATTGCTCCGGTGGAGCATTACCCACAGGTGTTGCTGAATAATTTACGCGCAGTGGCACAAACCAATGTACACGAGCCTACCGTGGTGGTGCTGTCCCCAGGTGCCTATAACAGCGCCTACTTTGAGCATGCATTTTTGGCGCAGCAAATGGGTGTCGAGCTGGTAGAAGGGCAGGATTTATTTGTGCGTAACAATGCCGTGTATATGCGCACCACCGAAGGGCCGCAGCGCGTAGATGTGATTTACCGTCGCATCGATGATGACTATATCGACCCGCTGGTATTTAACGCTAACTCTATGCTCGGTGTGCCAGGCCTGCTATCGGTGTATCGCAATGGCGGTGTTACCTTGGCCAATGCAGTGGGCACTGGTGTGGCAGACGATAAAGCCACCTATATCCATGTGCCGGCCATGATACGTTTTTACTTGGGTGAAGAGCCATTGCTGGAAAATGTGCCGACCTATGAGCTCAGCAAAGAGGATGACTTAGCTTACACCTTGGCGCACTTGGATGAGTTGGTGGTGAAAGAGGTGCAAGGCTCTGGCGGTTATGGCATGTTGGTCGGCCCTGCTGCCAGCAAGCAAGAGCTAGAGGAGTTCCGCTTACGCATTATCTCCAGCCCCGCCAGCTATATTGCACAGCCTACGTTAGCGCTTTCTACCTGCCCCACCTTGGTGGCAGAAGGTATTGCGCCACGCCATGTGGATTTGCGCCCATTTGTATTGTCAGGCAAAACTTGCAGTTTGGTGCCAGGTGCGTTGTGCCGTGTGGCGATGAAAGAAGGCTCGTTGGTGGTGAATTCATCGCAGGGCGGCGGCACCAAAGATACTTGGGTGCTGGAAGAAGACATGCCCGTGTCTAGCAAGGCGAATATCAATCAAGCGGAGGCAGTGCTATGTTAAGCAGAACGGCAGATCATCTGTATTGGATGGCGCGCTATATTGAGCGTGCAGAAAACATGGCGCGTGTGCTGGACGTGACCTATAACATGTCTTTAGTGCCCAACGCGGCCGAAAGTGAGGCGGCGCTATGGCTACCTGCATTGGAGATTTCTGGCAATGTGGAGGCTTATGAGCGCGACTATTTTAAAGACGGCCAGCAGGAATATACCGCCGCTGGCGTGATCCATTATTTAGCGATGGATATGAATAATCCCTCTAGTATTTATAGCTCGCTACGCAGCGCCAGAGAGAATGCACGTGCGGTGCGTGTGGCCATGACATCAGAAACATGGGAGAACATAAACTCGCTGTGGCTGGAGTTTGGGCAGTTCTTTGGGCAGGATTTATCGCAAGCTGGCTTGAGCGAGTTTTGTGATTGGGTGAAAGCGCGCTCACATTTATTTCGCGGTGTGTGCTTTGGCACCATGCTGCGCGATGATGCTTTTAGCTTTGTGCGCCTAGGTACGTTTATTGAGCGTGCAGACAATACTGCGCGCTTGCTGGATGTAAAGTACCACTTGTTATTGCCTGAGCAGGAAGAGGTGGGTGGTGCGGTGGACTATTACGAATGGAGCGCAGTGCTGCGCTCAGTGTCTGCGTTTCAGGCCTACCAAAAAATATTTAGCGACACCATAGAGCCGTGGCGTGTGGCAGAGCTGCTAGTGCTTAGACGTGATATGCCGAGGTCGCTACACGCCTGCTTTGATGAAATTACTTCAATTTTAGAGCAGTTATCCAGCTCGCGTGCCGGTGAGTGTAGGCGCATGGCGGGCGAGCTACACTCAAAATTGCGTTTTGGCAAAATGCGCGATATTTTTCAGCGTGGTTTGCATGAGTTCTTAAGTGATTTTATTTCTGCCAATAACAAGCTGGGGGTGGAAGTGCATAAAACTTTTTTAAGCATTTCTTAACCAAAATTCAGGCAGGCTATCATGTTACTTAATATAGAACACCACACGCGCTACGCTTATAGCGAGGATGTAAATTACACCATACAAGAGCTGCGCCTCACCCCGCAGCATGGCTTTGGTCAGCATGTCCGGCACTGGGATATTAAAGTGAATGGCGAGTTGCAGCCCTCGCAAGATGCTTACGGCAATATGACGCATACCTTGGTGGTGGATGCGCCGCATAGTGAGTTATTGATTATTGCCGCCGGGCAAATTGAAACTGGGCTGGATGCCGTGTCGCAGCATCTGGCGTTGCCGTTGCCTATCTATTTACGCGATACGCCGCTCACGCAGTACAGTGAGGAGATGCTCGCGTTCGCGCTGCAATACCAGCAACCACAGCGCCAAAATGCCGCGCTAGAAGAGATGATGCATGCTTTGTTGTCACGTGTGCAGTATATTAAAGGCGCCACTCAGGTGACTACGTCTGCCGTCGAGGCGTTTGCCTTGGGGCAGGGTGTGTGTCAGGACCATGCCCATGTGTTTATCGCCTGCTGTCGTGCCATTGCACTGCCGGCGCGCTATGTGAGTGGATATTTGTTTACAGAAGATGGTAGTTTAATGCAGACTCATGCATGGGCGGATGTGTTTGTAGAAGGGCTAGGCTGGCAGAGCTTTGATGTATCTAATGGCTGCCGCGCGGGTGAAACCCATGTGCGCTTGGCCACTGGTCTGGATTATCGCAGTGCCAGCCCGATTAGCGGCATGCGTTCAGGTGGTGGTATTGAAGGCATGGCATCTAGCGTCATTGTGAATCAGGCCGGCTTAGTACAAGAGTCACCTAAGAAAATTAACACGGTACAATTGTTAGAACAGGCACAATTAAACCGCGTAGCACGTACTGAGGCTGCATTAGCGCGGCAAACGCAGTATGCGCAGCAGCAGTAGTTTTTGAATATAAGGCCGGCATGCCGGCCTTTAATGAGAGCGAATCCACTGATGAAATCACCTGTTAACTCGCTCGCGTTTGAGCGTCACGGCGACAAAGTAAACTCCAGCTTTTTTGAAGAAAACCTGATTCGCCTGCTAGAAGAGCGCGATTCCTTAGGCTTAACCGCGATGATTCATGAAATTGATGCACTGATGATTTCGGTGGATCCCGGTCACGCTATCCAATACATTGCCGAGCTAGCGTTAATGACGCCTTATCACTACTTGGTCACGCTAGAGAGCGAGCAGCATTTAACGCATATTTTGCGCATAGACCTGAACTCACCAGATATTTTGCTACGTGAAGTAAAAGACCCTAACGTCAGGGATATTTTCCGTAGCCTGAATGAGGTTTATCCGATAGGCGCGAAAAAGCCGAATAGCCGCTATATCGGTGAGGTGTTGCGTGTTAGTAATTTGCATAGTGTGGTGGATTTGCAGCAGGCGCGTGACTTTCGGTTTTTCAGTCAGGATGATGTACGCAAGCTAGAGTTTCCCGGCAATCTGGCGGTGAGCAAGCCTTCGCCCTATACCCATAATGTCGTGGCGTATCTGGAGCGTTTGCCGGATGAGGCGCGGGTGTATGCGCTGGGTTTGAGCACCATCAAACCGGATGCGCAACTAGCTTATGAAAATGCCAAAGCTTTGCAACTCAAGCTGGGCTTGAGTGATTTGCTATTACCGCTAGATCACTTGGCCACCCGTGTTTACAGCCAAAACCGCGAGGTGGCGATTTTGGAGTATCTGTCATGGTCCAGTTATTACTTCTGGGGCGCGTACAACATTAAAGACCAAAACTCGTCGACCAATATCACGAAAAGCGCGCATCACATCCCTGAGTCTAAATCACCGGCCAAGGTGTTTACCGCGAACAACACCCCTTATTTCATTAGTCACCTAGAGCATTTACCATCACCAACTGAAATCTTTGTGCGTAACTATGGCCCGCGTTTGCACCATATGGCCATTGCCGTTAAAGACGGTGAGCGTGACGGCAAGGAGCATATCGATATTGTGGTGAATGCCATTTCACAAAACGGCAATGGCTTTTTGCTGGATGTGATTGGCTCAAAAGAGCAGGGGTTGAAGCAGATTTTCTCCAATGCGTCAGAACACTCATCATTGATTATTGAGTACGTGCAGCGCTATGGCAGGTTTAACGGATTTTTCACCAAAGAGAATGTGGCCAAGCTCACGGAAGCCGCTGGTTTTATGTAGTAATTTGCCGTAGGCAATGCGTTCACTTTTGCTCGGATGCGGGCATCGCCATGCCGTAGTTTTTTGGCGAGTGATGACGCAAAATGGTATGATGGCTATTCTTCCAAATTAAACAAAAATTATGACTTATTGTGTCGGTTTATTACTGAAACAAGGATTGGTGTTGGCTTCTGATACGCGCACGAATGCAGGCGTAGATCAGGTGGCTTCTACGCCAAAAATGCATGTTTTTGAGCTTAAAAACGAGCGCGTGATTGTGCTGTTAACGGCGGGTAATTTGGCGATTACGCAATCTGTGGTGAATGCATTGCAGGCGCGTATCGCGAAAAATGCACCTGATAGTAAACACTTACATAATGTAGATAGCTTGTTTGATGCGGCAGGGTTGGTCGGCGCTGAATTAAGAGCGGCGTTTGAGCGTGATGGTGAGCACTTTAAAAATCATCAAATCGACTTTAACGCTAGCATCCTAGTCGGCGGCCAAATTAAGGGTGAGCGACCACGGTTGTTTAATGTGTATGCGGCGGGTAACTTTATTGAATCCACGCAAGAAACGCCTTATTTCCAGATTGGTGAAACCAAATATGGTAAGCCTATCATCGACCGCGTGGTGGAGCAGAGCAGCGATATTATGGACACCGTGAAGTGTGTGCTCATTTCGTTTGATTCCACCATACGCAGCAATGTTTCGGTGGCCGCGCCGATAGACTTACTGATTTACCGGGTAGATAGCCTGCATGCGGACTGCCAGCAGCGCATTACAGAAACTGACCCGTATTACGTACAAATCCGTCAAGGCTGGGCCGATGGCTTGCGTTCAGTGTTTAGCGCATTACCAAGCCCGGATTGGTGTTAATCTAGTTCGCTAGATTATTTTAATAATCAGAATATATCGCTATAGAGAGTTGTCATTGCATGGTTCCAGGTAATCTTTTTATCATCACCGCAGCGTCAGGCGCAGGTAAAACCAGCCTTATTAAGGCCTTGCTTGCTGAAGATACGCATTTGAAATTATCCATCTCACACACTACGCGCAAGCCGCGTCCTGGTGAGCAAGATGGCGTTGATTACCACTTTGTGGATGACGCCGAATTTTTGCAAATGCTTGGTGAAGCACGCTTCTTAGAAAGCGCAGAAGTGCATGGGGCGCGTTACGGTACATCACAGTCTGCGGTGGATGCGCCATTACAAGCTGGCCATGACGTGATTTTGGAGATTGATTGGCAAGGT
>Ga0208121_100396_pt1 | contig 15201 bp, 15 predicted proteins | sample LakWasMet62_LOW9_2_FD_183894 | JGI IMG/M metagenome (GOLD analysis project Ga0208121, IMG submission 183894) | Freshwater sediment methanotrophic microbial communities from Lake Washington under simulated oxygen tension - Sediment Metagenome... | ecosystem: Environmental > Aquatic > Freshwater >... | reverse complement strand
AAACCGCAGCATGGCAAGAAAAAAGAAACGCTATTGCTCGACCTATGGAATGGCGATTTAATAATGAGGATGCGCGGGTGAAATTGAAGAAGCTATACCCGACATTATAAAATTGACTGAGTACTAGCCTATTTTGATAATAACACGATTTCATCAAAATGGACTACTCCAGCTGATTATCGACTCAAGATAATTTTTAACATTTGACGCAAACCAGCTCCCGCCAATCCGTCGTATAGCGCTGTGAAACCCGTTCCGCTTTCGACTTCCAGGTCTTATCAAAACCGGTTGCTGCTACTGAAATGGTCTTCGGAAAGCGCCGGTTGATTTGATCGACAACCTTCATTAATTGGCGGTTTTCCAAGGACAAGCCGTTGACGACAAAATCAAACAATTCAATCTGGCCAAGTGCTGATTCCGGCTGGATGTGGCTCAGTTGCACACCGCACTTTTGATAGCCGTAACCTGATTTGAATATTTCTTTTAGCATTCGGTTGGCCGTGGCGATGATAGCGCGGATGTTCTGGGTGGCTGCATTGAGCTTTACGCTGGCCGAACAACGCTGATATTGCGGCTCTTGCGGGTTGAACGGGTTGGTTCTGATAAAAACTGTGATACAGCCGGTCACCGAATGCTGTCTTCTGAGCTTTTCGGCGGCCCGGCTGCAAAACTCGGCCAAGGCTTCAGACAATTCCCGGTACTCCGTTAATCGACGGCTAAAACTGCGGGAACACATAATCTGCTGTTTGTCCGGCGCAATCTCTTCCAGTTCCAAACAGGGGATGTCGTTCAGCTCCATCACGGTTCTGGCAACCACGATATTAAACTGGGCTTGAATACGTTTATATTCAAAAATTGCAAAAAATAACAGGTTATTTTCGATATCCAGGAACACACAAGGCCTGATCGATATTACCAAATTGATGCAAATCGGGTGGTTTATTGAGGAGATATGCTGTTATTGATATAGTCAAAGTGTATTTATGCATCTTCGCCTTTAACGCAAAAATATTGACATGAGCTAGCTACTCTATTACATTGTGCGTTAAATAGATTGACGCACAAAAAATGACTTTAAAAACTTTAGCAATATTGATGGCAGGGCATCCGTTACGTGGCAGTATTGAGCATACTCCGGGTGGAGAAGTGGCTGTCGTCCAGATGAAAGATGTAGACCCAGAAGGCGGTATCAGCAAGGATCGGTTTTACCGTGTAAACTTAACCGGTCGAAAAAAACCGGATTATTTGCGCCAAGGCGACATATTGTTCGTAGGACGCGGGTATCGAATTTTTGCCGTGCTGGTCGATAAAGATTTAAAACAGACGGTGGCCAGCCCCCATTTTTTTATTCTTCGAATCAAACCGGAAAAGCCTATTCGGCCTGACTATCTAGTCTGGTATATCAACCATACCCGAGCACAACGATATTTTTCCAAGCATGTCGCGGGGTCAGCATTGCCACATATCAATCGCCAGACTCTGGAAGATTTACCGGTGATTTTGCCACCTTTGCAAGTACAAGAGCAGATTGTCAACGCCCATCGTTGCAGGCTTAAAGAAAAGGCCTTACTGGAAACGTTGATTGAAAAAAAGAAACTATTTTTAGATGAGTTATTGGATAAAACATTGGAAAACTATGAAACACATGAGGACAGAGTATGACCACCAAAATTAATAACCTAAAGGTCATAAATCAGGATGAGATCAATGGCATACTCTGGAAGGCCTGCGATACCTTTCGCGGTGCGGTCGATGCGTCGGAGTATAAAAACTATATTCTGGTCATGCTGTTTGTAAAATACATTTCCGATGTCTGGAAAGAACACTACGACGCTCTGGTTGAAAAGTACGGTAACGACGAAGAAACCATCCTGCGCCGTCTGCAACGCGAGCGCTTCGTGCTGCCCAAAGGTTGCGCTTTCGAGGACCTCTATAATCAACGCAATAAAACCAATATTGGCGAGATTATCAATATTGCCCTGGAGCATATTGAGGAAGCCAGCAAACAAAAACTCGCCGGCGTGTTTCGCAATATCGATTTTAATTCCGAGGCCAATCTTGGCCAGACCAAGGACCGGAACACTCGTCTCAAGCACTTGCTGGAAGATTTTAATGATCCGCGCCTCGATCTGCGTCCTTCCCGCGTCGGCAATCTGGATATTATCGGCAACGCCTACGAGTACCTGATTGCAAAGTTCGCCGCCGGAGCCGGAAAAAAGGCCGGGGAGTTTTATACGCCGGCGGAAATTTCGGAACTGATCGCTGAACTGGTCAACCCGCAAGCGGGCGAACGTATTTGCGATCCGGCCTGCGGTTCCGGTTCCTTGCTGATCAAATGCGGTAACCAATTGCTAGGACGCGGCATCAAAGACTTCGCATTGTACGGACAGGAAATCACCGGCGCGACCTGGGCGCTGGCGAAAATGAACATGTTCCTGCATGGCATGGACAACGCCCGCATCGAATGGGGCGACACCATCCGCAGCCCTAAACTGATCGAAGACGACAGCACCATGAAGTTTGAAGTGGTGGTCGCCAACCCGCCGTTTTCGTTGGATAAATGGGGTTATGAAGAAGCGGGCAACGATCCGTACAAGCGCTTTCACCGTGGCCTACCGCCGCAATCCAAGGGCGATTATGCCTTTATCACCCACATGATTGAAACCACGACCAAAGACTCCGGTCGGGTCGGCGTGATCGTACCTAATGGCGTGTTATTTCGCGGAGCCGCTGAAGGCAAAATACGCCAACAGCTCATCGAGGAAAACCTGCTCGACGCGGTGATCGGCGTGCCCGCCAACCTGTTCTACGGTACCGGTATACCGGCGGCGGTACTGGTTTTCAAACGCAACAAGGCCGATAATAATGTGTTGTTCATCGACGCCAGCCGGGAGTATCAGAACGACAAGAACCAGAACAGGCTCCGGCAAATGGACATCGATAAGATCGTGGCGACCTATCAGGCCAGAGAAACGATTGATAAATACGCCTATCTGGCGAGCTTCGAGGAAATCAAGGAAAACGATTTCAACCTCAACATTCCACGCTATGTGGATATGTTTGAGGAAGAGCAGGAAATCGACATTGATGCGGTGCAGGCTGAGATTTCCAAGCTGGAAAGTGACCTGGTCGATGTGAAGCAGGAAATGGCGGGGTATTTGAGGGAGTTGGGATATGTACATTCCTGAGGGGTGGAATATCTTACAAATTTCAGAAATATTGGAACGAGTCTCTGATCCTATTTTTCCAGAACTAAAAGAAAATTATTACCAGATTGGCATAAGGTCTCATGGTAAAGGCTTATTTCATAAAGAACCTGTAACGGGAGAATCATTAGGAAGTAAAAGGGTGTTTCGAGTTCATCCTGACTGCTTCATAGTCAATATTGTTTTTGCTTGGGAACAGGCAGTTGCAAAAACAAGTGCCAATGAAATTGGAATGATTGCTTCGCACAGATTTCCTATGTTCCGACCCAATAACAATCTATGTGATGTAGATTATTTGACTTATTTTTTTAAGACACCAAAAGGTAAATACTTGCTTGGTCTTGCTTCACCTGGTGGAGCTGGTCGAAATAAAACTTTGGGTCAAAATGATTTTTCTCTACTGAAAATTACGCTGCCACCTACAAAAGAACAACAAAAAATCACCCAAATACTCTCCACTTGGGACAAAGCCATTGGAAATCTGGAAGCGTTGATTGCTGCCAAACAAAAGCGTAAAAAAGCCCTGATGCAGCAGCTTTTGACTGGGAATATGCGATTTGCTGAATTTAATGGAGAATGGGGTTATTTTCATTTAAAAGATATTGTTCATACTTTAGTAAGCCCTGTTGATAAAAAAACAATAGGAAATGAACAGCCTGTATTGTTATGCAATTACACAGATGTTTACTACAACATACGGATTACAAAGTCATTAGCCTTTATGCGTGCTACTGCAACTGAACAAGAAATATCAAAATTCAGTTTAAAAAAAGGCGATGTGATAATTACAAAGGATTCTGAAACGCCTGGAGATATAGCAATTCCCGCTTTCGTTAATGATGATTTGGGAGGAGTCGTTTGCGGTTATCATTTGGCTATCTTGCGGCCTAAGAAAGGCAAAATAGATGGTGAGTTCTTAAGCTATCTTTTTTCGTTACCAAAAACTCGACATTACTTTTATACCCTTGCTACTGGAGCAACAAGATTTGGCTTGTCTATTGGGGCAATTGAAAAAGCAAATTTTCATCTTCCACCAATTGACGAACAACAAAAAATCGCCTCCGTCCTCTCCGCCGCCGACAACGAAATTACCCTTCACCAAAACCAGCTCGCCGCGCTGCAACAACAGATAAAAGGTCTGATGCAACAGCTCCTGACCGGCAAGCGAAGAGTGCAATTAGAAAAGGATGTTGAAATTGTCAGTATCTGAAATGTTTCAACAATTTTTGAGTAATCTCGCAATTGATAACGCTGAGCAAATCAGTCTTCGGTATGGGGAAATCACCGTATGTCTGAATAAAAAATTCAGGGACACAGAATCGAAAACGGCAAATAGCCTGCAAGTTGGTTCATATGGTCGCTGGTCTGCGATTAAGGGCATTTCTGATTTAGACATGCTCTACATCATGCCCAAAGGAAAATGGAACGATTACAAAGATGGCAAGCAATCACAGCTGTTAACTGATACAAAAGATGCTATTAAGGCCAGATACCCAAAGACGACTGTCTATGTCGATCGTCTTGTTGTTAGGGTTGTGTATACAAACTTCCATGTGGAAGTTCAGCCTGTTTTTGAACAGGAAGATGGGAGCTTTAAATATCCTGATACTTATAATGGTGGTAGCTGGAAAATCACCAAGCCTCGCGAAGAAATAAATGCAATGTCGGAGTTTGTTACTCAGAAAAATAAAAATCTTCGTCGCCTTTGCAAAATGGCTAGAGCTTGGAAAAACAAGCATGGCGTTGGTATGGGAGGACTACTAATTGACACGTTAGCTCACAATTTTCTGAAATCGACAACTGATTACAATGATAAAAGCTTCCTCTATTATGACTGGATGAGTCGGGATTTTTTCAAGTACCTAGCAGATCAACCGAATCAAGACTATTACGCAGCTCTGGGCAGTGGCCAAAGGGTAAAGGTTAAACAGAAGTTCCAGGAAAAAGCCAAAAAAGCGTATGACCTTTGCTTAAAAGCTATTGATGCAGAAGGAACTGACGGTGTTAATGATAAATGGAAAAAGGTGTATGGACGACCATTCCCAGCTAATCAAAAAAAGACAGCCGACGCTGCCGCTACCAAAGCATTACTATTTTGGAATAATACGGAGCAATTTATCGAAGATAAGTATCCAGTTGATATTCGGAATATTCTGAAAATTGATTGCGAGGTATCACAGAATGGCTACCGTGAGCACTTTCTAATAGAGATGCTGGCAAAGAGAATTCCATTGTTGGCAAGAAAAAAACTGTTATTCACCATAAAGGAAAACAGCGTTCCTGAGCCTTATTCAATAGAGTGGAAAGTTCTCAACAGAGGCGAAGAGGCCAAGAGAAGGAATTGTATCCGAGGACAAATCACCCCTGATAACGGACACCACCAGAAAAATGAGTCAACGGATTTCAAGGGAAATCATGTTGTCGAGTGTTATGTCATCAAGAACGGTGTAGTTGTCGCCAAAGATAGAATTGATGTTCCTATCAGCTGGGAGTAGGCAATGGAAAAAAATGACCTTCTAAAACATATTGCGGAAACAGGTTATAACGTTGGATTTGGGGCGAAGAAACACTTTGCAACTTATGACATTGTTGACAAGGCTCCAGGATTCATAAGTTTCATATCAACGGCAGTGGGTATTTTTGGCCTGTTTATTGATGCTTTGTCCATTAAGCATCTCTCAGCGACTTTTATTGTTCTAGGTATTACAGGGCTTTACATAACTTTCTACGACTCAAAGAAGAGTGAATATGAATCTGTTGGCACTCAACTTACCCAAATTTTTAACGAACTTAAGCGCCTTTATTTTCAAGTGAAATCAGCTCAATCTGAGGAGCTAGACAGTCTGGAAAACAAGTTGTGTGAGCTTGAAGATAAATTCTATCAAGCATCTATTAGTAAGCAGATTCTGTTCAGTGATTGGTACGCGCATTATAAATTTTTCTGGCAACATCAAATAGACTGGATTGATGAGCAAAAAAAGTTTAGGTTTTTCCGAGACAAAGTTCCTCTATCACTATCTTTTAGCATATTGATGTTGATGCTCGCCTTTTTTTGGGTGGGGCTGATGGAGAAAATAGCCAGGCTATGCTTAAACTTTTAGTGAGCTGTAGTTGTAACGGCTATTGATGAGTTAAATTAGGAGATATTACGTAGTGGCTTATGACAAACCTTGGAAAAGCTATCAAGAGCAGTTAGATCAATTGACACAGCGAGGCCTGATCGTTACCGATACTGACAAGGCGTTACATTACCTTGAACGCATTGGTTACTACCGGTTGAGTGGTTATTGGTATCCGTTTAGAGAACGAAGCGGAATTTGCTGCCCCTTAGCTACACCGGATGGAAAGAAATTCAAGCGTGGCGATACTGACCGTTTGGTGTTAGACACCTTTAAATCAGGAGCCCGTTTCCAAGATGCTGTCGACCTTTATGTGTTCGATAAAAAACTCCGTTTACTGGTTTTGGATGCATTAGAGCGTATAGAGATTGGTTTGCGGGTTGATATTTCACACACGCTGGGCAACAAAGACCCTTTTGCTTACCTTAAGCCGGAATTGTTGTTTGAAGGCTTCTCGCATCGACTGGATGAAAAAACAGGGTTAACTGAACATCACCAATGGTTGACCAAGCATGCAAGCTTGATCACTCGCTCGAAAGAAGAATTTATCAAACACAATAAGACCAAGTATGGTTTTCCCCTACCTATCTGGGTGGCTTGCGAAATTTGGGATTTTGGTACGCTTTCTTCGTTGTTTGCCGGTATGAGGGAAGCGGATCAGGACGCGATTGCAAAAAAATATACTATTAGTAACGGACGCATTTTTGCTTCCTGGTTGCGAAGTTTAAATTATTTACGCAATGTTTGTGCGCACCATAGTCGACTCTGGAATCGCAATATAGTGGATCAACCAAAATTGTCGGGAACCGGTGAAAATAGTTGGATTGATCCTTTTCTGGGTAATCCACATCGGTTGGCACGGCCTTTTTTGTTGCTGTGTATAGCCAAGCATCTACTGACAATTATCAATCCCAGTTCAACGTGGGGACAAAGAGTGAAGCAGTTATTGTTGGAGTTTCCAGATTTGCAGCACTTGGGTCTCAATCTTGCAGGTATGGGTGCCGTAGATGGATGGGAGCAATGGGAATGGTAATGAAGAATATGAAATTGACAGGCAATAAAAAACCCCTAGGCAGTTTCGCCGCCGAAGCAGCTCAACCGGAAGGGGCCGTGTTGCAGGCAATTTTAGCCGGATCGGATCAATTGTCAAATAAATCGACAAGGGGGGGGGATTCAAGCCGTGTCCGACTTAAGGCGAAAAAGAGCAAAGCTAGAGCTTCTATTATCGGACTTCCAAGTTTGGAATTTAGGAGCCCGCGCAAGGTAAATCGGGTGACGGTATGAAATTGGAAGCCTTTAAAGCGGGAGAATATAAGCAACAATATCAATATCGCAGTTTCTCACCTGCCTTGATTAATCACGGCTGGAGCTGGGATGATGGGCGTGTGAGCACTTTATTGGAGCAGGCCACTAAGGCATTAGGTGAACTTAATGCTTTTTCATTGATTGTGCCGGATGTGGATTTATTTATTGAAATGCACATCGTCAAGGAAGCGAACCAGTCCAGCCGTATTGAAGGGACACAAACGCAAATGGATGAAGCGGTTATGGATATTGATCAAATCGCTCCGGAACGGCGTGACGACTGGCAGGAAGTACAAAACTACATCCAGGCAATGAATCAGGCGATTGCTGCTTTAAAAACATTACCGCTTTCCACTCGAATGATTCGGCAAACCCATGCGATTTTAATGTCTGGTGTGCGTGGCGAACATAAAACGCCTGGTGATTTCCGTGTTAGCCAAAACTGGATTGGCGGCAGTTGTTTACAGGATGCTGTTTTTATTCCGCCACATCATGAAGAAGTGCCCGAGCTGATGAGTGATCTGGAAAAATTTCTGCATAATGATGCGATTGAAGTGCCGCATCTTATTCGTGTTGCTATTGCGCATTATCAATTTGAAACCACGCACCCTTTTCTGGATGGTAACGGACGCATAGGTCGGCTGATGATTACACTGTATTTAATTGAGCATGGCATGTTAAGCAAGCCTTCGCTGTATTTGTCCGACTTTATCGAAAAACATAAAGGCGCTTATTATGATGCCCTGACCACCGTAAGAGTATCGAATGATTTGCTGCATTGGGTGCGTTTTTTCCTGAATGCTGTTGTTGAAACAGCAAAGAAAGGCAGTGAAACTTTTCAGGCTATTCTGGTATTACGTCATCAGGTCGAAGGGAAAATCGTAACTTTGGGTAGACGGGCCGAAAATGGCCGCCGCTTATTGATGGTTTTGTATAAAAGACCCGTGATAAACGGAGCGCAGGCCGCTGAAATACTGGATGTGACACCGCGAGCCGCCAATGCATTAATTAATGATTTGATTGCACTGGATATATTAAAAGAGATGACTGGGTATAAACGGAACCGCATTTTTATGTTTCAGGATTATCTGGATCTTTTTTAAGGGAAAGTATAATACAGTGTTTCAAGTTATACTTTTTAGTGTAAAAGTATAATATGGATTATTATATTTTACTTTTATGAATTTTTGAGCTTCTTTGACGGATCGCGTGTACCCAAAGGGCTACGGCTGCACGGGGTTTGCAACCCCAGTCCGTACCATCACAAGTTATTAAAGGAAGCACACCATGGCCGCACACGATTATCTGGAAGACTTGTCTTCGCTCTTGCCCGCCGTTGCCTTGCTGGAAAAACTCGGCTTTACCTACCTGACACAGTCGGAACAGTTGGCCTTGCGCGGCGGCAGAACTTCCAAATGCGTACTCGAAAGCGTGCTCGCCAGCCAACTGCAAAAATTTAATCGCATCACCTTCAAGGGTCAGGACTATCCGTTTAGCGACGGCAATATCAAAAAAGCGGTGCAAGCGCTGGTCGGCATTCCGTTCGACAGTCTGATGAATACCAGCGAGCAGGTTTACGACCTGCTGACCCTGGGTAAAAGCCTGGAACAAACCATCGACGGCACTACCAAAAGCTTTTCCCTGCACTACATCGATTGGCAGCACCCGGAAAACAATGTTTATCACATCTGCGACGAATTCGTGCTGGAACGCCGCAACAGCAAACAAACCCGCAGACCCGATATTGTGCTGTTCGTGAACGGTATCCCGTTGGTGGTGATTGAATGTAAACGCCCCAATTTGAGGGATGCGGCGGCGGAAGGCATTAGTCAGCATCTGCGCAATCAACGCAGCGATGAAATCCCGGAACTGTTTACCTACAGTCAATTGTTACTTTCCGTTTGCCAGAATAAAGCCTTGTACGGTACCACCGGAACGCCCAGCAAATTCTGGGCGGGGTGGAAGGAAGAGAGCAAGGATTCCCAGGAAGAAATTCTGCATGAGCTGGTCAACGCCCCTACGAGCAACGACTTCAAAGCTCGTCTGTTCTCGGAACGGACTGAACAACAGCGTAGCTTTATGGAACGCCTTTGGGAATCGGGCGAGCGTTTGCCCTCGCCGCAGGATAAAGCCATACACAGCCTGCTAAGGCCGGAGCGCTTGCTGGAGCTGATTTATCAATTCATCGTCTTTGACAACAAGGAAAAGAAAATCGCCCGCTATCAGCAATATTTCGCGGTCAAGGCGACGTTGGATCGAGTGACGCATAGCCGTGGCGATAGCCAGCGGGCCGGTGGCGTGATCTGGCATACGACCGGCTCCGGCAAGTCGTTGACCATGGTGATGCTGGCGAAAGCTTTGGTGTTGGAACCGGCCATTCTTAATCCCAAGATTGTGCTAGTGACGGACCGCGTGGATTTGGACGACCAGATTTACAAAACCTTCCATGCCTGTGGCAAGCCGGTAGTGCAAGCTAAAACCGGCGAACATCTGGTGGAGCTGATTGCTCACAACAAGGCCAGTATCATCAACACGATCATCGATAAATTCGAATCGGCCAGCCGTAAGCGCAAAATCAGCGATGAAAGCAGCAATATCTTCGTGCTAGTCGACGAATCGCACCGCTCGCAATATGGCGTGTCCCACGCCAAAATGCAGAATGTTTTTCCCAATGCCTGCTATATCGGTTTTACCGGTACGCCGTTACTCAAAAAGGAAAAGGCAACGGCCAAGAAGTTCGGCGGCTTTATTCACAAATACACCATGAACCAGGCCGTGGCCGATGGGGCCGTCACGCCTTTGCTCTACGAAGGCCGCATGAGTGAGCTGCACGGCGACCGGGTGCAGATCGACAAATGGTTCGAACGTATTACCAAAGACCTGACGCCGCAACAAAAAGCCGACCTTAAGAATAAATTCCGCCGCGAAGAAGAACTGAGCAAGTCCGAACAACGCATCGCCGAGATTGCTTACGATATCGGCCAACATTTCAAAACCAATTTCAACGGCACGGGCAAAAAAGGCCAGCTGGCCGTTTCCAGTAAGGCCATGGCGTTACGCTATAAAAAATATTTCGACGAATTCGGGGATGTGTCCGCAGAAGTGATAATTTCCGCCCCCGATACCCGCGAAGGCAATACCAGTGTCGATGAAGATACGCTGGAAGAAGTCCAAGTCTTCTGGAAATCGATGATGGCCAAGTATGGCAATGACCAGAAATATCAAGACAGCATCATTAACGCCTTCAAACATTCCGACGAGCCGGAAATCTTAATTGTCGTGGACAAGCTGTTGACCGGCTTCGATGCACCCAGGAACACCGTGCTGTATCTCGATAAACGCCTTAAGGAACATAACATCCTGCAGGCCATCGCCCGCGTGAACAGGTTGTTTGAGGGCAAGGATTACGGTTTGATTATCGATTACCGGGGCATCTTCGGTGAGCTGAACGACGCCATCGACACCTATGCCGCCCTGGAAAATGAAGGCTTTGACCGGGAAGACGTGGAAGGCACGCTGACCGATGTGAGCGAAGAAATTCGCCTGTTGTCGCAACGCCATACCAATGTTTGGGAAGTGTTTAAGGAAGTCACTAATCAACAAGACTTAGAAGCCATGCAGCGGCATCTGGAGCCGGAAGATCGGCGGCAACGCTTTTATGAAACACTGACTGTATTTACTAAAACCCTGCAACTGGCCTTAGCCAATGCACGGTTTCAAGATGAGACACCGGAAGCCAAGATCAATCGTTATAAAACTGATTTGAAAAATTTCCTCAACTTGCGCACGGCAGTGAAGCAGCGATTCGGTGAGACAGTCGATTACTCGTCTTACGAGAAGCAAATCCGCAATATGGTGAACAAGTATATCGGTGCGGATGCGGTAACCCAGCTTATCGCCCCGGTGAATGTGTTCGCCATTGATGAATTCGAAAAAGAAATCGAAGACATAGAGGGCGATGCCGGCAAGGCCGATACCATTGCCTCGCGGATGAAAAAGACCATCACCGAAAAGATGGAAGAAGATCCGGCGCTCTACAAGCGGCTTTCCCAACTGATCGACGAGGCCATCGCCGAGCATCGGGCGAAACGCCTATCCGATATGGAATATCTGAAAAGAATTCGCGAAACGCTGGATGAATTGCGCGGCAAGAGCAGCTCCGAACTTCCAGACAAACTCAAAGGACGCGACGAAGCCAAGGCTTATTACGGCGTTTTACGCGAGCCGATGGCGAGCTATGACGTGCCTAAGCTTTCGCCGGACATGTTCGTGGCGGATATTGCTCTGCGTATTGAGGACATCATCCAGAGCCATAAAATCCGCGACTGGACCCGCAGCCAGGACGTCAAGAATCACATCATCAACGACATCGAAGATTACTTTTACAGCCTGAAAGGCCGATATGAGCTGGACATCGATTTTGGGGTAATCGAAACCATGATCAACCAAGTGCTGGCCATCGCTGAACGCAGGGATTCTTAGCGGCAGATGAACACATTACCGCCACCAGCGCATTCGGTTCAATTCGGTGAAACGGAAATCAGTTTTTCGTTGAGCTATGTCGATCGCAAAACGTTGGCCATCCATGTCTACCCGGATGGTCATGTCAGTGTCGATGCCCCGCTGACGGCAGATATTGAAAAGGTTTACGGCAAGGTCAAAAAACGGGCTAGCTGGATTCTCAAGCAACAGCGGCAATTTGAAAGCTATCCGGCTCCGCTTCCGGAAAGATGCTATGTTTCCGGTGAAACGCACCGTTATTTAGGGCGGCAATATCGGCTAAAAGTCATTGAAGGTCTGGGTGAAGCCGTCAAGATGACGCGCGGCATGTTGCAGATTGAAACCTATAATCCGCAAGATCGTTTGCGTGTGCAAAGACTTTTGCAAGCCTGGTACCGATCGAAAGCCTTGATAGTGTTTACAGAACGTTATGCGCAATGCGTTCAACGTGTCGAGCGGTTGGGTATTTATCACGATAAGGGCTTCCAGCTTCGATTTATGTCGAAACGTTGGGGGAGCTGCACCGGCAAGGGGACGATCATTCTGAATCCCGAATTAATTGCCGCCCGCAAAGACTGCATTGATTACGTCATTATCCATGAGCTGTGCCACCTAAAAGAGCACAATCATAGTCAGTCGTTTTATCGACTACTCGCTTCAGTAATGAATGATTGGGAGTTGAGGAAGAAACGGCTGAATGAAATGGTTGAAGTGCGTTTCGTGTAATTAATATGTGGAGTTTTTGATGAAGGCAGTCATTGTGTGAAGAGATCGCTTGAGTGGCCCACTGGATTGTATTGAGAGTTGTTGAATTCGTATCGAATACTAAAGAGAAACCGTATGCATATTTCCAAACTGAGCCTCATTAACTACAGAAACTTCGCAAATACCAAGCTCCTATTCAAGAAGGGCATCAACACCATTATTGGTGAAAATGGTTCCGGTAAGACAAATCTGTTCCGGGCCATCAGGTTGCTGCTTGATGACAACATGCTGCACACCGCCTATAAGTGAAATGGTCTAATTAAACAGGACACTTCTAAAGACAGATTTATAATGTCATTAGAGGTGAATATGAGTAATCAAAATAAACACAAACGTCCGAAATACACTCTTGAATTTAAACAAGATGCGGCAAAGTTAGTTAATGATAAAGGCTATACGCACCAGCAAGCAGCCGATAACTTAGGTGTATCTCTTAGTGCTATTGGTCGATGGGTGCGAGCCGAACAAGGTCCAGCAGCGGCATCTTCAGCCAAGAAAAAGTTTTTGAATTTGACTGATCAAGATGAATTAACCCGCTTACGTAAAGAAGTTGAGCAATTGCGAATGGAGCGCGAAATTTTAAAAAAGGCCGCAGTCTTCTTTGCGCAAGAACTCCAATAAAATACGGATTTATTCGAGAGCAACAGAAGACATTTCCTGTTACCGTGTTGTGCAAAATCATGCTGGTCAGTACCAGCGCCTTTTATGCGTGGAACAAAGCGCCTGAAGATACTGATAAAAAAGTGCTGCAAAAACAGCTGGAAGCTAAAGCGATTCAGCTATTTGATGAGAATAAGAAAATTTATGGTTCCCGTCGTTTATCCGAAGCCTTCATAAAAGAAGACATTCAGGTCGGGCGTTATAAAGCGAAACAATTGATGAAGAAATTGGGATTGAAACCGCGCTATCCAAAACGATTCAAAGTCACTACAGACAGCGATCATAATGATGCGATTTCTCCGAACCTATTGGATAGGCAATTTGATGTTGCCGCGCCCAACAAAGTCTGGACGACTGATATTACCTACGTCTGGACGCTTGAAGGCTGGCTCTATGTCGCTATTGTTATCGATTTGTTTTCCAGGCAAGTAGTGGGCTGGTCGATTGATGATCACATGCGGACTTCGCTGTGTGTTAATGCCTTGCAGATGGCATTCTGGAGGCGAAAGCCAGAGCCTGGCCTACAACATCATTCTGATCGGGGCAGCCAATACGCAAGCCATGAATACCGAGGACACTTGGGTATAATGAAGATGCAGCAAAGTATGAGTCGTAAAGGTAACTGTTGGGATAATTCGCCGACAGAGCGATTTTTTCGAAGCTTAAAATACGAGCAACTTAACTACGAGAAATTCAGAACAAAAGAGGCGGCAAAGCTGAGTATTATTGATTATTTAGCTTTTTATAATGGTAAACGCGCGCATTCAAAATTAAGCTACCAATCCCCGCTGGAATTTGAGCGGGAATTTTACAAGAAGACTGCTTAAGAAAGTGTCCTGTTTTAGTTGACCATTACATACCCGAGCGGAGCAAATTCGGGGACATTGAACTCGATCTCGCTGTCAGCAATGGAGAAAACTGGCAGATTCATCGATCTACATTAGGCGGCGGCTTCAGGCTTACGGAACTCAATGATCCTGAGGATCACGGTTCGGTGAAACTGAAGCAGGCTCATGGTCACGACAGGACTGACAATCTGTCAGGCTTTTTGCTAGAAAAGATTGGATTGCTTGGAAAGCGCATCCTGAATAGTAGCAAGAAAGGAACTACTCAAAGCCTAAGTTTCCGTAACCTCGCCCGGCTTGCCATCGTCCAGGAGGGAGAGATTCAGCAAACGGGTTCCCCTTTTTGGGGTGGCCAATACACTCTGAAGACCCCCGAGTTGGCGACGATCAAGCTCCTGCTAACCGGCGTGGATGACTCGAACGTTGTTTCTGCAAGTACTCCCGAACCGGATAACTCAAAACAGATCGCCCTAATCGACGAGTTGCTTGCTGATCTCTCAACCGAGATCGCGGATGTCGGAGAAGAAGAAAGCGAACTCGCTGAGCAGCTTTCTCGATTGGAAAGCTCGATAGAAACGCAACGCGAAAGCCTCGGTGTTGCACAGCGGGAGCTTGATAGCCTGTTGACCACTCGGCGTAAACTCTTCGTGCATCGCCAGGAACTGGAAGGTCGCCTAGTACTTAGTCATTCTTGATATGTCGGGTGTTTGTCCTCATATAGCGAGTTTGTATATTAAATGGGGCTGACAGTTGGCAAAGAAATACCTGGTGCATTTAACGGAAGATGAGCGCACTTATTTG